>Ga0308419_1002040_pt1 | contig 13191 bp, 13 predicted proteins | sample HotsprSampleMS50_FD_203674 | JGI IMG/M metagenome (GOLD analysis project Ga0308419, IMG submission 203674) | Hot spring phototrophic mat microbial communities from Mushroom Spring, Yellowstone National Park, Wyoming, United States - 20090730_MS50 ... | reverse complement strand
ACGCTGCGCGCGTCGATGATTCTTCTGAAGCGCTTGAGCTCCTCCAGGTGTTCGCCTGGTTTGCGAAAATCAACCAGCTCTCCTGGGCTGTCGTAGGAGTATTCTTGCACCAGCAGGAATGTTTGCTTGCCGTCGTAATCCAGCCAGAGCATGAGATCAGCGTTGGCTGGCCTGCCTTTGTCGGCCCACATCGGATCGGGTGCGCCCCGCAGACCAAAGGTGGCCGCGAAATCCTGGATCAGCTTCTCGCGCCGCGCCTCATACGGCGTGGCGTGAGATAGCGCGGGCATGGTCAGCGGACACCACAGCGCCTTGACCGTCAGTTTCTGGGCACTGAAGGGCCTGATCGTCGATTGAATCGAGCCGAGGTAGTGGCGCATCAGGGTGTGGCCCGCGCCCAAGGCCGTCAGCGCCATGTGTTCCACGGCGGCCGTCACCTGCTCGGGCGCGTCGGGGTCGACGAGCCCCAAGGCAGCGCTGATCGCGGCGCTCACGTTGGGCAGCGTGTGCGTGCGCCACGCCTCAAGCCACGGGGACTCGATGTCGATCATCCCGCGCTCGACCAGGTAGTCGATCACCCCTCGCTTGGCCAGGATTTCGTAGGCCTGTCCCCAGAGGACCGCCTGTTGGTGCAGGGATGGTTCGTGAATGGTGGCTGCTTTCACGTCTTCTCACAACACCAAGCGGCAGCAACGAGGTTGGCAAATCGTAAGTGAAGCTCGTTGCCGTCCGCGCGGGCCTTTTCGCGGAACGCATCAAGGTCGCCCGAAAAGGGTCCGGCCTCGATCCATGGGCCGCCTTCGACGTTAAAGGCATAAACTGTCGGGTTTTCGACTCCGGTGCCGGAAAAAGCAAGCAGCGGATCTTTTGCCAGCGCGCGCTTACCGTTGAAAATGCACCCGTCGCAGAAGAAGCACCCGCCGCCGAATTTGCACTGTTTGCCGAAGCTGCTACCTGGGCCGAAACAGCAAAAACTGTGGAAAGTACATTGCTCATCAAAGCGGATATTCTCGCCAAAAAGGCAGCCATCGTCGAAACGGCAGCCCTCGCCAAAGCTACAAGACCCAAAGAAACTACAAGATTCGCCAAATCTGCATCGTGAAGAGAAGCTGCATTCCGGACTGAAGTCGCAAGACGCGCCAAAGCTGCAACTAAAATCAAAGCTGCAAGATTCATGGAAAAAGCAAGATTCACCGAATTTGCAAAGACCGCCGAATTTACAGCGCTTATCGAAGCTACAATTATCGCCAAAGTCGCAATTAATGCCGAACCAGCAAGCCTCGCCGAATCTACACCTGTTGCCGAACGTGCAGCCGCGGTCGAAGCTGCAACGCGCCCCGAATGTGCAACCATCGGCGAAAGCGCAATCGAGACCGAATCTGCAATCATCGCCAAAGGTGCAATGACTGGCGAAGCTACAATCGTCCCCAAACTCTTTTATTCGCGAATAGTCGCCTGTTGGGCACTGCTTGATCCCGTCAATGACGGGAAGCGAGTTAAATTCTTTTTGAGTAAATACTTTCTTCCTCGGGGTGGCGCTCTCAGTGAGCGCCGTGCGCACCCGTTGGATTGGTTTCGTGTTCAACAAGGCCATTTTCTTAAATTCTCCAATAGATTCACGGTGGGAACGGCGCCGCGCAATGCGTGCCATGTGACGTATCCTATTACCCTGAATTGGTGCTGTCAAGCCGCCTTCAGGCTTGCTTTTCCGGAAAACGCTGCTTGAGAACGCCGGTGATGTGGCTGAGCATGGCAGGCAGACTCAAAATCACCGATCCCTCGCGTCGGCGCTCCATGATGATGATCTCGCCCGCGTGCGCCCGCTGCACGGGTGTCACCCAGTCATAGGGGTCGAGGACGGGTGAGAAGATCTGAGAGCTGTTCTTTTGCTTGGGCTTTTCTGACTCCAGAAAGTGCACGGCGCGCAGCACGCTGATGAGCGAGGCGCGAACGCTGCCATCTCCGCCAAAGCCCAGGATGTCAGCTCTTGTGGCTTCTTGCCACGGTCCGTCGGCCATGCGGTGCTCCACATCGAAGAAATAGGTGCAAAAACCCGACTGCGGACGGTCATCACTGCTGCCCACCACGTTCAGAGTGGCGAAGGTATAGATCGGCAAGACGCTGCGCGTCAGTCGGCCCGCGTTTTTTTTGTAGAGGTCCCTGTGGTGGGCAAAGGTGAGCACCTCGAAGGCGCTCTCATCCACCCCTCGGTTGCGCAGACGTGTGGCGGCAAATACATCGCGGCGCAAGGTGTAGAACCTCATCTCAGGAAACTCGTGGTGCGCCTTATCGAGGAATTCGAGGCTGCCGTGGGGGGCGTGGCGCTCAGCTGCGCGCCCGAGATGTCGGTTGCCGAAGTGGTGCGACAACAGCATCACGTGGCGGTAGCCTTGTGACGCCAGCCAGCGCAGCTCCGTGAGAACCGGTTGCGCCTCGCCAAAATCGTCTCGGCTGCCGATGATTTGGTGGCGCATCCTGGCCGCCCGGATCTGTGCTCCAGATCCGTGGCGCTCAGCCACGTAGGTGCGGCAGACAAACAGGAAGAGATCGTCCTTCAGAAAGGGATGGGTGTCGCACGGCCGGGTCACGTAGCTGACAAGCGCGACGCGATCGAGGCTGCCCTCCAGGTTGAACGAGAGCACTTGACCGCTGGTGAGCGCTGCTGCTGCACTGCTTTTGCGGTACTTCTCCGTCTGTATGCCGCCATTCGATACTTCGTCTGGACCAGCGCCGTTGGTCACGTAGCCCTGTAGCTTGACGTTGCCCTCTCGTGCCAGCGCCCTTTCCAGGGCTTGACTGATGGCGTAGATCATCGTGGACTTGTTGTCTTTGTCTTTTTCAGCGGTTTTTGATCGGCCGTGCGTCGTCACCCGCAAGAGCATGGTGGAAAACCCCGCTCGCGTGGCGCGGATCCTGCGCATCAGCAGCCAAAGCGTGACGTAAGTGAGCACTGAGAATGCACCGATGGCCGCCGCTTTTTGTTGGTCTTTGTCGGCCTCTTTGACATTCTGCAAACGCTTATCTTGCTCTGGTTTGGATTTGGTTGCTGCGTTATAACGTATCTCGATACCAAAGCCGGGATCGAGAGCGCCTACCGATTTCTCTACTGGTTCCCAGGTGTCGGACGAGACCCTCTTGAAGGGTGCGATCCGAACGGCAAGGGCGCGCTCGCTCAGGTCGGGTGTCATCGCAATGGCGCGGGGCGAATCTAGCACTGTCAGCGATCTCTCTTGCAGCTCTGTTTTCACATCAAAATGAAACAGGCTGTGCGGTGGAGTGAAGTTTTTTCCGACCGTCAGGTACTTGAGCCATGCCACGTTGTCTTGCTGCCCGGTTAGCCGGACAAGGATGTCAGTGTCGTCCGTATAGGAGTCAAAGGCCTCGAGGTCGATGATGTGGCGTGAGACGCAAAGCCGCAGGTCGTCCGTGGTTTCTTTTGCCGCCTTCAGCACCCTTTCTGAGCGATTTTTGATGATGGCGATCAGCTCGCGGGCGATCCTCTCCATCACATGGCTTCGTTTCTTCAGGCTTTCGATGATTTCTGTCAGCGTGGCTCTTGGAGAGTGCTTGAGTTGTTCGGCGATTTCGGCGGCCTTGGCAGCCACGTCAAACGTGGCCGGGTTGTTGATATGGTCGGGGACGACGAGCCACAGAAAGACGAGCTCGGCGATGGGGCGGGCCAACGACTTGGCGCCCTCCCGGTATTCTTTTATCCTGCTTTCGTGCCTCGCGATGCGTGCATCAAAGGCGGCCTCTCCTGATTCGGGATTGTTGCCATTGACCCGGAAACGATAGGTGACCTCTCGGACCGTGGAGCCGTGTTCGGATGCCGAGTCGGGCCTGGCCTCGAACATCTGGACAGACCACTCCGGCCAAACCGGCAAACAGGCGTAAAACCCGGCCTGCCTGAGAAAGGCGGAGAAGTCGACGTTGCTGTCCTGGAACTCGATGGAAACGTCGAACTGCTGCGATTGTCCGTCCGTTCCAGCAAAGCGCTCGAAGCACTCCAGCACCCGTTCGACATACGTTTTGAACCCGGCCGTTTTGCCCTGTTTGGCGATGGCTTGCATGAGCCGCATGGCGACTTGCATGCGCACCCGTGAGTGCGCCTCGTCTTCCATGAACTGCAGGAACCTGTTGATCCTGTCTCCGGGTCTTTCGGTGCGCATGCGCAGGCTTTCGGCGATGGCGGCGACGGTTTCCTTCTCGCAATCCCGCCGCGACAGAACATTGGAGACGCCTTTGATGAGGCGCTCGACGTTGCCGCTGCCATGGGATTCTTCGATGGCCGAGAACATGCGGGCCACATCTTGGAGTCTCGGGCCATCCTGCCCGTCTTGTGATCTTTGGGCGCCTTGTCCTTGATTGCGGAAAGTGACCGGGGTCAGCCTCGCGATCTTGGGCGGAATTGGCGCCTGGGTGCCGAAGTTGGATGCAATCGCGTGAATCGTCTCGGCAACGCTGCGCTCGGTCAGCTTGGAGAGCAACTCTGCGGGTACCCACTGGTCGATTTGCCCCTCAATGCCGTCAACCAGCCGATTGACGGCCCGTGCCAGCGCCTGTTCGCTTCCGGTGACAAGCCGTCCTCCAACGCGGGCGTCGGTGCCGTAGGGTGGCATTTCGATGTCGCGCACGAAGCCTTTGTCGGGGCTGTTTACAAACTCGGATTTGAACGCTGGGTTCTGATATAGGGCGCGCAGTACGGCTTCGACGTCGATGATGACGCGGTCTTTCGAGCAGCGAAGAAACGTGCCCGATGACGCGACGTCTTCCAAAGACCTGGCAAGCAGGTCAACGAGCTTGGATAAGTGCAGGGACGGTGCGATCGACTTGGCCGATATGGCCGATCCGCCGCTGGGTGCAATCGCGGACATGGTCAACCTCCTTTTGGCGTGGCAGGCCCTCTCTCCCGCCTAGCTGACCAGGCCAGGTGGGGGGTATTCGCATTACATGTCGATTAGTATAGGCCCGCCGATTCCTTTCTTGCAAGCCCTTGGCCCAAGAAAAAAACCGACCCTTTCGGGTCGGTTGTGGGGTTGTGCGCTACGCTTTGTGTGCGCTGCTCGCTTATTGCTTGCGCTTCGCTTGAAGCGCATCAAGCAACTTGCGCGCTGCGTCAGGATGCTCGGCCACCAGCGCCTCGACTGAAGCCGGTTGCGCCGCCACCCACCCGCGCGTCACGACCCCGCGTAGCACTCTTTCGAGCATCTGGGGGGTCATCGATGCCGTTTCTTCGCGGAGAGCGGCGAGCAATGCTGCGCTTTCGTTCTCGCTTGTGAAAGTATCAACCCCTGTGGTCACCTCGGGCGCAGTACCGCTGCTGTCGGCGGGCTGCGCAGAAGTTTGCTGTGCAGAAGTCTCGGCGGCTGTCTGCGCGGCTTCTGCAGGCGCGGCAGGGGCGGCACCGACGTTGACTGGGCCGGAGTTGCTGTCCGGGGCTTTACCATCAGCCTTCTGGCTTGCCTCGGCCGCAGCATCGCTGCCGCTGGCTGCTTGCCCGGCGCCTTCGGCTGTCTGCGCAGCTGTTGTGGGCGTGGCAGTGGCGGCACCGTCTCCCGTAGGGGCCAATTTCTCGGTCGTCCGACCAGCACCCAGGAACCGCATTTCCAGATCCGCCAAGTCTTCCTTGGCGTAGACGGACAGACCATAGCCGGTTGCCAGCGCGATCGCTTTCGTCAGACACCGCATCACCGCCCGATGCCAGTCGTGCGATGTGGGGTTGGGTAGCGGCTGGTTGTCGAGCTCCTTCACGCCATTCTTTGTCTGTACCTCGCGGGTTCCCATAATTGCGAGGTATTCCGTGTACTCTTGCTTACGGTATCGGACTTTGACCCCCACTATGGCACCCACGCCAGCGCGGGTGTATGGCAGCAGACGAATGACGCCGTCTTCGTCTGCTTCATTGAAGGTCACGACCTCCCAACGAAAGCTGGGGTCAGTGAGCTTCGCGGCAGCCAGCGCATCCGCCCACTTCACATAAGGGGGCCCGGGCCTCTTTTTGTATTCTTTTTGCCTCACCCGGGGTTGCACCGTGCGCAAGTCGCTATCGGGCTTTACGCCCAACCCCTTGATGAAATTAAGGGGTCGAAGGTCGCCGGCGTACAATGCAAGTCCATAGCCACGCATTACTGCGATGGCCTTTGTCTTCGCTCGGACGATGGTGTCCGATACGTCTCGACTGTTTACAGTCTCGACCGGTACGGGTTTGTTCTTCCGGTCCAGGACCGGGAGACTGACCCGTTGACCATCGAGTTCGACGGTTACCACTGCACCACCGAAGATGGAGTGGTATAACCGCCCGTTTTCGTCGGGAACAACATTCGGCCACGCTTGCGCTGCGGCCATGACGACGGGGTACGGTAGGTACGCCGCACCCTCCACCTCTTTAATGAATGAACTGAAGTCCCACTTCAGCCCATCAGAAAAAGGAAAGCTCATATTTAACTCCTTCCGCTTGTCCAGCACCACCATGGTGCCGGTTCTGCACCAATCAATGGTGTATCCGTTGGTGATAACATTGCTTGCCAGCGCGTCTGGCGCTATAATGCAATCATACCAGATTTTTGGCGGATTGTATATGGCTTATCCGTATTGCTATCGATTTGTGAATCAGCTTCTCAACCATGTAGTCATTACAGGCTATGTCCGGCGCGATGCGCGGCGCGATCGTGTGTGGCTCGATCCGTATCGCGGCCAGCCGACGATGGGCTCGGTTTGGGCGCGCATCGAGCGCGACTCGGGCGATTCCCGTCGCGGCTACCATATTCCGTCGGAAGGCAATATGCACACGCTGTTTTGTCACATCCGCGCCTGCCCGGAAAACGGCTTTATTTTGGATGGCTTTGCGTGGTCTGGGGCTGGGGTCATCTATCTCAACGACCGACTGGAGCCTCTTGCGCGAGAGAGCAACATGGCCAAGATCGCGGCCGTGGTGACGGCCATCGAGCCGGGGCGCAAGCCGCGGCTGTGGGTGCGGCAGCATCGCTGGCTCGACAAGGTGTTTCCGCTTGACATCGCGCCGGGCCTGGAGAGGCGATTTGCGCGCATTGTGGTTGGCGACTTGCTGTTCTTCGAGGGCCGCATCGTGCGCACGGATACCGAGTACGGGCAGTCGTTTTTGGTTACCAAAATACGCAACATTGTCCCGAGCAATGTGCTTGGCCCCATCGAGCGCGTGATGCCATCGTTATCAGCGCAGCCGTAGGCAAGTGTGCTTGCAACGATAGCAGTTGCTATGGACAAAGATGTCCGAGTTCGTGGAAAACACGCCTTAATATCGAAAGGAGTCTGACAATGCCTGCGCTGTGGTTGATGATGCCGTGGATCATGTGGAGCGTGCTAGTTCCAATCCGGGAAGCGCCGACCCGCAGGGCATGACCCCAAAGCACGCGCCTTCCGGCCCGACGCCTCAGTCTGAGGGCGTCTCTTCATCGTTTAGAAAAGCTTGCTCGCAACGAAAGGAGGTGCTATGGACAAAAAATGCCCCTCGCCGGTTCCATCCCAGGACCGGCGTTGTCCCCACTATGCGCCCTGCGGCAACCCCGCAGGTGACTGCGCCCACAAGACGCGGGGCGCGGCTTGCCTGCGGGGTGCTGGAGAGGCGCATCCGCTTGCCACCGTCAAAGACAGGCGCGAGCGATAAACCGACTTCGCGTGCTCCAGCCGCGCGCGAGTCGTTTCTACACGACGACGCGCGCTCCTGGCGTGCGTTTGTTGTGGTTGATGGTGTCCCACCCAAAGTGGGATGGTTTGTTACTTGAGGAGAAAAAATGATTTATTTTATCTGTCCGCCTGAGCACTTCGGTGCTTTGGGTGCCCTGTACGCGAAAGCGACGGGCTCTTCTGCTGATGCAACAGCAATCATGCTTGCTGCAAGAAACATCGATGCTATCGTGAGCCGATACCCCGAAAGCAAGGATGGGCGCCGCCCTGGCCCCGCGATGAAGGACAAGGAAATCCTTCGGTGGGCGGCAGGTTGGGCGCGGCATTATCAGCATCGCGCCGGCTTGCCCGACTTTGGGCGCGATGACATATATGCCCTGGTAGACTGCTACCTTGAACAGGTAAAAGAGTCCCCTGATTGGCATGGTTCTAAAGAGCAGGAGATCTGCAGGACCATCTACGTCAGTGCGGATTCTTTCCCGCGTCGGCCTTTTCCCAGGGTAAAGTGGATCTGGGAAGAAAAATCACAGGATCCGGACGTTATTCTAGAAGAGCCGGCGCCCGAGAGGTTTTGGGTTTGCTTCGAATATGGTTCAGTCTTTCCTGATTCTGGGGAAAAAAAATGAGCTGCTTCGTTTGCCCGCCCGAGCACCTTGGTGCTCTGGGCGCTATCTACCAGAAAATGTTCGGCGAGGACGCTGCTCTCACGGCAGCATTGCTCGCCCAGAAAAACATCCGCGCGTGCGCCGATCGCTATCCTCAGGATAAGGATGGCGAGCGGCCCGGGCGCCTGGGACTGAAGGACGCCGAGGTGCTGCTTCAGTCCATCAAGTGGGCGCAGCACTACGCCAGGTACGGGTTGCCCCCTTTCGGCAAAGAGGACGTGGCCAACATGGTCGCCTGCTACCGCTATCAGGCGGTAGAGGCCCGAGATTGGAACACCTCCGAGGCTGAAGCGATCACCCGTCGGATCGTCGATGGCTTGGATCAGTCCCCATTCCCCCGTCGCGACACCCTCATGGTGCAGTGGGCGTGGGAAGAAGAGCCTAAAGCCTGACGCCCATCTCCACCACCCCGCCTTGCGCGGGGTTTTTTGTTGGCTGCTGCGGCGTTCTTGGTGGTTGCCGATGGGGCGGCCCAAAAGAAAACCCATTCCCCGCGGCCTAAAAAAACAAGCCCCACTCAAAGGAGTGGGGCTTTTAGTTATGCGGCCCTTTTTAGGGCGGCCGCCCACCTTTTGTCCACCATTTTGGTGAACATGGTGAGCATTTCAGTAACACCCAATTGGCGGGCGGCGTATTTTTGGAACTCTTCCCGATTCCCGAGGAAATTGATTCCGTGCCGGAACACGGGGCCGTCTTCCAGCAAGTACGCTGTCACCGGGTATCCCCCAGCCACGCCTTCAAGACTCATCACGGGCGCGCGGGAGCACGCCCGTTTACCCCCGAAAGACGGCGGAGTGACGCCGAAGCTCGGGTTGCGCCCGAACTCGACGTTTTCCCCGAACTCACAGAAGATAAACTCGGATTTACCCCCAAATTCGGCGTATTCGCCGAATACGCAGTTTCGGAAATACCCGTCTGCTCCAAAGGAGCAGTGGGCGTCGAACTCTGATTTGACTCCCAGGCCCCCTGAAAAGTGGGCCCGGTTTCCGAAGGTGCAGTACCTGCCAAACTGGAAGCTGCCGTTAAACTGGCAGCCCTCGCCAAAGCTGCATTGGTCGGGGAACTTAATGTCCCCCATAAAAACGCTGTTATCGGGGAACTTCGTTCCCCTCTCAAAGATGTAGAGCTCCCACTCCCCCGCTTTGGCGGTTAGCCAAAGCGGGGCGGATCCGAGGTCTACCCCGCGGTAGTCCCCGCAGGGGAGTGGGCGAAACCCGTCCCCGTTTACGGGGATGGCTTCGAATTGCATTTGATCCATTTGATCCATGACTTTCTCCTAAGAAAAAAAGCCCGGCGCCCCCCATGGGCGCCTGCCGGCGTGTGTTCACCTGCTATTGTCACTTTCGGCACTGATAACAACGCCTTTTTTGCACCATTACCCTTACCGTTCGTCGGATGACCTGCCCTCTCCGGCGCAGGCTCATCAGCCTGCGCCCGTAGCAGCGCCCGTGGCGCCTTGTTCGACCGTTGACGCCCCTCCCGTTGGTCGGGGCTTGCGAGCGGCGATGCCGCTGCGCGAGCCCCTGTGGGGCGTGGTGGAGCGGCGTTGCCGCGCGGGTGAGCGGCTGCGCCGCTCTTTGGGCGCGAGCGGCTTTGCCGCGACAAGCGGCTGCGCCGCTTGGTGTGTGGGGCTTGGTGTGCGTGGCGTGCGCTGTGTGCGTGGTGTTGGCGCCCAAGCCCGCCACTCACGGCTTAGGCGCGTGTGTCGCACCCCGATGCTTGGGGTGAGCATCGGGGGTGCGCTGGTGGTCGAGCGTGCGTTGGCGGGTGTGCTGTGTGGCATGCCGGCGCGATGTGGTGGCCTTGCCGGATGCTGGTGGTGTTGGCGGGCGGCGGTGGGGGCTAGCGCGCGCATGGCGCCAGATGCGCGGGGTTTTGGCAAAAGAAAACCCCGCGCGTGGCGGGGTGGTGGATGGCAGGGATCAGGCTTGTCGCGCGGCTTGCCGCACGAGCAGCGCATTGGTGGGCAGCCCGAGCGCCGCCCATGCCAGGGCGCCTGCGACCCGGCGGCGTTCTAGGTCGGTGTCGCACTCGATGCGCCAGCCGTCGCGGGCGAGGTAGGCGAAGGTCGCGCCGTCGAGCGGGATGCTGGACTTGGCGCGCAGCACCACGCCGAGCCCGTAGCTAGACAGGGGGTGCTGGTCCGTCCAGCGCAGGCGCTCTCGGCGGCCGGTAGGTGAGACGAGGCGGATCATGTCGTCACCACCTTGTAGGTGGGACGTGCGTACTCGTTGTGTGCCAGGTAGTAGACCTCGCTATCGGCGCGCTCGATCCATGAGCGCGCGTCCTGGAGCGTCTCGAACTCCAGCGGCTCGCCCCTGTCGTCGATGACGAAGCGGCTGGTCTCGATCGGCCCGTAGCAGTAGCGAGTCATGAGGACGTAAAAGGGCCCCTCGTCATCCTCGGTGGCCTCTGGAATGGCATCCGCGCCACGAACATTCGCCCTTTGTGCGATGGCGTCCAATTCGTCGTCGGTGTCCCACTCCAGCCAATCGGCCAACTCGTTCATTTCCACGTGCTTCTCGAAGACGGCGTAAGAATCTTCATTGTCGCCCCAGTAGACGAGATAGCCGCTCTCGACCTTCCAGGCTTTGACCCATCCGCAGCAGTAGCCTGCGGCGGCCACGTACTCTGCGTCCGGCGAGATGCCGGCCTCAATGAGGTCTTTTGCCAGCTTGATAGCTTCCATGGTTTTCTCCTAGCCCCGACTCCCCGGGGCGCGGGTGCAGCGAGATGCTGCCCTTGGTTGATTACTTCTTCGGCCACACGGTTATGATGTATACCGCGACCTCTTCTTCGTCAGGAAGTCCTTGGACGATTTCTCGCTCCCTTTCGGCAACGTCCGTGGAGCCCGCGTGGGAGCACCTAAGCTCCTCCGCAGTTTTGGTGTGCCTTTCATGAAGGCCACCAATCCACATAATCCGGTACCCGGCCTTGCGCAGGGCTCGGATAGCAGCCGCCTTAGAGTCGCGCCCCAAGGCGATCGGAGGATCTGGCTCCATCCAATCAGAGCCGGTGACGATGGGGTAAACGATTGCTTCCATGATACTCATTCTCCTAGCCCCCGACTCCCCGGGGCGTCGGGTGCAGCGGGATGCTGCGCTTATTTATGCCAACCGAACGACTGATAACAAAGCGTTGCAACGCTTGTCTTTATTGGCATTATACATCTCATGGCGTCGCGAGTCAACCAAAAAGGCCGCTATTGTCTCGCAAGCCTCGCAAAAGATGAGGCGCGACCTTGCATTTCTGGGGCTTGCCTAGCAAACGATAGTCCTTGACAGACATCTTTGCCTGCGCTACAATGGAGTCCGTCCCAATTCGATTGGGCTCGCTCGCTTTGAGGCGAGTTGGGCACCCCTCCAGCCAGGTTAAACAGAGAAAACCCATGAATAACGAAGACTACATCCTATCCGAAGAAGTCGTGAAAGACCTCATGCAGCAAGCTGCGCGCAACACGGGCTTCGAGAGCTTCGAAGCGCTCGGCGCCGCGTGCAAAAAAATGCCGCCTGCCAGCGAAGCCGACTTATCACTGTGCCAAAACTGGTCTGACGCCGACTTCCCCGGCGACAACGCCTGAGCAGCCACCCAAACAAAAACCGTTCCATCAGACTTACTCATTCCTTCTCAGACAGGAACAAAGCTGACTTCCTGCTTCACAGAGGCTGGTTTCACCCGGATCTTGCAATCCGGGCCAGAGCCTTCCTCTCCACAGGCTGTCGCCGAGCAATCAGCGTGCCGCTGAAAGGGCTGGCAGCCGCCAACCGAACTCTCGGCCACTTTTTTCAGATTGATCGCCGCGTTCACATCGCGGTCATGGATGCTTCCACAGTCCGGGCACGTCCACCGGCGCACCGACAGCGGCAAATCATCGAGCTTGTGCCCACACGCCGAGCACGCCTTGCTGCTGGCAAAGAAGCGATCTGCCACGACCACAACGCCGCCGCGCATCGCGGCCTTGTATTGCAGTTGCCGCCGGAACTCGAAGAATCCCGTGTCCATGATGGATCTGGCCAGATGGCGGTTCTTTGCCATGCCGCGCACGTTCAGATCCTCGATGCCGATGGTGTGAAACCGGCGCGTGAGGTCTGTCGTGAGCTTGTGCAGCGCATCCGCGCGGATGTTGGCGATCCTGGCATGCAGCTTTGCCAGCCTGGCCCTAGCCTTCTTGCGGTTGACCGAGCCTTTTTGCTTGCGGCTCAGGCGGCGCGAGAGCCTGCGCAACCGACCCAGCAGCACCTTGTGGGGCTTCGGACCTGGGATAGTCTCTCCCGTCGAGAGCGTTGCGAGTGCCGACACGCCCAGATCGACGCCTACCGCGCCTTGGTTCTCGGCTTTGGGCAGGTGCGACGTGTCGGATGTGTCCACGGTGATGCTGACAAACCAGCGGTCGGCCACACGGGAGACGGTGGCCGACATGAGCTTGCCAGCGAAACGCAACGGCTCGCGCATGCGCACCCAGCCAAGGTTGGGGATGCGGATGCGCGAGCCGTCGATGTCGAACTGGTCGTTGGTGAGCGTGAAGCGGTCGTGCACGCCTTTCTTGCGGAACTGCGGATAGCGGGCGCGTCCTGCGAAGAAGTTCTGAAATGCCTGCCCCAACTGGATGATGGCCATCTGCGGGGCGCACTTGGTCACCTCCAGCATCCAGGGGAACTGCTCGCGCTTGATGGCGTTGAGCTGGCGGCGCAAGGACTGCTGAGAAGGCTTGGGCAGGCTGGGGTCGGCTTTCCATGCCTCGTGCTGGCGCTTCCACTCGGCCAGTGCCCAGTTGTAGGCAAAGCGTGCGACGCCAGAAGCGCGGGCCAAGTAGGTCGCCTGTGTGTTGTTGGGATCGAGCGCGATGCGGTGGGCAATCAGCATG
>Ga0308419_1002039_pt1 | contig 13199 bp, 7 predicted proteins | sample HotsprSampleMS50_FD_203674 | JGI IMG/M metagenome (GOLD analysis project Ga0308419, IMG submission 203674) | Hot spring phototrophic mat microbial communities from Mushroom Spring, Yellowstone National Park, Wyoming, United States - 20090730_MS50 ... | reverse complement strand
TTTTATATTGATTCGTGTAAATTCGTGCCATTCGTGGCAAAATTGGAGATAACATATGGAAAAAGGCTACATCCAGGTCTATACCGGCGACGGTAAGGGGAAGACGACGGCGGCGCTGGGGCTGGCCCTGCGGGCCGCCGGGCACGGTCTGCGGACCTACATCGGTCAGTTTCTGAAGGGCCAGCCCTACGGTGAACTGGAGGCACTACGGGGTCACCCCCTCATCACGATTGAGCAGTACGGTGACCCCAACTGCTGGGTTCGGCGCGACCAGATTTCTCCTGAACCGATTGCCCGGGCCCGCCGGGGGCTGAAGCGGGCCCGGGAGGCCATGCTCTCCGGTCAGTACGACATCGTGGTGCTGGATGAGGTGAACGTCGCTATCTGGTTTGGCCTGCTCACTGTGGAGGAAGTGCTGGCTTTCCTGGACCAGCGCCCCGAGGGGGTGGAGGTCGTGCTGACGGGCCGCCGCGCGCCGCAGGAACTGATAGACCGGGCCGACCTGGTAACGGAGATGCGGGAGGTCAAGCATTACTACCAGGCCGGAGTTCCGGCGCGGGCGGGGATTGAGCAATAGTATTTCAGCCCGATGGTAAACCATCGGGCTGATTCAGCGAAGCCCTGCGGGCTGACTTGAGCCCCGAAGGGGCTTTGCAACATCAGCCCGATGCTTTTTGCGCTTGTTTCAGCCTGCCCATCGCCCGGACGGAAACGCCCGGGCTCATCATACGAAGCCCTTCGGGCGATTTTGAGCCCCCGAAGGGGGCTTTGCAGATTGAGCCCGACGGTTTACCGTCGGGCAAAGAGCGGCCATAACTTTGTGGTGGGGAATTCCCTGCATCGCCAGTTGGAGGGAGACTTTGGCGCTGAGAGACTCCTTCGTAGGCCCTGAGAAGCCCCGACCGGAAGAGAAGGCCTCCCGACGGAGACTGATTTTCCGGATTGAGCAGCCCTTCGGGCGCGGCTTCTCCGTGGGCGACGTCGTCGTCCTGATCGGCATCGCCGTCCTCATCTACGCGGGCGTGCGGCTGGCCCTGCGCGCCCCGGAGACGGTGGAAGGGCCCACCATCTCCCTTACCCCCAGCGCGCTGCCCTACTACGCGCTTCGCTCCGTCGGTCGCATGGCTGCCGCGTACCTCCTCTCCCTGGCTTTCACCCTGGTCTATGGCCGCCTGGCGGCCTACAACCGCCGCGCCGAGCAGGTCCTGATGCCCCTGCTGGACGTCCTCCAGAGCGTGCCCATCCTCTCCTTCCTCCCGGTCGTCCTGCTCAGTCTCAGCGCAATTCTGCCGGAGCGGACCGCGGCCGAACTGGCCTCCATTGTCCTCATCTTCACCAGCCAGGCCTGGAACATGACCTTCGCCTGGTATCAGTCCCTGACGACCATCCCGAAAGAACTGCGGGAGGCCAGCGCCATTTTCCGTTTCAACGGCTGGCTCCGCTTCAAGGTACTGGAACTCCCCTTTGCGGCCATCAGCCTGCTCTGGAACAGCATGATGAGTTGGGCCGGGGGCTGGTTCTTCCTGATGGCGGCGGAGATTTTCACCGTGGGACAGCGGGACTTCCGCCTCCCCGGCCTGGGGGCCTACCTGCAGGAGGCCGCCAATCAGGGCGACACCCGCGCCATTCTCTGGGGGATCGGCGCGCTGGTGCTGGTCATCGTCGCGCTGGACCAACTGGTCTGGCGGCCCCTGCTGGCCTGGGCCGACCGGTTCAAACTGGAGACGGTGGAGGGGGAAAACCCGCCCACTTCCTGGTTCTACGATCTCCTGCGGAGCGCGCACATTCTGGAACGGCTCTCGCAAGGGGTCTGGCGACCACTGAGCGAGCGGCTGGATGCCTGGTTCATCCGCCGCGCCGGAGCCCCAGGCCCGGAGGCCGAACGGCGGGGCCGGCCCTGGCTTCTCTACCTGCTGACCTTGCTGCTGGGCCTGGGACTGGCCTACGGCGCCGTCCGTGCCGCGCTGATGCTGGTGACAGTCCCCGAAAGCCAGTGGGGAGAAATCGGACTGGGCGTCCTGGCGACCCTCCTGCGGGTCTCCGCTTCCCTGCTCATCGCGCTGGCATGGACCATTCCTGTGGGCGTGGCCATCGGCACCAACCCGCGTGCGGCGACCTACCTGCAACCCGTTGTCCAGGTGGTGGCCTCCGTTCCGGCGACGGCGCTCTTCCCGGTCTTCCTGCTCCTCATCATTGGCCTGCCAGGCGGGCTGAACATCGCCGCGGTCGTGCTGATGCTGATGGGCACCCAGTGGTACCTGCTCTTCAACGTCATCGCGGGCGCCTCGGCCATCCCGCAGGACCTGAAGTACACCTCCGCCCTCATCGGGCTGAGCCGCTGGGAGCGCTGGCGGACGCTCATTCTGCCCGGCCTGTTCCCCTACATCATCACCGGGGCCATCACCGCCAGCGGCGGGGCGTGGAATGCCAGCATCGTCGCCGAGCACGTGGAGTTCGGCGGCCAGACGCTCTTTACCACCGGCATCGGCGCGCTCATTACCCGCGCCACCGGCACGGGCGACTACCCCCTCCTGCTGGCCGCCACGCTGGCCATGGTGCTGACCGTCGTCCTCATCAACCGCACCCTCTGGCGCCGGCTCTATCGCCTGGCGGAAGAACGATACCGGATGGAGTAGCACAGGATTTATCCTGTAAAGGAGCCTGCCCATGTCCACCAACGGCTACCTGCTGGAAGTTCGCCACGTCCAACAGATTTACCGCAGCGGCTCCCGCCAGTTTATCGCCCTGCAGGACGTGAATCTGGCGGTCAAAGAGGGGGAGTTTCTCTGCCTGCTGGGGCCGTCGGGCTGCGGGAAGAGCACCCTCCTGCGCATCATCACTGGCCTGCAGCGGCCGACGGAAGGGGTCGTCCTCTACCGCAGCCAGCCGCTCCGGGGCGTCAACCCCCATGCCACCATCGTCTTCCAGACGTTCGCACTCTTCCCCTGGCTCACCGTTATAGAGAACGTGGAGGTGGCGCTGAAAGCGCGCGGCGTTCCCCCGAAATTGCGCGTCGCCCGCGCGATGGACCTGCTGGACCGGGTCGGGCTGGACGGGTTTGAGATTGCCTACCCGCGCGAACTCTCCGGCGGGATGCGTCAGAAGGTGGGGTTTGCCCGCGCGATGGCGGTGGAGCCGGAACTGCTGTGCCTGGATGAGCCGTTCTCCGCGCTGGATGTGCTCAGCGCCGAGGCGCTGCGGGGCGAACTGCTGGAACTCTGGACGGAGGGGAAAATCCCCACCCGCGCCATCCTGATGGTGACCCATAATATTGAAGAAGCGGTCTTCATGGCCGACCGAATCGTGGTGATGGAGAAGGACCCGGGGCGGGTAGTGGCGGAGATGACGGTGGACCTCCCCCACCCCCGGCAGCGGCGGTCGCCGGAGTTCCTGGAGCGGGTGGACGAGGTCTACGGCCTGCTGGCCGGGCAGACGCAACCGGAGCACGTGGAACTGGGCGTGGCGCCGGGCGAGCCGGGCCGCATCCGGGCCCTGCCCCCCATCACCATCAACGACCTGGCGGGGCTTCTGGAGCACGTCTCCGAGATGCCCGACCACCGGCATGACCTCTACCGCCTGGCGGAAGAGTTGCGCGTGGACTCCGACCACCTGCTGCAGTTGACGGAGGTGGCGGAGTTGCTGGGCTTCGCCACCATCGGCAAGGGCGACATTGTCCTGACCCCCCTGGGGGAGACCTTCGCGGAGGCCAGCATCCTGGCCCGCAAGGAGATTTTCGCCACCCGTATCCGGCGATTGCCGATGTTCCGCTGGCTTTTCTCCCTGCTGAATGTCGCCGAAAACCGCCGGTTGAAGTGGGACATCGTCCTGCGGGCGCTGGAACTGGAGTTCCCGCCCGAAGAGGCCGAGAAGCAACTGGAGACCATCGTCAACTGGGGCCGGTACGCCGAAGTCATCGCCTACGACGACGCCACGGAGACGATATTCCTGGAAGAAATGGGACGCGGATAAAGGATGAATGCGCCACGAATTTCACGAATTGACACGAATTTTGATTTTATTCGTGACTCCACTGCAAAAAGGTTCTTTATCGCAGAGACCGCAGAGTACGCAGAGCAATATCAAAGAAAGTCTCTGCGCTCTCCGCGTTCTCTGCGATGAGTTTTTGCAGTGAACTCATTCGTGAAATTCGTGCAATTCGTGGCAAATAGACGCGATGAAACGTCACCTCTGGAAAGTTCTGCTGGCCTTCCTGGCCCTGCTGGCGGGGGTCGGGGCCGTGGGCGCCCATCTCCTCCTGGCCGACCTGCCCTCCCCCGATACCCTCTACGAGCACCAGACTGGCGTCTCCTCCCGTATCCTGGACCGGAACGGCCGTCTGCTCTACGAAATTGCCGACCCCCACGCCGGGCGCCACGTCCCGGTCCCGCTGGAAGAGATTCCCCTCTACTGCCGCCAGGCCACCGTCGCCACCGAGGACGCCGATTTCTACACCAACCCCGGCGTGGACCTGCGGGGCATCCTGCGCGCGGTCTGGATCAACCTGCGGGGCGGTGAGGTGCTGGCGGGCGGCTCCACCATCACCCAGCAGGTGGCCCGCAACCTGCTCCTCTCCCCCCAGGAGCGAACCCAGCGCACCCTCCTGCGCAAACTGCGGGAGTCCATCATGGCCTGGCGCATCGCCCGGACGTTCTCCAAAGACGAGGTGCTGGCCCTCTACCTGAACGAGGTCTACTACGGCAACCTGGCCTACGGCCTGGAGGCCGCCGCACGGACGTACTTCGGCAAAAGCGTCCGGGAACTGAGCCTGGCGGAATGCGCGCTCCTGGCCGGCCTCCCCCAGTCCCCCGCCCTCTATGACCCCCTGGCCGACCCGGAACGGGCCCGGAAGCGGCAGCGGGTGGTCCTGGGCCTGATGGTGGAGCAGGGGTACATCACCCCCGAGCAGGCGGAACTGGCGGCACAGGAGCGGCTCCACTTCGCTGCGACGCCCTTCCCCATCCAGGCGCCCCATTTCGTGATGTACGTCTGGGGCTGGCTGGAGCAGCGCTTTGGCGCCGAGGCCCTCTACACCGAAGGGCTGGTCGTCACCACCACGCTGGACCTGGACCTCCAGCGGACCGCCGAGGAGGTCATCCGGCGGCATCTGGCGCGGCTGGCCCAGGCCAGCGAGGAGAGCGGCCTGCGGGAGGTGAACAACGCCGCGCTGGTCGCCCTGGACCCGCAGACGGGCGCGATTCTGGCCATGGTCGGCAGCCCCGACTACTTCAACCCGGACATAGACGGCGCGGTGAACGCGGCGCTGGCCCTCCGGCAGCCCGGCTCCGCCATCAAGCCCCTCACCTACGCCGCCGCCTTCACCCCCTACACCGACGGCCAGGCAGACGTAGGGGCGACCCCTGCGGTCGCCCCAGGACAGGGGCAAGCCCTGCCCCTACTGACCCCTGCCTCTGTTATTATGGACGTCCGCACCGCTTTCCCGACCCGCGAGGGGCTCCCCTACGTACCCTTGAACTACGACCACCGGTTCCATGGGCCGGTCTCCGCGCGGGAGGCGCTGGCCCAGTCCCTCAACGTCCCCGCCGTGCGGGTGCTCCAGATGGTGGGGGTGGACCGGCTGGTGGCGCTGGCCAGCGACCTGGGGATGACCTCCTTCGGGACGGGGGAGCGGTTCGGGCTGGCACTGACGCTGGGCGGGGGCGAGGTGCGCCTGCTGGAACTGACCGCCGCCTACGCGGCCTTCGCCAGCGGCGGCCGACGGGTGGAGCCCTTCGGCGTGCTGGAGGTGCGGGACGCCCGGGGGCATCTGCGCTACCAGGCCCGGCCCGTCCCCGGCCCCCAGGTGCTGGACCCCCGCGTCGCCTACCTCATCACCGACATCCTCTCCGACGAGCGGGCCCGCGCGCCGGCCTTCGGCACCGGCAGCGTCCTCAACCTCTCCCGCCCGGCGGCGGTCAAGACCGGCACCTCATCGGACTGGCGGGACAACTGGACGGTGGGGTACGTGCCGCAGTTGGTGACCGGGGTCTGGGTGGGGAACGCCGACGGGCGGCCCATGCGGGACGTCTCCGGGGTGGAGGGGGCCGGCCCCATCTGGCACGACTTTATGGAACGGGCGCTGCGGGGGCAGCCGGTCATCCCCTTCGCGGAGCCGCCGGGGCTGGAGCGGGTGCGGGTCTGTGTCCCCTCCGGGCTTCTGCCGACGGACCTCTGCCCGCGCACGCGCGAGGAACTCTTCATCGCCGGTACCGCCCCGACGGAACCGGACAACTGGTACCGGCACTTCCGGATAGACCGCGCCACGGGCCTCCCGGCGGGGCCCGACACGCCGCCGGAGCGGGTGGAGGAACGGGTGTACATCGTCCCTCCGGCGGAGGTCTGGGAGTGGGCACGGGCCAATGGGTGGCCCCTCCCGCCGGAGGCGGCCCTCCGCTCCACCGCGTCCTCAACCTCAGGGGAACTCCCAGGCCTGCCTCTGGTGATCACCCACCCCGATAACGGCACAATTTACCGTATCTCCTCCGTCGTGCCGGGGGCCTATCAGGCCATCCGTGTCGCCGTCCGCCCGGCGGACGGCGTCCGGGTGGCGGAGGTGACCCTGTACGTGGACGACCAGCCGCTGGCGACGTTCACCGCCCCGCCCTACGAGGTCCTCTGGACGCTGGAAGTGGGGGAGCACACCTTCCAGGCCGTGGGGCGGGACGAAGCGGGGCGCCCCCTCCGGAGCGCCCCGGTGTCTATCCGCGTCTCTGCCCCCTGAGGGGGGCTAACTCCCCAGCCCCAGCAGACCCCGCAGGAAGCGCAGAATCTTCTCCCAGAAACCGCCCCCTTCAGGGGACGGGGCCGACTCCTGCGGTACGGGCTCCGGCGGCCCCGCCACCTCCACCGTCAGCGTCTGGCTGACCGTCTGCGGACGGTTGAAATCGTCCAGGTAGTGGACGTTGACCACCACCTCCACCGTCCCCGCCCGCTGGGCGACCGCCGTCGCCTCCAGCGAGGCCGAAGTCCCCCCGTCCAGCGGGCCCACGTAGAGGGAACCGTTCTGAATCTCCAGCCCCTCCCCGGTCACCTCCATCATGGTGACGTTGACCGTTGCCTTCCCCAGATTGATGACCTCCACCGGCAGGGGGAACGGCATCCCGACCATGGCCCCCTCCACCGGGCGGTAGAAGTCAATCCGGAAAATGGGGCGGCGCTGGACGACCAGACTGATGCGCTGGACGTCGCTCCGGGCGGTGCCGCGCGCGTCCTCATAGGATAGGAGGGCCGGGATGCCGTAGGCTTTGGCATCGGCTGAGCCGTCCACCACCAGGGGCACCGTCACCCGGACCTGCTCCCCGGCGGGGACCCGGGGGACGAAGAGGACGTTGCCGGTCTCCCGGGGGACGAAGGGCCCCAGTTCCTTGCCGCCCTCCCCACCCAGGGTCAGGAGGAGACGGTGGGCGTCGCCGCCGCCGACGTTCTGAACCTCCAGCGTCAGGGTGAAGAAGTCGCCGGGGGCCACCACGGGCGGGTCGGTGTGGACGGCCGCGACCAGGAGTTGGGGCCGGTCGGCCAGGGAACTGCTTACCTCCAGCCCCACGTTCTGGCGGTCGCTGTAGGTGCCACCGCCCGCGTCGCCGTAGGAGAGGGCCAGTTCCAGCCCGATGCGCCCGCCCTGTTTGACCGTCCCCAGCACCAGCGGCAGGGTCACCGTCACGGCGCGGCCCGGGGCGACCCGGTCCACCGCCGCCAGATTGCTCCCCTCCGCTGGCACGACCAGTTCGGCCGACGCCGGCCCCACGACCACGCGCGTCGCCGTCCGCTCGCCCCGGTTGACAATCTGCAGGGTCAGGGTGAACCGGTCCCCCGGCCCCAGGACCGGCGGCTCCGTCCAGGCCGACTCCACCACCAGTTGGGGCCGTCCGGCCCCGCCGCCCACCACCTCCACCGAGAGTGTCTGCGGGTACTCGTAGTGGTTGCCCTCAAAGTCGTTGGCGCTGAGGTTGATCTGGAGGTTGTAGGTGCCGGAGGCCAGGTTGGCCGGGGCCCGCATGGTCTGGGTGACCACGACGGTGGCGTTGATGTGCATGAAGCCGACCAGGTGCCCGGCCTGGCCCACAGGCACGAACGTCCCGCCGGGGAAGGTGACCAGGGTGTTTTCGGCCCCGCGACTGCCGTTGTTGTAGATTTCCACCGTCACCACGAACTCGGTTCCGGCGAACACCCGCGCGGGCTGGACGGAGAAGTTGCGGATGGTGAGGATGGGGCGGCCAGGCGGCGGAGGAGGCGGAGGGGAGGTCGGAGCAGGGGCCGCTGTGGGGGCGACGATGGTGAGCGCGGCGGGGAGCGTCGCCGAGTAGCCCGGCTCGCTGACCTCCAGCGCGTAGACGCCCGCCGGGACCCCCGGCGGCACCACGGCCCGCAGGGCATTGACGTTGACGAAGGCCGTATCCAGCAGGCCGTACCCCACCAGCCGGGCCACCGTCGCGGTGGTGAAGCCGGAGCCGTAGATGCTCAGCGTCCCTCCGGTCGTGCTGAGCATCGTCCGGGGCTCCACTCCGGTAATGACCAGTTGAGGGGATGGCCGCGCGGCCGCTGCGGTGACGGTCGCCAGCGCGGCGATCAGGCCCAGGATGAGGGCGAGGAGAACAGGTCGCAGGTTACAGGTCGCAGGTCGCATGGCACAGGTCGCAGGGAGCAGGACGCAGGGAGCAGGACGCAGGGAGCAAGACGCAGGTCGCAGGTCGCATGTCGCAGGGCGCAGGGAGCAGGGCGCGGTGGGGGCAGGCATGCCTTTATCGGCATCAACGGAAGCCCGACGGTAAACCGTCGGGCTGATTCAGCAAAGCCCCCTCGGGCCGAAGGCCCTCGGGGCCGAGGCCTGCGGGCTGTGTTTTTGCGCAGCATCAGCCCGATGCTTTCGTCGGGCTGATGCCCATGGGGCAGGCATGCCTTCCTCCTGCATCCGGAGCGCGGAGGGTTTTTATGGCGGCGGCAGAGCCGCCGCCATAAAAACCGTCGGCGTTTTGCCGTTACGCCGTAATTACCTACCCTGAATCGTTTGCAGATCATGTAGCGTAGGCTTTAGCCTGCGAATACAGGCCTGGCGGCCTGCGCTACAGGGGTATGCCTTCGCTGCGTCTTTGATAGCGCTTGCCCGGGGGCTCCCTGGTAGGTAATTACGTTACGCCATCATATGGGTTTCAATGTAGCGGACGGCGTCGCCCACGGTTTTGATCTGCTGGGCCTCCTCGTCGGAGATGGTCCCCCCGAACTCCTCCTCAAACGCCATGACCAGTTCCACCAGGTCCAGGGAATCGGCCCCCAGGTCCTCGCGGAAGCGGGCGTCCATCGTCACCTTCTCCGGCTCCACGCTCAGCAGGTCCACAATGATTTTGACGACGCGTTCGTAGATGCTCATTGTGCTCCTCCTTTTGGGTTCAGGATAATGAGTCACACATCAGCCTGGGAAGCGAATGGAGTCCGTTGGCTGGATGTGCACAAGCCACTTTCCCGCTGATAGTCACAACTATGGGTTTGTCAGGTTTGCTTTTGTGGCTGGAAGTTGCCAACAGATGAGCGCAGAGACTCACAAAAGCACAGTTGACAAACACTATGGTTGACGCTCTATTTGTGCCGTATAGACCCGGCTTTCCTGCTCAGAGGTGAGAACCCAAACGATCCGGTCCCCGGAAATACTCCATCCTTCCAGCCCCCACCACTTTCCATCAGGAGGCATCGCAGTGTAAATAGGAACAGAGAAAAACACTCCTCGTTCAATATCATACCCCATCGGCTGGCCGCAAGTGAAGATCACAATGTTCTCCGAGATTGCCAGATTCTCTACCCGTCGAGGTTGCGCAGGGGATGCACCACAGGGCGTAACCGCCACAGTTATAGCCTGGCGAGTCTCCAGGTTGTAGAGGTACAACTCCGGTTTGTCGCTCCAATGCCCTGTGCTCCAGGCAACCCAAGGGGTGTCAATAGCGTAGAATGAAGGCACAGCCTGGTCTTCAGGTGCATACACTGATCCCAGGCGAATCTTCTCCCTCACATCGTTTGCACAAGTCAGGTACAACCCGACGTCTGAACCGTCACGCTCCATCCAATCTTCGTAGATTACCCATCCTTTTGAGATTTGAGCCCGCAGTGCGCTGTGAGGACCACTAACTATCTTGAGATATGTTTGACGTTCCAAATCATATCCCAGAATGTGCCAGTATCGCCCCTCTTCCAACTGTCTCCATATCACAATATGTCCGGAAAGATCAGCGTCAGCCAAGCTGGTTTCTCTTTGGGTGAAAGACAGATGGCCCGTATGCAGATCATAAACGAAAAGAGCGCCTTGCTGCTGCCATCTGGCCACCCACACGACGAATCTCCCAGAGATATGCACAGCAGGTAACCATATCTCTGCTTGGGAATCCATCAACTCCCTTGGATTCAAGACATGAACTCGATGCGTAATCGCATCCACAGCAATTATGGATTTACTGTCCCTTGCAATGATCACTATGGTTTGGGCGTCAAAATCAGGGGCAATCAGCCTACCTTTTGAAAAGAGTGTTTGTATTTCTGCAAAGGCAGTTACCCGAACATCTTTACCAGGTAAGGGGGTAGGAGCAGGCAATGGGCTCACTGGAGCAGGCGTAGGATGCACTCTGCCTTCAGCAGGGACAAGCGTGGCGGGCCGCGGCGGGACAGACCAGATGTCCGTTGCCGGAAGCGGCAACCATTCCGGCCAAACTGTAGGAGTTAAAAGAGGTGACTCTTCTGCTCTCCCCAGGGCCAGGGAGGACTGACAAGCCGTCAAAACCAAACTGGTCACCAGAAATAAACCACTGGCTACAGCGGCCATCTCCTTGTTGCTCATCTTGTGCCTCCTCATGGGGTCTCTCGGCCGTACCACCAGGCAGTAAACCAGGGACGCAGCCCTGTCGTGGAGGTGTACGCCTGATGCCACATCTGTTCCACATTACCAGAGTCATCATTCAGAAGCCACACCGCTATCCAGTCCGCCCGTATTTCGCGGTATAGGAAATCCCGAATTGAGGCTGCCGTCACGTGAGGCTGGGCATCTTTGTCGGTCAACGGATTGCCCATCCTTTGCCCGGGAGAAGCCAGATCCGCTTCGGTGATGACCGCAGGCCGTACGTTGTTGTCAATGTTGCTTGCCATTGTTGCAGGAAACCACATTGAAACATGTTGCCCGTTAGGACACCCGGCCCAGGCTTCGCGCCCCAGAATCCAGTAGTTGTGCCAAGCATAGCCATCGTTTTTGGGGTTGCTGCTATTGAACACCCGGCTCATCACCGCATAGCCGGAAAACTCAAACGGCGGGCAGCTCTCCGAATTCACATTGTTCGTCTCGGCATACGCGCTCTGTCCCATCGGCGGGGTGAGAACCCGAATCGGAAGATAACCACGATTGGCTTGAACGTAATCGTAAAGATTGGCAAAATACTCATCCATTGCTTGCCACGCCTCTGGTTGGTTCAGGGCTGGCTGTGTGTCAAAGCCATACCACTCTATGTTCGGCTCATTGGCCGGTTCAAAGCCGAAGGCCTGCCATTGATACCCCGGCGGCGCATATGAGAGGATGAACCGTTGAATCGCCAGCATCTCATCCCCAATGTCGTCCACCGGCCGGAATCGCCACTCGTTCCCACATTGCGGCCATCCCCCAGGCCTCACCCCCGGCTGCGTGATCAGCGTGCGCCTGGCAGGACGAGTCCGCGGGTCCGCCCAATTTGGGTCTATGGATTCCACAAAGTTCCCCGGTGACGGATAGCTCCGAAAAACCACCCGTGTCCCTCCCTCCTGCGCCGCACGTCTCAAATAGTTGAACAACGTCCAGTTCCTGACACTCACGCCCGTGATGCGACAACTGGCGTCCCGGTTAAAATTGAATACCTGATTACTCAGGGCCACAACAACTTTCGGCCATATTCCACCTCGGGCACCATCCAATGGCATCAGCATATCATCGCTCCAATCCCCACTCGTGCGATTGCCCACATGCATCCCAGACCACTGCTTGGGCGGAAGCGGCGGCCAATTCCGCAATACGGCTGGCAGAAAGACAGACCATCCGCCATACGGCGCATGCAAATACTCCTTGTTAGAGTTCCCGTTGCAGTGCAATGGCTCCACCGACCCCCATCGTTCTATGGAGTGTGTTGCCACCACAGGCGGGTTTCCCGGTTCCACCACCAACCCGGCCCAGCACTGGTTGCCGATAATGACCACATCTCCCACCTGCGCCTGGCTCGCCGAGACCACCGTCCAACCATCGTTCAACAACCACGTGCGCAAGGCAGACACCGTGCGCGCTTCCGGGTTCCACAAACCCGGAATCGGGCGTCCTCCAGCCGCCACTGCCCGGTTAACAAAGTGCGCCCCATCTACCCCCCAATCCCCAGAATGGTATATGCAATCCAGCCTGCTCCCATTGTACCATAGATAGCAATTATCGTCGTTACTCTGTCTGTTCCACCAGGTTCTGGCATAAGCATACGCTGCGCCCCGGTTATAATTGACCGTTATTGAGGCTGGGCTGGCGGATAACACCCGGGATGTCTCCATAGACTCAGAAAGACCAGGAGTAGTGACGGTTGGGCTGACCTTTCGGGTTCGGAGCGTGCCTATCATCAAACTGAGCACCCGCACATAGGGTTCAACCATCGTATCCCGGTGCAGATACAAGCGGAAGCGATATAGCCGTCCATCGCGCCCCACAAGCACAGTCTGTGCCAATGTGCCGGGAACAACAGGATGTAAGGCCCGCACTCTCCACCCTGGCTGCCCGTTAACCAGCACCGGTTCTACCGCTACGTTCTCTTGTGCACCGTGTTCGCGCCAGAATTTCAGTTCGGCATTTTGTTCCCAATCTTCATCGGAAGATAGCCACGTTTCCCATACTTGGATCGCGGCGTCCACCGCACCTTCTGATGTGCTGTGAGCAAACTCGACAATCCGGGTGCCGGCAACCTGATCGGGAAGGACTCTGACCTCCCAATCGGACGGATAGCGCAAGGTGAAACCGGCATCGGTAAAGCGAGGCCATCTGACTGTCTCGCCCGTTGTATCACGCAGAGTAATCTCCAGTTGCTGTGGTGATTCAGGGGTGAATAGTGGTGAACGGAATAATGGCAATTGCAAACGCCTGCTGCGAATTCTCCCCGTCGCCAGGCCGTAAACGGCCTGGCTCACAGAACCAGGGGCGCTCAAGCGCCCCGTTGGGCGGGGGGAAAGCGCCG
>Ga0308419_1002034_pt1 | contig 13218 bp, 17 predicted proteins | sample HotsprSampleMS50_FD_203674 | JGI IMG/M metagenome (GOLD analysis project Ga0308419, IMG submission 203674) | Hot spring phototrophic mat microbial communities from Mushroom Spring, Yellowstone National Park, Wyoming, United States - 20090730_MS50 ... | reverse complement strand
TATATTTTTCTAATGATGCAATATGTTTTGATGTTGGCGGAATGCCCGGAATAGGTTCTATAGTTCCTGCTAGATTTATCTTATAACGCATAAAAAAATAATCATACAGTTTGTGGTATTCAATTACATTTTTACCAGCCACCTTTTGCATGGTTTTGTCCCATTCAGAAAGTTTATTTTTCCACTTTGTAGTGAAGGCATTGAAATTTTCCGTGTATAAAGTTTTGTTTTCAGGAGCTATCGCACACAGACGATCATAGATAGCCTTTGCCAAAAGTGAAATATTGTATGGATCAAGATAGAAGTGGGGATTTCCTTCCGGATGTATATCGCCCTGTGCGCGTGAAACTGCTGTAGGGACTTCAATCTTTGTTACAAATTGTGAAAGGTCTAAAAAACCAGGTTTACCAGTAATGATTTTTGGATTGTTTGCCTGCCGTAATAAAGGGGGCAACCATCCTATCTCCAGCTGTGCACCGTTTATAATGAGCAAGTCTGCATCACGCAGTTTAGCAATATACGAAGGCTTAGGGACAATAACATGCGGGTCAAACTGCGATGGTGCAAGGTAGGTAACCTTTGCGGTATCCCCGGTAATCTGTTGTGTTATGCTTGCAATGTACTGATATGTAGTAACTATCGCCACATTTTTTGCATACACATTACTCAATAGCATAAACACCATTATTATTGAAAAGAAAATGGAAAATATCTTGTGTATTGTTTTCATAGTAATACTCCTGTAATTACAATATTTGAGTTAAAAACTATGTGCACCGTGTGCACCAATTGATAAATTACACTGCACTATGATTTCATGGTTAGCCTTGTTGCCGGTGTTATTGTACAGTGTTTTGTCATAATTGTACTGCAACCTGAATCGTGAAAATTCTGTGGGATTGTATTCAAGCATGGCGCTGTAGCGTGGCATATTAGTTGGCAACCCTGATTCAACATTTACATTATTTTGAGCAAGCAGGTCATACCGTAAGCCAATGCGTGTGAGTTTACCTGTGCGCACAATAAGCTGGCTGTATAAACCTGATTGCTTTGCAGTAAAATCTTCGATTGTTGTTGTGGAACCAACATATTCATATTCATAAAAATCTCCGTCTTTATGTCGGTACAGGTATTCCGATTGCAGGGCAATATATTGATACGAGTTGAAATCATATCGCAGCGTTATATCAGCACCAACAATATAGGTAGTGCCATAAAAAGCATGTCCACCAGTTTCATCTATGTGGTTTGTTCGCGTTTTTCCATACACTCCGGATGTTCCAAGGAGCACCGTAAAGTTGCCACTATCAAACGACGTTTTAACATAACCGGTATATACGTTGGGATAGTTTGCTTTATCTACTGAATACGTACCGGCAGCAAATCCTTCTGTACCAAAGCTTGCTTCATTTTGCCCTTTAAGTATTTCACCACCCAAGAGCACATAAAATGGAAGTGGCGCAATCCAGTTTACCTGTATGCCAATCTCATTGAGCTGTGGGCCAAAAAAAGCTTTATATATTAATGGCATATCAGCAAAATCCCAATAATGTGCATGGCGATCGTTAAGCCGCCCAATTGAACTTAAAAACTTGCCACCTTTAATTTTAAATCCAAAAGGCAATTGCTGTGTAGTAAAGTATGCTTCTTCAACTTCAGCACCGTCAGTTGACGCATGGACAACTGCAAACAAATCAAAGTATGGATCAACCTGCGAGTAGAAAGAAATTTCGGCATAGTTGAAATTGAAGCCATTACTTTGATTAAATTCATGTTCGTGATGTTCCCCGGATTCTTCATGGTGATGTGGATGAATAAAACCTGGCTGTTCATAGGTATTAAAATCTTTTACAGTCCGGTACGCATAAGCAGTATCCACAATCACTGCTATATCAGGCACAAACTTTGCCTGGCTAAAAGGATCTGAAATATTCTGGTTTTCCTGGGCGATAGTAACTGATGAATAAACTACTGCTATGATAAAAGCTATACATACTATATATAATCTTTGCATTTTTTATCCTCCGCACTGTGAGTGTTATATATCACAGAATCACTGCTACTGATAAATAGCGATGTATTCCATTCTAATAGATACCATTTGCCTGTTCAATGCCCAAACAGACGGTTGTTTACTATTGTTATACAATAATTGGGTTATGCATTAGCTGGAGGTGAACGGGAGGTGGACTGTTGAGTAATTTGTTGAAAGGTAAAGTATGGAAAAATTTCAAAAAATTGAATGAATGAAAAGTTATTGAAACTCTGTGTTTGTTGAATATCAGAAGAATCATTGAGTTGGAAATGGCAAACAGGGCAGTTATGCTGAAAGCTTGAATGAGTATGGAAGACTTCTATAGTAACCGCATAACTGATAAAAATAGAAGCTAATAATGCAAGTATCGATGATCCCAGCTTATATTTCATACTTTAAATATAATGCATCGTGTTATAATTTTCAATAAATTAATACAAACTAGTTCTTATATTTTTTATTTTGGCAATATTCCCCTTTGTTTTGCCATCTCCATCATTTGCTCGCCACTTGTTTTGGGTGGTACTTTTTTACTTGCTTCTTTCTGAACAAGTGTAATTGCTTCATTGGGGCATGCCATAACGCATAGTCCGCATCCAATACAGCGGTCTAAATTGACATGGGCAATATCGGTAATTTCTATGGCTTCCATCTGGCACATATCTATGCAATTGCCGCATGCGGTGCAGTTATCATTGGTTTGTGCAAAATAATTTGAAAATACCATTTCAGCAGGTTTTGGAAATCGCTTAATTGATAACAATACGGCACAACAATCTCCACAGCAACTGCACATACAAGCAGGGTTTTGTGCGGTGCCAGGTTGGGTTACCATGCCATGTTTCTGTGCTTCGGTTACTATCGCTATTGCTTCTTCCGCACTTATCTTGCGCCCTAAATTATTTTCAATATAATACTCTGCCATTGAGCCAAACATTAAACAGGTTTCCATTGGCTTATCACAGCCTTTGCCAATCACCTTTTTTTCCTTGCGGCATATACAGTCAGCAACAGCAATGACGGGTGCCTGCCTGATGATTGCTACTGCATCTTCAAATGGGGCAACGCTGCTTTTTGTTTCAATTGATTCGTTAACAGGAATGGGGCGCAAAAATAAATTGGTACTTTTAGCTACTGCCCTGGACAGTCCTTCTTCATAATATTGTTCAAGCAAAAGTGCAAGGTCTTTACTTAACCGCTTAACCTGGAATTCAAAAACACCGTGAATAAACGGTATGGCACCATACTTTGCAATGCCATCTTTTGTCTTTTTGAATAAAAGACCACGTTTTACCATATCTTCCAAATGTTGTCTCAATTCATTAAGCTGGCGCCCTGTTCGTGTAGCTATGTTTTCGGAAGTTTCAAGCATGGGCGATAGTTCTAAGAAAAGTTTTGCATCCTCTTCAGAAAAAAGCTTTTTTAATATTGTTATTTCTATTTTTGACTGTGTTTCGGGGAAACCAAGTGAGTACATGTCTAAACGTTTTTGCAATGCTGTGTATATGTCTTCCATAATATTAATCCTCCGAATAATAGTATATATAACAACATCCAAATAACGCTGTTATGTTCGTCAAATTAATTTTTTTAATTATTTGGGGATATGATTACTATGCTTTTCGCGAATATCATCTGGTATGTGATTTGCTGCTTCACCAATTTCTATAAGATTTTTAATAACTGCGTCTTTTGTTTTGTCATCATTAATAAAATCTTCATAATTCATGTTCAAAATATAATTATTTATTTTATTGATATCTTGAATAATATCTTCTATGAGTATTTTATAATTACGTTTAAACATTGAGTATATCCTCTTTAACACTTTCCCATATTTTTGGTTTTTGTTGTATAGCTTTATAGGTAAAGAGGTCAACATTACATTGTAAAATTTGTTCTAAATAGTCTGCCAATTCAAAATAGTTAAGCCCTATTGGCTGGTTAAATTCTACTAAAATATCAATATCGCTATCCGGAGAATAATCACCTCTTGCATATGATCCAAAAATGGCCATGCTCATAACGCCATATTTTTTTTCCAATTCTGGCTTAACTGAATACAATATATCTAATATTTCTTTTTTTGATCGCATGATGGTATACTTAATGTGTAATTGTATTGTATAATACTCATATAAATTAATAATTACACAATATTATTCAAAGTCAATTACAATTTTAAAGTTCATGGATACAAGTAATATAATTGAAGTAGAAAATCGCTATTATATTTCATCTACCTTTTTTATGGAACCAACCCCTTCTATTTCCTTCCCTCTGTTGCCTTCTCATACCAAAGCCGCCTCTTTGACAAAATACTGGTGTTTGCAAGGGAGATAGTATATTTATAAATTATATAATTCTTATTGCAGGATTACCATTATCATCTCTATATAGTTCACAGGTAGCTGGAACAATACCGGTAAGCCTTTCATCTGATGCTCTCAGTTGCTTGAAATCAACAGTGTGTATAAAATCGTACAAGAGCTGATACTGGTCTTGAAGCTCTTGATTTTCTGTTTGGGAATTGAACATTGCATCAAGAAGCTTTTGCAATTCTTCCTTTGCAGCTGTCTCGATGCAATGCCCGTTGAGTTGTAGTTTAATGGTCACACACATTTGCACCAGTTTTTAGTTTCCCTTGCAAATAGTCATTTACTATCGTATCGGGCTCAGATCCTTCTACGCCAATAATTACATGCACATTTTGTTCTTCAAAAAGCTGACGCGCTCGTGTTCCCATGCCACCTGCCAGAATGCATGTTGCCCCTTTTTCAGCCAGAAAGCGAGGAAGTAACCCGGGCTGATGGGGTGGTGCAGGTATTTCGGTTTTTTTTAGTACTTGTTTTGATTTCTCATCAACATCATACAGCGCAAATTTATCACAGTGGCCAAAATGCATTGAAAAAATATTGTCTTCGGTTAATGGAACAGCGATCTTCATGTTATTTCTCCTTTTCGTTAATAAACTTTAATAATGATGTTACAATTTCCTCAAAATAACGCTGCGAAGCAGTAGCATTTACAGCAGCCGACTGTGCAAACGGCCTTCCTGCATCGCTATTTTCAACAATGAGTGGATCAAGTGGTAGTGTACCTAAAAATGGCACATTCATCTCGGTAGCTATCTCACTACCTCCGCCTTTTCTAAAGATAAATGTTTCTTTGCCACAATGAGGGCATATAAAACCACTCATGTTTTCTACAACACCAAGAACAGGGATATTAAGTTTATTGCAAAACGTAATTGATTTCTTTACATCTATGGTTGATACATTTTGTGGCGTTGTAACAATAATTGCACCGGTTGGGTTTTTTACTAATTGTGCAACTGAAAGTGGTTCATCACCAGTCCCTGGAGGTGAATCTATAACTAAAAAATCAAGCATACCCCATTCAACATCTGATAAAAATTGTTTGATGAGATTATATTTCAGAGGTCCTCGCCATATTACAGCTTCTTTTGTATCAGGTAACATAAAACCTACAGATATGACTTTTAAAAAGTCATTGTATTCAACCGGCAAAATTGTATTGTGATCTGTTGCATGTAATGGTGCCTTTTCAATGCCCAAAAGAGTTGGTACACTTGGCCCATGAATGTCAATATCAAGAAGGCCCGTTTTGAATTGCCGTGACGCCAGAGCAAACGCCACATTGGTGGCTACTGTGCTTTTACCAACACCACCTTTACCTGATAAGACTAGTATGGAATGTTTAATCTTATTGAGATTTTCCTGCAGCCTTAACTCTTCATTAATTTCAGTTACTTGCTTATTATCCATTCCGGGTTTTACTGCAGCAGCTTTTGAACCTTTATTATCTTTGCCAAACATCGTAAAGCCTCCTGTAATATTAATGAACTATTTTATTATATGGCCAACATGCAACCCCGCCAATAATGACAACTTTTAATTTTTCCTTGTTCATAGTAAACCATTTCTCCTGGAATTTTGTTAATGTTATTTTATTGTTACATTTTGTAACATAGCTTGCACATTATTCCATAGCTTTGTAATTTCCTGTGAAGCCAATCCATTTGAATAATCTACCACTGTTTTTCCTGCAATTTGCGCTTTGATGACATCCTTATCGTACGGGATAGTGCCAATAACAGGAATATTGTATCTATTACAGATATCATTAATAGTTTGTCTATTCTCATCTGATAGGTCGCTTTTATTGATGCAAACCGAAGCTGCAATCCTGAAATGCTGAGTAAGTTGTATAATACGCTCTAAGTCATGAATGCCTGAAATGGATGGCTCTGTAACGATAAGCACATGCGTTGTTCCGGTAATTGATGCTATTACCTGGCAACCAATTCCCGGGGGTCCATCAATAATTATAAGATCATAGTTTTCTTCTTCAGCAATTGATTTTGCTTTTTCGCGCAAATCTGAAACTAATTTGCCTGAATTGCCTTCACCTATACTTAACTTTGCAAAAAGGAAAGGCTGCAAATTGGATTGTGCAATGACAAGACTGCCTGACCTATTATCAACCATGTCGATTGCTTCATAGGGACACATCATGGCACACACTGCACACCCTTCGCATAACATTGGCTCAACAACATAGAAATCCTTTATTGCGTTAAATCTGCAATAAATCACGCAATCACCGCAACCTCTACATCTATCCTGTGATATCACAGCTTTCTTTTCACCAAAAAATGGTATTTCTTCTATAATTGTGTGACGCAGGACAATAGGCATGTTAGAAGCATCCACATCGCAATCAACGACAATGCGTTTGTCTGCCAACCGGGCAAATGAAGCTGCGATACTGGTTTTGCCAGTGCCCCCTTTGCCACTAACTATCGCCAATTGTATTATTGATTGTTTCATAGCATTACTCTGTTTGTACAGTATTCATAGATAGTTTGTATCTGTTTGGCATAATGGGAAATTATGTATTCCATAAGATTATCCCGTGTTGTGGACTTTGCAATATTAATATCATGGGGGATAGTTGCCAAAACAGGAATGTTCTCATGTTTAATGAATGTAAACAAGGGTTCATACTGTTCCACCACATTGTTTATCACTATGCCACAGGGTATGGATAAAGACTTTGCCACCTCATAAGCCAGCGCAACATCATGAAAACCAAAAGGGGTTGGCTCAGCTACCAGGATAACATAATCGCTGTTTTCCATGGCATGTATTACCGGGCACGATGAACCTGGCGGGGCATCAATAATTCGCAATGTTGCATGACGGTGTTCCTTCTTTACTTCATCAATCAGAGGGGTGGCTATGTGCTCACCAACATTTAGTATCCCGGCGGCATAAAAAAGGTTGTCTTTATTACCGGTTTCAATAGTGCCAATGGGCCGTGGTATTTCCTTGATTGCATGTTCAGGGCAGGCTAAATAGCATCCACCACATGAATGGCATAGTTCAGGCAGCACCAAAGGTTTGCCTTTTATCAGCACTATTGCATTATACTGGCACGCTTTTTGGCATTTTCCACAGCCCGTGCAGGCATCCATATCAACCTGCGGTATAAGTACATCAACAGGATATGACTTTTCCACTTTTATCTTCAATAGCACATTAGCATCAGGTTCTTCAACATCACAATCCAGTAGTGCAGTAACCTGAAATTGCGATGCATAATATGCTAATGTTGTGGAAAGTGTTGTTTTACCGGTGCCTCCTTTGCCGCTTGCAATAGCAATATTCATATACTATCTCCGCCAATATTAAAATTCAAAAACAGCCCCGCAGGTAGCCAGCACAAATGAGTCCTTAAATTCCTGGTGCATGCGGCATGCTACTCTGAAACCAGTGCAGTGTGAAGTGCCTATCTTTTTAACCTTGAATTCTTTCAAAGTATGAATTGCTTTTTTAATGTAATCTTCCGGTGCGCTTTCAAGATGTGTGCCTCCAATCACTGCGTGAAATTCTTTATACCCCGTTTGTTTGGCTATATCATGAAGTATATCTACAATACCAGCGTGTGCGCATCCTAACAGCACAACAGGGCCTGATTCCGTGTCAATAATAAGGGAACAATCGTCATTGAATATATCATCTTTAATGGTTCCATCAGGCATTTTGACTTTTAAGCGTTCATCAAAACCCTGCCAGGTTTGGGGACGGTTTATTTCGGCGATAGCTCTGATGGATGAGGTTATTGCAGTTAATCCGGATATTGGTTTAAATACAGCACCTGCTTTTTCATAGTCTTCTTTTGATGCTCTGACCCCAATAGCTGCTTCCAGTGTCTGATTGCCTAATGGAATAACAGCAACTTTATTGGTAAATACGTCGGGATGGGCATAAATATCAATGTTTCGATTTATAGCCTGTAATACCTGCATCAGCCCACCTGTATGATCGTAATGGCCATGGCTGAGTATAATTCTTTGAATAGCAGTAATATCTTTACCTAATGTTCTTAAATTATGTAAAATGCCAAGTCCCTGCCCGGTATCAAAAAGTGTTGCATCATCAGATTCAATTAATACTGATAGGCCATGCTCTCCAATTAATGGAAAAGGCGTTGCAATGCTATTTTCACAAACGATAGTTATTTTTGTTTTCATAGATTTTTCTCCAATAAAAGATTATGTTGGGGCATCATTACAATGCCCCAAACAATGTTATTCGTCTTTTTCAAGCTCTGACAGGCGTTTATTCAAATCCTCAATGGTTTTGCTTAAAAAATCAACCTGCTGCTTCAAGAATGATTTTTCATCATCCTTAGAATATTGATATGGTGCAGGTGCATTCCATCCATATCTCATCCAGCCAGGCAAGCCTGTAGCGTAAAACCAGTGGCGAAATCCTCTCCCTCGTCCGCCAAATCCTCTGCCAAAACCAGATGCTCCAAATCTGCCTGCTGGATTTGCATATCCTGGCATACCATATCCGGCGCAATGTCCAGCACCTCGTCCGGTCATAGGCCCTGCACCATACGGTCCTGTTCTATCACCCCAAGGCATAAAGTACCTCCTTTTATACTAAATTTTAATGTAATGCAATAATGCTTTTAACCAGTAACTATCGCACCAAATTACTATTTGGATTTACCCAAACACCATTGCCTTTTTCAAAATCATCATCCGTTCATGATATAAACGTTCAGCTAAACGCAAATGTGATGCAATACGTGTATACTGTTCAATTAGATGCGTATCAACCTGTGAACATGAAAGATTATCAATAATCTCACCACATTCCTGTGCCAGCCGTTCTATTTTTTCCTCAATCATTTTAAGCTTATCCTCGTCTGGTTGGTCCAGCCCTTCAAATTTGAAATGTGCAATAGGCTTTTTGTTAATTTCTTCTTCAAACTTTTCTAAGCGCTTGTGCATGGTTTCAATTTCAGAAAACAATTTCTCTTTTCCATGGGCTTTTGCTTCCTGCAGGCAATGCAAATTTTTATCATGAAGTTTTTTTATGCATTGAAGCATCCTTTCTCGCATTGTTCTGTCGGCTTCCTCTACATTGTGTCTGTATCCAGTAAAACCATTATGTAATGTTGATTCACTCATACGGCTCACCTCCTTTAGATTCAAATGTACAAAACATATTACCAGTGGCTTTCTACTGTTGCTCCCGATGCTTTCTTTAGTTTGCCAGCTTTAAATTCTTCAATTGCCGTTGAAACAGGCATCACATCGCAGATATATACTTCAACACCCGAAGCTTTTAATATGGAATATGCCTTTGGCCCAACATTGCCGGCAATGAGTACTTCAGCACCGCTATCAATAACATTCTTTGCTGACTGTATGCCTGCACCCTGTGTGGATTGAACACTTTGTTCGTTAGGAACCCACTGATATTGTCCTGTATCAGTATCAAATACTATAAACCCCTTTGCTCTGCCAAAGCGTTCATCAATTTCACTTTCTAAGCTGTTCTTCCGTGTTGGTATTGCTATTTTCATTGTACTCACCTCTTTGATGTAATTTCCAGCCGCGGCGATGCCGCCTGCACATTCCTTGAACTCCTCGTGTTAAATATCGCATGCACGTTTGTGGCAAGGTATCCTGCATGTATTGTTCCAGTACCTCGTCAACAGTACCACTCAGCCACGAGTAGAGTATAAACTGGCGCTCAATAATAAACCTTGCCAGTGCATCACTCACCGCCCCACACAGTATTACAGTAACGCCCATTTCTTTCAGTCGTTCAATTCGTATAAACGCACTGTGTTCGTTAATATCAACTATCGTCCGCTCAACAATTGAGTCCTCTTCAATTGTAATCACACTAAACTTGCGTGCTTCATCCAGAAGCGGCGAAAGCCTATCATGAAAAACTGGTAATGCTACTATTGTGCTTTTCATGCCCTATATATAAGCATAAAATGTGCCAGAATCGCTTTGTGGGATTTTTAAAACATTAAAATGAAGGGAAATTGTTATTGTATTCAAAATTTTAAAGGTTTTAAAGTATATTCATCATAGTTTTTTTTGGGCGATAGTTACTGTGAATACATTTTTGCTGTAAATCAATATAATTGCCAGTATTTAATTACCGATAACTATCGCTTAAAATTACATATTTTGTATGTATAATTGCATTTTGCAATATAATTGCGAGCGATGTATTGCAAAATGCAATACACTATTCAAGATTATATTTTTTGATTTTCCGCCACAACGTTGAACTGTCTATACCCAGGGATTGTGCTGCGTCTTTTTTATTTGGATACCGCATTAATGCCTGTTTTATCATTGTTTTTTCCATTTCTTCAAGTGACAGTGTTGATACCTGAGGTATGCCCAGTAAATATGAAGGCAGGTGCTGGGCTCTGATATAAGCTTCATGGCACAAAACAAATGCATGTTCAATAATATTTTCCAGTTCGCGTATGTTACCAGGGTAATCATAGTTAAGAAGTATATTCATCGTATCATCTGAAATCCCTTCGATGTGTGTGCCTTTCAAAGCATTATATTTCTTGATAAAGTGTTCCACCAGTAAGGGAATATCCTCTTTGCGCTGTGATAAGGGTGGCAACTGAATTCCAATGACATTAATGCGATAGTACAAATCATCACGGAAATTGCCTGCATCAACCTCATTGCGTAAATTTTTATTTGTTGCAGCAATAATGCGCACATTAGCTTTTTTAGGTTTTGTGTCGCCTAATGGTTCATATTCTTTAAATTGCAAAAACCGCAGCAGTTTAACCTGCATGAGGAGAGGCAGCTCACCAATCTCGTCCAAAAAAAGTGTTCCTCCTTCAGCTAATGCTATTTTACCCGGCTTGTCTTTTTTTGCATCGGTAAATGCGCCGGCCTTATATCCAAATAACTCTGATTCCAGCAAGTTTTCAGGCAATGCACCGCAATTGACCACAACAAATGGATTTTCTCTTCGTCTGCTTAAAGAATGAATTGCCCGTGCAATAAGTTCTTTGCCACTGCCACTAGGCCCTTCAATTAATACCGAACTGTCGCTTAAAGCCACATCAGGTAGTATTGAAAAAATTTGCTGCATTTCCTTGTTTTTGCTGATGATATCTTCAAAAGAGTAGGTGGATTCAATTTTTTTCCGCAAGGTTTCAATGTCGCTGATATCGCGGAATGTTTCAACACCACCAATAATATTTCCCTGTTCATCTTTTAATAAAGCCGTACTGATACTAATAGTAAGTTTTTGGCCAGATTTATTGACTATATACACGGGTTTATTGATGATGTTTTTCCCTGTCTGCATTGTTTCGCGCAATGCACATGAGTGTTCGCAGATATTGGCATGGAAAATCTCAAAGCAAAGTTTGCCAATTGCTTCTTCTTTTGAATCAAGTCCTAATATTTTACATGCAGCATTGTTCAGGCTGGTGATTCTAAAATCCATGTCAATGGTAAACACCCCATCTGCAATGCTGTCTAAAATAATGTTTGCTACACAATCAGAGTCCATCATTGTTCAATTTCATCTTTATTTATGCCAGTTTCAGAATCGGTGTTATCCTGTTCATCATTATAGTCATTTTCAAGTTTATTATCTTCTTGGCCATCATCATTATTATATTTGTTTGTATCATTGTTTTCATTTTTATTTAACTCTTCCTGTTGTTTTTTTTCTTCTTCTTTGCGCTTCTCAAGTAATGTTGCAAGATAGTTACTGATTTCAGAGTCTTTGATTGTATTGGCACTTGATACAATCACAGCTGATTCGTTCATCAGGATTAAATTCATTGGTATATCAATGCAATATACATTGCCTATCTTATATGTGGAAAGATTAAATTTTTTGAGCTGTTCACGGTTAACAATGATTAATGCTTTTTTTGGAATAGTATTGCTAAAGAAAAGCCTGTATTTGGATGCTGCAAGTATTCCCTCAGCAATCATTTGTGTATCAAACATATCTTTAGAAGAACTGAATTTCTGATAATTATGGAAAATAAAGATATATTGCCCATATTTATCCCGGTAAGGGATGATGGGCAATTTGTCAGATTCATCAGGAATGGTTGAATAAGGCTTGGTTGCAATGGTGATTTCAATACCTGATGTAAGGTCATTTTGTATTAATTGATATGTTACTTTTGAATTTTTATCATCAGGTAAATTGCTTTTGATAATTTCATTATTTTGAAAATTGTTATTATCTTTTTCCTTAAAATATATTGAAGTTACCCTGAATTTAATGAATACTGACTTGTCTTTTTTAGGTTCAATGTAGTGAACAACGTCAAAATCAAAGCAACCGGTAGTGAATATAAATGATACAATTGCAATAATATAAAATTTTTTCATAATTGTAGACCTCATTTAATTTTATATGTAAATGGACAACTATTTTGAAAAACAATTATATGATTATAGAATAACACCTCCCTGTAGCCATAATTTGTGGTAACACACAGTAAACTAATTATAAACACAATTAATATTTACAGGTATATTGAAACATATGTCAAAGCAAATTTGAACAATGTTAGTCAAATGCATGACGCCTTTCCCTTTGCTTTAAAATGACAGCTAAAATGCCATTGTTGGCTTGAATCGGGGTTCATTTATTATAATAATGTCACCCCTACGGGGTTTTAATTTTGTGTTGTATTGCTTTACTACAATAGTTTCACCCCTAACGGGGTTATCCACTGTTGTCATTGCGGATCTGATCCGCAATCTATTTCCACCAAAAGTCATTGCGGGCTTGACCCGCAATCTATTAGTAGATTAGATCCTGAAACAAGCC
>Ga0308419_1002033_pt1 | contig 13219 bp, 22 predicted proteins | sample HotsprSampleMS50_FD_203674 | JGI IMG/M metagenome (GOLD analysis project Ga0308419, IMG submission 203674) | Hot spring phototrophic mat microbial communities from Mushroom Spring, Yellowstone National Park, Wyoming, United States - 20090730_MS50 ... | reverse complement strand
AGCCTCGACCTGGAGGCTCTTGGGGTCTCCGGCCCCGCCGCTGAAAAGGACAAGGTTTTTGTCGGATCCGCGCTGCAGGTGACCTACCGCACGCGGAAGCAGTTCGACGACTTCGCCGAAGTGGACTACGTCCACGATTTCGGCGAGGATGGCGGAACATTGCCGCTGCTGGTGTACGACCGTCTCAACCAGACGGTGGAATTCGCCGGCGGCGACTACGAGATCAAGCGCGAGGGCATCGTCAACTGACGCAGCCACCGCCTTGAGAAACCAACAGGGAGGCCTGTATGGCGACAATCAAGCTGGTGCGGCGGCTAGCCAATCCCCGGAGAGTCCGCCGCGCCAATCCGAGAAAAAGGCGGCTGATGTCGCGCCGCCGCAACCCTGCGCTCGTGCTCACGCTGGGCGCAGTCAATCCGAAACCCAAAAGGAGAAAGAACAGTATGGCTCGTTCCTATCGTCGTCGCAAGAACGCCCGGCGCCGCCGCACGGCCCGCAAGGCGATGGTGTTTCCTCTCATCCGCGTGAAGGCCAACCGCCGCCGCCGCCGCCGGAATCCGGTCGTCATCCGCACTCGCCGGCGCTACGCCCGCAGGCGCCGGAATCCCGTGTTCAGCCCGGGCAACTGGACTGTCGTTGGCGGCGGTCTCGTCGGCGTGGCGGCCACCCGGTTCCTGGGCCAGGTGATCCCGCTGGGAATGCTGGGTTTCGCCGGCAGCATGGCTCCGTTGCTGCGCGACGCCATTGCGGCGTTCGTGGTGAGCTGGGGCGGCAGCGCCGTGGTGGGTGCCGGCAGCGAGAGCAAGGTCAAGTTCCGCGACGGCATCACCTTCGGAGCGCTGATGCAGGTTGCGAGCACGGCGATCTCTGCCTTCGTGCCGAGCCTGCGGCAGTACGGCTTCGGCATCAGCGGCATGGGCTACATGATGCCGGCGCAGTTCCCGGTTCCGCAGAATCCGCTCGCTCTGCCGCCCGCTCCGGCTCCGCAGGCCCGTGTCACGGCCAACGGCCTGTCCCGCGCATTCGGCACTGCGTTCTGACGTTGTTTTCCGCAGAGGGGGCGCCCGTACAAGGCGCGGCGCCCCGTCGGCGGCGGTGAGAAACCAGGCCCGGCAGAGATGCCGGAGACGATTCACAGCATCCGCCCCCAGGGCGGGAAGGAGACAATGCAATGGCTGCTTATGACCAGATGATTCTCGATGCGTTTCGCAGCGAGACGTACGTCAACAACCGGATGGACGTGCAGCACACGCCCATCTACGACACCATCGAAATCGCTGCCGCAAGCCAGGTGACCGAGCTGACCACGGCGTTCTTCACCAATGTCGGGCCGGCCAGCAACAAGACCAAGGCGCAGACCAATATGAGCCAGTCGCGGCGGCTGCCCGCTCCGGAGGCGTTCTCGATCTTCGGGTTCCGCCTGCGCTGGCGCGAGGACATTCTGCCCGCCGACTTGTTCGGGATTTTGAACAACTTCGTGCTCCAGTTCTACCTGGGCCAGAAGATCTACCAGGAAGCCCCGCTGTGGTACTTCAGCCCCGGCGGCGGCGTCAACGCGGTTGTGACTCTGGCCGGCGCATCGACCGCCACGACCATCGACTACTTCACCAACGGCGTGCCGCATCGCGAGTCGATGCACAAGCTCGCCATCCCCATCGTCATCGAGAACCAGATGACGTTCTGGGCGCAGTTGTCCGGCGGCACCTTCACTCTGGCCACCAGCGCCAACGGCGGCACCGGACTCCAGCTCCAGCTCATCCTCGACGGCTTCTACGCCCGCGGCGTGCAGTGAGAATCCGCCAGCCAATGGCGGCAACCGGGAGGGGGCTTCCCGAAGCCCCCTCCCCTGATTCAAACTTGATGTGACAGGAGAAACGCACCATGCGCAACAATCCCTATGCGCCGCCGGCGATCCGGGGCCTCGGCCAGCAGCCGGAAACGGCTCAGTACATTGACATCCCCCGGTTCCACCGCATCGAGGTGTCTCTGGCGGCGAGCGAATTCATCCGCGACCGGGCGAGCGAGTTCAGCGACGAGGGCGATTTCATTCTCAGGGCCATCACAGTGGCTTCGTTCACCGGCGCGTTCAGCGTGCAGTTCACCGACGCCAACGGCTACGCGATGTCCAACACGCTGATCAACCACTACACGTTCCTGGGCGCGAACAACAGCCCTGTGCCGTTCCCGGTGTTCCCCGAGGTGGTGTTCCCCAAGAGCAGCAAGATCAGCCTGAACATCCTCAACCTGACCAGTGCATCCAACACGGTGGTGTTCCTGCTGCACGGAGTGATGCGGGCGCAAGCGCTCAGGTAAGGAGGGCGGGCGATGGACTACTTCGACCTGCCGTTCTTCTACGTCTACGATGCCTCGCCGCTTGCCAACGGCCAGAGCTACGACGGCCTGTCGCTCGCGGTCGACCGGGACGCCGAGTTCCGCCTGCGTGCGGTGTTCGGAATCAATCTGGTCTGCTCCGGCGGGTTGTACTTCCACGACGGCGCGGGCCGCCCTGTGACGCCACGCGGGTTCATCCACCCGGGCAGCCAGCCGCTGCTCGTGCAGCCGGAGATCTTCTATCCGCCCGCAGGGCAGATCCGGTTCAGCTTGTCCAATGTGCAGCGGGCGGCACACAACTACACCGGATCTCAGAAGGCCTACTACAGCGTCCTGGGATTCTACGGCGTGAAGCGGTTCACGGGCGCCACTGCGCAGCGGATGATCGAGCAGAGCCGAAGCAAGGCTCCGTACCGCTACTACCCCTACCAAATCCGCAACGACCTGACGGTGAACATCTACAGCCATATCCCGCCCGGCTTCACGCAGGAAGAAGCGCCAAGGCAGTTCCTGGTCGAGGTGGACAACTACGGCTACGACTGGTTCGCTTTGGCAGGCCAGCCGGATCTGCTCGCCAACAAGCTGCTGCTGATGCCCTACGACTCGAGCGGGACGCGCCAGCTGGCCAGCGATTTCGTGCCGTCTTCGTTCCTGGCGTGGCGCCCGCACCGCCCATGGGCCTGTTTCCCTTCGGCGCCCGTGTTCTTCCCGGCCAGTTCACAAATGCGGATCGACTGGAAGAGCCGCTACACGGACGCGGACACGCTGCCTGCGATTGTGCCGATCACGCTGATCGGAGCAAGGAGGATCGGATGCTGAACGCCATTGCCGACGGATTCACGCTGCATCCCGGCATGATCGAAGGGCCGGGCCGCTACGAGCCGCTTGCCATTGCGCAACTCGAACTGCTGCGGCAGGCCAGGACCTACCGCCCGTACTGGGTGCTCGTGCCGGAGAACAACCAGCAGATCCCTGCGTTCGGCAGCTACCAGTATCAGGTTCATCTCAAGCCGGGCAGCTGGCTGTACGGCCTGCAGCTGACCGTGCTCAATGCTCTGGACCAGCCGGAGCTGGCGATGGACAAGGCCGTGCTGAGCGTGCAGATCACGGAGACCTACAGCGGGGCGCAGATCTTCAGCGAGCACAGCCGGACGCAGCCGCTGTGCAACCAGTGCTGGTTCGGCGACACATCCCGGCTCCAGTTTTTCCTGCTCGCGGAGCCGAAAGTGGTCATCGATCCCGGCGACTTGGACATTGACGTCTGCAATCTGACAGACTTGGCCCGCAAGTGGAACCTGGTCCTCTTCACTGCGGAGCCGTACGAGCTGGTGGAGGCATGAGATGGAAGCTTACCTGACGAGATCCGATGTGCGCCACTTGCGGGTGGCGGAACGGAAAGGCGAACAGCTTGTCCGCGCCGGGCTGCCTGTGATGGACGTGCGGAACATGCTGGCAAACCTGACGGCGGCGCTGGGCTACTACAACGTCTACCGCACGTCCCGCGACCACAAAGAGATCGCAGACAACAAGTCCGAGACGCTCCGGAGGGCCGGGCTGGCGCGGAGCGACTACCAGAGCCTGAGGAACCGTCTTTCCGACGCAAAGTTGGCCAAGATGCTGGACAGCGTGTACTTCGGGATCGTGAACAAGCTGAAAGTGCGCAAGGACGGCCTGTAAGGAGGGTTCGATGCTGCAAGGCCAGTATGTTCCCAAGGCGAACGATGCGGACCGCACACTGTGGACGTTGACGCTGGAAACGCCCCGCTGGCGCAGCGAGCGCTTGTTCGGATCCAGCCGCTACCGCGAGGATCAGCCGCCGTGGCTGGTGATGCCGCCGAACGCGGTTCCGTTCCAGAAGTTCAACTCGATCCCCCTTCCCGCGAACAACGGCCTGGACGCCACCGTGCTGCAGTTCGTCGTTCCGCAGGGCTACGACGGCGTCATCAGCTCGCTGGTGCAGCAGTACACCGGCAACGGGTTCATCGACGGCAGCGGCGACCTGAAGTGGCGCATCCGCATCGGCGACCGCTGGGCCGAGGACATGGGAAACATGATCACCCAGCTGGGCAGCCTCCAGTCGCCCTACCAGATCTACCGCAGCGGGATCCGGCTGCGGGATCGCGACGCAGTCAGCTATGTGGTCAACCACGCGACGGGAAGCAGCCTGAGCGGAGGCCGCATCATCTGCGGCTGCTTCGGGTGGTATTATCCCACGGCTTGAGGTGTGAGGGATGGCGAATGGACTGTACCGGAAAGCCTGCGAGGCGTACAGCTTCCCGAACATCATCGGGAACACCATCCGGGTTAGCCTGATCCGTACCGCCGGGGGCTACACGCCGAACCTGCAGACCGATCAGTTCTACTCGATCATCCCTGCCGCTGCGATCATCTTCGAAGGGCCTGCGCTCACGGGCAAAACCTTCACCGGCGGCGTTTTCAAGGCCGACGACGTCAACTTCGGCATCGTGCCAGCAAGCCCGGCTGCGGATGGAATGGTCATCTGGCGGGACACGGGCAACCCGGCCACCAGCGAGCTGCTGGTGTGGTACGACACTGCGCCAGGCTTGCCGGTGACGCCGGACGGGCAGAACTTCATCGTGGTGCAGTGGCCGCCGACTTTCATTTTCCGGTTGTGAGGACTCGATGGCGATCAGCATCCTGTGGATCGACGGCTTCGACGAGATTGCTGGCACGGATCAGAAGTACTCTGCATCCGAGCGCTCGGCCAGCCAATCGTCCGGGCCGAACGCAGCCTACAATTACGGCAGGTCGCTTCGGGTACAGAACTACTGGGTCGCGCCGGTGCTTTCCGGCGCTCCGTTCACCGTGCTGTTCTCTGCGTTCGATGTGATCCTGTACAACAACTACGATGTCACGCAGCTGCAGTTCGAGTTCTGGGACGCGGCTGCATCGGCGGTGCAGTGCTATCTGAGAACCGCGCTGAATCAGACGACCCTGGGCTACGATCTCCAACTGTACCGTGGGGCTACTCTGCTCTACACCTGGACCGGCGTTCTGCAGCACGGGATTTGGCAGCACGTCAGCTTGCGATGCCTTGTCAATCCGGTTGCCGGAAGCGTGACCCTTGCGGTGAACGGCGTCGACAAGGGCACGTTCACCGGCAACACGCAGAACACGGCCAACACGAGGTTGGACAGGTTCCGGCTGAACATGACGGCCAACAACGAACGGGTCAACGTCGACAACTGGATCATCGCCACCGGGCTAGCGGCGGATCCGCTGCTTCCGGTGGCCCGGGTTTACGGCGCTCTGACGCCGAACGCCAACGTCGCCGTGCAGTGGACGCCGAGTTCGGGGCAGAACTGGCAAACCGTGAACAGCATCCCGCCGAACGACAGCACTTACAACAGCACGTCGGTATCCGGAAACCGGGACGCGTTCTCGCACGCAGCGCCAGATTCAGTTGGCGACACGGTCCTGGCGGTTCGTGCCAACGCCCGCGCGTATGCAGATGCGGGCGACCAGATCCAGAACCTGGTGCGGGTGTCAAGTACGGATTACTACGGTGCGTCAAAGTCGCCGACGACGAGCTACTTCAGCTACGGCCACATCTGGCAGAACAACCCGGCGACCAGTCTGCCGTGGACGCCGAGCGAGGCAATCAATGCAGGATTCGGATACAGGAGGGTGTAAATGGCATACACGATGCTATGGATAGACGGGTTCGACGAGATCGGCGACGCCGCCCAAAAGTACACTCCGGCGGGAGAGATCAGCAGCGTATCGCAGGGCACCAACACAGCCGCACCGTTCTCCTACGGAAGATCCCTGAAGTTCAACGGAGCCTACGAGGTGATCCTGCAGAAGATCATTCCCGGCGCTCCGTACACGATCTTCTTCACGGGTTTCCATTTCCTGATCAACACCCCGGGCACTGCGGAACTTAACTTCATCCAGTTCCTGGATGCGCAGAACAACGTCGTGCAGATCGAGCTGCGGCGGATCTGGGACAACGTGCTGCTGAAGCACGTCCTGCGCTTGTACCGTGGCTCCACCTTGCTTGGAACCACATCCGACGGGATTCCTCAGAACACCTGGACTTGGGTCAGCGTGAAGTACGTCTGCAGCCAGACCAACGGGGTGGTGGAGGTCAAGTTCAACAACGCAACCGTGCTTACCTTCACCGGAAACACCCAGAACGGAGCCGCCAACCAGGTGCATCGTCCGGTGATCCGCACCGGAGTCGCGATGTCCGAGTTCTACTGCGACAACCTGGTGATCGCCACCGGGCTTGCATCCGATCCGCCGCTGCCCGAATGCCGAATCTTCGGCGCGGTGGTTCCCACATCCAACTTCAACGTGCAGTTCACTCCCAATGCCGGAACGAACTGGTCCAACGTGAACGAGATCCCGCCGAACGACGACACCAGCTACAACTTCTCGAACACGGTTGGCGCTACCGACATGTTTGTCTGCGCACCGCCGACGCTTACCGGGGTGATCCCGGCTATCAAGGTCAACTTCCGGGCGCGGAAGGACGACGCCGGAGTCAGGGAGCTTGCTCCGATCATCCGGCCCGGGGCGACGAATCACCAAGGATCGGCCCTCGAGATCACCTCGAACTACTTCAGCCGGGGTTATATGTGGGATACGAACCCCGATACCGGGCAAGCTTGGAATCCGGGCGACATCACGAATCTGAGGTTCGGCTACAGGATCGTGACCTGACATGGCGGCACGCGTCAGCCAGGTGAACAAGGAGATTGCGGGGACTTCGTCCTCGCCGACCGCCCGCGTCACGCAGGCGAATGCGGAGATCCTGTCCACCGGCGGCGCGGCCAATGCCAGGGTAACCCAGGCGAATGCGGAGATCCTGTCCACCGGCGGCGCGGCCAACGCGCGTGTGACGCAGGCCAGCGCGGAGATCCTCAGCACGCAAGCCGGGTCGAATGTGATGGCGACCCAAGCCAGCGTGGAGATCCTGGTGTATGTCTACAGCTGGATGATCTACGGCATTGGGCCGGTAGACGAGTCCAGCGTGCCTGCGCCCACGGTGCTTCTGACGCCGCCGCCGCCTCCGCCGGTTTTCTACTACTACCCGTCCGGCGGCGGCAAAGTGCTCAAGTACAAGCCGGAGAGGTCGGAAAGCGACGAACGGCTGCTGGCGCTGCAGCGGATGTGGGAGGACTACGCCCGGGCGGCGGTGGAAGGGCAGCCGTTGACCGGAATCCGCGGCTTGGGTTCGATGGGTCGGATCAGCAACGGCTTCCGGTGGCTGGAATTCGGGCGCCAGCGGAGGCCGTGGATGCGGCAGGGATCGATTGTGACGCCCGCACCGGCAAACGGCGACACCGTGGTATGCGAGTTCGAGGTGCCGGAGGGCTACTACGGCTGGCTGAGCGGTTTCTGGTGGGCTTACACGGGCACCGGCTACGTCGAGGGCAGCACGGACATCGAGTGGCGGATCCGCATTGCGGACCAGTACCCGGACGGCTACGGGCTGGCAAGGTTCCAGATGGGGACGCCGACGGATCCGCTCGCCATCACCGGCATGATGCCGCTGCGATCCAGGCAGACGGTGCGGTTGATCGTTTTCGTGAAGAACGACAGCGGCAACATCCAAGTAGGCAGCAGCAGGATCATCGGCGGGCTTCGCGGCTGGCTGTACGAGCCGGAGCGGGTCGGAGAAGGAATTCACTGGTGAGGTAGAGCTATGGCTGGAAAGACTTACTCGCACAGCAGCGTTCCAGATCACCCGGTTCTCCGGGATGAACAATTCGACATGGACCGAGGTCAAGGTTCCCCCGGGTATGCCCGTGTGCCGGAAGATGGTGATCTACAATCCGTCCGCCAACGCCATCCAGGTCACCACGGATCCGGACGATCCGTCTGCGGTGGACAGCATTCCTTCGGGCGGATCCTACACCGTCGCGCTGCTGTTTGGCATGTTCCAGGGCGGCTCTCTGATGCCGGGTCCGTACGGCGACGTGGTTTGCCTGATCAAGGGACCAGGCCCGCAGCAGCCTTTGATACTGTTCTCGGCTTGAACTAGCGGGAGAAGGAAAGGGAATGGGAAACGGCATGGATATTCAAATCAACGGCAACAACGGCCCGTCCATGCGGCTCAAGATCGGGTTCCTGGCATTGGTTCAGGTGGTAGTGGCATTGGCTACTTTCTTCGGAGCAATGAAGGTGATGAGCATGGACGTGGAACGGCTGAAACAGGGGCAGCAGACGGCCAGTGAGAAGATCGACCGGATGCTGGAGACCCAGGCGAGAATGGAAGCGACGATCCAGCAGATGCGGGAAGAGGTGCGGTACTACCGCGAGCGGCTGGATCGGCATATCGAGAAAAATCAGTGAAAGGAGGCTGGGGATGAAGAAAGTGTTCAAAGGCGTGGTCAAGGGAGTGCAGGTCGTAGGCGTGGGTCTGGGCGCCGCGGCGCTGACGGATCCGGTTTCTCTGTCAATGATCCTGCCCCCGAAGTACCTGCCGCCTGTGCTTGCAGCCAGTGCGATCATCAATGCGTTCGCACCTGGCTTGGCGCAGGATCTCAAAAAGAAGAAACAGGAACTGGGCGGGGAAGACGAAAAGTGATTCGCCTGATCTTCGCCTGTTCTGGACATTACTTCCGAAATGTGGTGCATTTTGAAAACTGGCAGCGATAGAACCCCGCCTCGAGTGTATATACTCCTACGGAGTATATACCGAGAGCGGGGTTCTGTCGCTGAGTTACTTGCCCTGCAGCGAGAACAATATTTCTTTTACTAGTGTTATATACGCGCGCGTATTGGTATTGAATACTGTCACTGGCACTGGCGGACGGCGCCGTCCGCCGGAAGGGAGGTTCAGTCATGGCATCGATTCGCGACCTGGCCGACGCCATCATCCGCATGGAAGGCTCCATGCTGCCCGGCAGTGTGAACATGACCATGGTCACCCGGCACGGGCTGTGGAACGTAGGGCATCTTGTGTGGGCTGATCAGAGAAACGCAGTGCCCGTGATCATCAACGGGCGTGCTTGGGCCGGGTGGCCGACCTACGACGAGGCCTACGCCGGTCTGATCCGGCAGATCCGGCTGGATGCCTCGCGAGGCATGACGCTGTCCCGGTTCATCTCCAAGTACGCGCCGGCGAAAGAGAACAACACTGCTGTTTACATCGCCAACGTGAGCGCATGGACAGGAATTCCCCCCGACGCCCGTCTTTCCGATGTGCTGGATGACTGGCAAAACCCTCCCTCGGCCCCGGTGTTGAACTCCCGCCTGACGCCGGGGCCGGTTCCTGGTGGGAAACGCTCCTTGCCGGCAACGGCGGCGGCGGATTCCAGATCGCCGGACTCGACGGAGCCGCAGCGCTCTGGCTCCTCGCAGCCGCCGCCGGAATTCTCGGCATTGCCATCCTCTCCCGGCGGGATTGAGCCGGGCGGCGGATCCGGCACGGACTCTGGAACGCCCCGCGCGAGCGCTGGCTTGGCCCAGGACAAGCCGGAGGAGTCGGGGGGTACCCTGACCATGCCCGCACCGCCTCCGGCTCGTTCTGGGCCAATTCTGGCGGCGCAGCGAGCCGCTCTCGCAAGGTTCCTGATCCGGATGGCCCGCCGGATCTATGGCGAAGTCCCGAGTTCTGGTGTATGATTCCCGCATGGAGAACTCCGTCATGTCCCATGAGCCTTCAGTGATCGCCCTGCCCCTGCTGGAGGACTGCCATTCAGCCCGCATCGTAGACCTGGCGTGCGCTTCGCTGTCGGACGCCGCCGAGTACGGCGTGTCGAACTACGGCTGGCAGGTCGTGTCTCTGCCGCTCTCTCTGCTGGCCGGAAAAACCCATCTCATGCAACTCGATCTCATGAAGCCGGACTCCGCAACGAAACTCGCTGCGGTCAGCCTCGAAGCGTTTCTGCGGGCGCAGGGGGATTCCATGAGCGATCTGACCGTGCGGCGAGTCGTGACGATGAACTACGTCATAGCCGTGGCGAGCCTGGCCGACGGCACGCATGTCTACGAAGCCATCGAGCTTGTCGCCAACCGCAATGCGGAGGATCCGGCGATGGTCACCATCCAGTGCTACGACGATGTGGATGAAGACGAAGAAGATGACTGGGAAGACGACGAGCCGGAATGGGATGAGGACGAGGACGAGGGCGAGGACGAAGACGAGGATGACGAGGACGAAGATGAGGATGACGAGGACGAAGACGAGGATGACGAGGACGGTTCCGACTTTGAAGTGGAGGACGAGGAAGTCGGCGTCGACGGCGCTGACGAGGTCGACGTGGAGGATCCGGGGGAGGAAGCTTTGGATCCTGAGCCGGACGGCGACGGTGCGGGCCGGGCGGCCTGACCGGAACCCGAAGCGGGCTGTGCTGTGGATCGGAGCCGGCTACTGATGCTGTGGATCGGAGCCGGCTACTGATGCAGGTTGTTGCCTTCCTCTGCAATCCGTAGTATTCTCTCCATAGTCCTCTCTGGACGCGCAGCGCTCATCTCCTCCGGCGCTGCATGGGGCCAGATTCCTCCGGGCCTCGCGAGCAGCCCCTGATCCCCCCTACCGGATCAGGGGCTTTTTCTGCTCCGTAGTGTCCGGTGGATTCGATTTTCCGCCCTTTGAATCGAAAATCCCTATTGACTCCAACACAGAGCGAGTGGACACTATTACCATAGTGACCGATTTAGGAACTAAAACATGACCATGCATGATCTCTACCGGAGACACCCGTACTCGTTCCGGGTGACCCGCCCCACCATCCCCTTCCCGGACTGCGAGTGGCGCTGCTACTCCAATCTGCGGCTGCTGAAGAGCACCATCACCGCCTACCGGGCGTCCTGCATCACCGCCAACGTGCAGCCCGGGTACGAGGTGCGGGTGTACGACCAGGAGCGCCGCACATGGACGCCGTTCGAGGACGTCACCCTGTGAGAGCCGGCATGAAAAGCTCTGCCCGCTGCCCCGACTACGAAATGCAGATCGCCTGGAAGCGCCACATCGACTTCCTTGCCCACTGCCGCTCCGCGAAAACGGTTGCCTTGGCATGGATCCATTTCCGCCGCGCCGTGATGCGCCACGGCAAGGGGCTGCGAGCCGGGCTGGGACGGCTGGCGTTCCATGATCCTGTCTCGGCTATTGACTCCCTGAACAGATCCATTGCGAGATCTACTCTCTCCTGAAAGGATTGCCCGTCAATGAATCCGACATCCCTTCCGTCATCGAACGCCCGGACTGGCTCCCGCCTTCCGATCCGGCTGCTGGTTCCGGCCCTGCTGCTGCTAAGCTCCGCGCCCGCCGCCGCGCAGACAAAGCCTGACGCCCGGCAGCTCTGCGCTCCGGCTGCGCCGCCCGTGGTCGTGCTCGTCTTCCAGGGCGGCAAGGCGACTCTCGCCGTCCTGGGCGAGGGGCTGACCCTCGACACCACTGTCTCGCCGCCCGTCATCCGCGCCGCAGCATCGACCGTCACGGCATCGAAGCTCGTCCGCGCAGCGGACGGATCCTGGACGCTGCCCTCCGGTTGCAACTCCCCGCTCGCGGTATACCGCAACGGGCTGCGCCAGTGGGCTGCGGACGACTATTCGATTTCCGGCCCGGCTCTCCGCTTCCGCGACGGCGCCGCGGATCCGAGCCTCAACGACGATACCGTGATCGCGGAGTGCAGACAATGAAAACCCTGGTCGACTATCAGCGGGATCCTTTCTTCATCTTCTCCTTCCCGGAACACCGGGACGATGCGTGCTACATCATGCTGGCCGAATCCGCAATCGAGTCTTTGGAAAAAGCGAAGAACTCGGTCAAGTCCCCCATCGAGGAAGTGTCCGTGCCCGTGCCGTACCTCGAACTGATCGGCATGGATGGTGTGGAAAACGACGCTAATGTCAGACTCGCCAAGGGAGTCGGAGTAGTTACGGCCTATCGCCTGTGGGACTACGGAGTGGACGAGGACGCCCGCCTCGATTTCGTCACCGGAGCATGTGAAACCTACGACCTGGTGAGGCTCCAGTTGAGGAAAGACAAGAACAGCTACGAATTCCGGGCCGTCGGGACCAGTGATTACGAGGGCCTCAAAGGCGGCACCTACGAGTACACTCCGTGGATCCCGCTGGAGAAGCTGGTCGACGCGGCGGAAAAAACGGCGCGAACCGCCGCCGCGAAAGAGAACTTCCAGTCGGAGTGACGGTTGTGCGGCTGCTTCTCCCGTTGCTGGCTCTGACACTCGCCGCCCAGACGCGCATCGACGCACCCACGCAGGCGCGCAGCGCGAGCGGACGTGCCTATTACCACTCCGGCACAGCGCCTCTGTCGATCCCGGCCAACTCGTGCGCAGAGTTCCAGTTCCCGGCGCCGGGCGTGGGAATCGGGGAGCGTATCGCTCCCGGCTGGCCGGAGTCGCTCCCTCCGGGCGTTGTCGGCGTCATGCGCGGCGCAGACAACGCCATCGTGGTGCGCGTGTGTGCCGTGGGCGCCGCCGCCACAGTGCCGTCTGCCGTGTGGAGTGCGATTGCGATCCGAGAGTGAACTGGAGGTGTGACGATGTTTCCCGATCCCGCTGATCTCGCCGCCGCTCATGATGCGTACTTGGAGAGACAGCACCGTCTGTGGCTCGCAGACAACCGCGGCCGCATCGAGAAACTGGCCGCTGCGCTGCGCGAGGCGCACGCGCTGTCGCGGCGCATTTGGGCGAGCGACAGCGATGACGTGCCGGCGGCGATCCTGACCGCGCTGTATGAGGCTGAGGCGGAATTGGAGGATTGAGGAGCGCAGATGTCGATCAATCCTTTGATGGAGCTTTCCTCTGCCAAACGCATTGCGAGCCTGCCTGTTGATGCAAAGGCAGCGCTGGATGATCTGCTCAGCGAGCTGGCCGCGCATGCCGACCGGCTCGCCGAGCACTCGTGGCGCAAGCGCAAGGCGCCGATGGCAGCTTACTGGCGGGCA
>Ga0308419_1002028_pt1 | contig 13236 bp, 10 predicted proteins | sample HotsprSampleMS50_FD_203674 | JGI IMG/M metagenome (GOLD analysis project Ga0308419, IMG submission 203674) | Hot spring phototrophic mat microbial communities from Mushroom Spring, Yellowstone National Park, Wyoming, United States - 20090730_MS50 ... | reverse complement strand
AAATGAAAGAAATCGAAAACCAGGTAAATGAGCTGCTGGATTACATAAAAGAAGAATTTTTCAAGGGGCGGGAAGATGAGTTTGAGGCCCGGCGGCGTAGCCTGGTCCACGTCAAAATGACCAAACCAATGCCGGCCGAAAAAAATAAATCTGATTAAATAAATTCCTTCAAGGCCAGGGACCTTCAAAAATTTTTTATTAAAGAAATTAAAGCGGCTACTGCTCTGGTCTGGCTTTAGGGTTTTAAGAAGACAGCCACCGCCACAGGACAGGCTTTTTGATTATCAGAAAATCACCTGGCTAATAACCGGTTTGGTGCGGTCTTTGCTTGATTGATTCTATTTTCAGTCTGGTTTGAGATTAGAAAAATGTCCAACCAATTTGGTTTTCAAAGCGTTATTATTTTGGAGTGGTTGCCGAAATGATCAAAGCTTCTGGTAAAAATTTGAAAAAAATATTAGAATTAAAAAGAATCGGGCCGACATAATAAAATAAAAGGGTTATTAATCGGGGTCAGGGTGATTCATGGCTTTTGAAGATTATCTGGAATCCAGGAACCTGAAACTCTACCTGGAGGAGATTTCTAAAATACCGCCTATAACTGAAGAGGAAGAGAAGGAGCTGGCCAGAAGAATTAAGAAAGGCGACCCGGAGGCCATCAAGCGGCTGGTCGAAGGTAATCTCCGTTTTGTGGTCTCTTACGTTAAAAAGTACCAGGGAATGGGGCTGAGCCTGCTGGACCTGATAAACGAAGGTAACCTGGGCCTGCTGGAAGCGGCTCAGCGCTTCGACCCGGACCGCAATGTCAAGTTTATTTCCTACGCCGTCTGGTGGATAAGGCAGGCTGTAGTCCATGCCCTTTCTCAGTATGCCCATCAATTCAACCTGCCGCAAAAAATTTCAGATAAAATATCCCGTCTTAATAAGGAAGCCGAAGCTCTGCGAAAAGAACTTGGCCGGGAGCCCAGGCGAGAAGAATTGGCTGAAAGGCTCAGAATAAGTCCGGAAGAGGTAGCGGATCTGGAGCTCATTCAGGAAAAGGGACTATCGCTGAGCGATAAAATAGGTGATGATGAAGAGCTTGAGGTTGAGGACCGGGTTTCAGATGAACTGGCTCCTTCGGTCGAATATCAGATTATCAAGAGCTCAATAGAACAACAGCTTCGCAGTGTGCTTGGAGAGCTGGATGAACGGGAGGCCACTGTGCTAAAATTACGATTCGGAATAGATGGCGACGAGCCAATGACGCTTCAGGAAATAGGCGACCGGATGGGGCTGACTCGGGAGCGAATCCGTCAGATTGAACAGAAAGCCATACGAAAGCTGGCTCGCTCGCAGAAACTCAGACAATTGAGAGGATACTTGAATTGACCGAGGAAAAAGTTTGTTCGCTGTGCCAGGGTACTGGCTGGGTGGTGGAGAAAACCGAACGGGGTCCAATCGCCCGCCGGTGCCGCTGCTTTGCCGAAAAGCAGAATCTCATACTGCTGCGGCAGGCCAGAATACCAAAACGCTACGAAAATTGCACACTTGATAATTACGAGGTACATCATCCATCGCAGGGCGACGCCCTGAAAATTGCCAGAAAGTTCGTGAAAAATTTCCCGGCCCAGGAAGTGGGGCTGCTGTTTATAGGGCCGTGCGGGGTGGGGAAGACGCACCTGGCGGTGGCGGTTATTAGGGAGCTCATAATTAAGAAGGGTGCTTACTGCTTGTTTTATGATTTCCGGGAACTTATCCGCGACATCCAGAACTCTTACACGCCCGACTCAGAAGTGAGCGAGACCGATATTCTAGCGCCAGTTTTTAACTGTGAGGTACTGGTGCTGGACGAGCTGGGGGCGAAAAGGCCAACAGCCTGGGTCGAAGAGACTATTTTTTATATCATCAATTACCGCTACAATCAAAAGCGCGTAACTATTTTCACCTCAAATTACCTGGACATTGAAGAAGAACCTGACCGGAGAGAGGCTTATTACAAGAAGGGGGACGAGACGCTGGTGGACAGGATCGGGGTCAGGCTTCGCAGCCGGCTGTACGAGATGTGCAAGGTGGTAAATATTGCCGGCGAGGATTACCGCAAGGTAGCCAAGCAGGCCAGCTACCGCTTCTGATTGGCTTTTTTTACCACGAATGCCCTTAAATTTGGCCCTTAAAGCTCACCCTTAAATCAAGAAACCTTCAATCTTATATTTTCTTGGCGGCAATATCTTACCGGTAAAAATATCCAGGCCAATTCATTCCCGCAAATTTAGGTGAAAATATAGCTCTCTGGCTTTCAGCCGTCGTCAGCAAAATTTATTCGTCCCGGTCACCTTTCTTAGCATGTCTCTTCCCTTTTCATGTCCCAAGTTGGGTGATGTGCTGGGTCAGATACATTAGTGACACCTTATAATCCTTCGAGTGGTGCTGAACATTAATCTCCTTCCCACTAAGAGAATTTTCAGTTTTCGTCTTATGACCAACTTATGCACTGGGCCACAGACATCAACGAAGAGAGCAATTGATTGCCAAAAAATCTTGGGCGAAAGTGTCACTGATGTATTGACCCCATACAGGGTATTGCCAAAATGGGGAAATTTTGCTATAAATCATAAAACCTGCTCCTCGGTAGCTCAATCGGCAGAGCGGGTGGCTGTGGCTATCGCAGCTTCCACGGGAAACCGTGGTTGAAAAACCGGGTGAATTCAGGGAAGCCTGCCCTCCGCCGGTGGCGGAGAATGGTAACCCTGAGCCAAGCCCTGAGCAACGAGCTCAGGGAAGGTGCAGAGACTAGAGCTTCGGCTCGTACTCCGGAGGTAATCCGGGGGAAGCGCCCGGCACCCTCCCGTCAGGTAACTGACGTGGGTGATGAGATAGTCCAAGCCCAGGAGAAATTCTGGGGCACTTGTAACCACTAGGTTGGGGGTTCGAGTCCCTCCCGAGGAGCCATTTTTGCTTTATAAATCCTCGCGAATTAATTTCATCTTTTGCCTTCTTATATAACAAGAATTTATATAACTCCCATCCATTTTTCTTTATAACCTTCTAAACAAGGAAGCGATTTAATTGTTAGCCTCTTTTAAAAGTCTTTAATTTAATTTCTGATCATTTTATTCGAAAAATCCATTTGACTTTTTGAAGCTGTATTCATATAAAAAATAAAGAAGTATTGCTAAACTGAGAACACCCTAAGTGAGGAGCGAAGGTAAAAAGAATATGAGGAAGACAACCATCGAGCTTACTGAAGAGCAATATTTCTTCTTAAAGGAGAAAGCCTTAGAGCTGCAGAAGCATAACCATAATGCCTCTATCGTTTCCATTATCCGAGACCTAATTGAGAAGGACCTGTAAGATTGAAACCAACACAAGTTAGCTAAGGCAAAAAAATTATGATAATTGGAAAGGTTTAACAATGCAGCTTGAATACGTAGAAATTGTTACTTCTAAACCTGTTCAGAAGTTTCTCTTGAAATTTTATTTGTGTGATTTTTCTATACAAAATCTCATTATCATTAGTCCCTTTGTTGGCACTCTTGAGGGGAGCCGAGTGTCTTTAGAAAGCGTCTGCAAGAAAGCACTTGAAAATGGTATTTTTACCTATGTTATTACCAGGCCTCCAGAAGAAGAATATCATCAACGGGCAATTGACACTCTTATGAATTATGACCATGTCGAATTACGCTTTAACGAATCTCTGCACGCCAAACTTTATATTTGCCTAGGTCAGGATGAATCTCATAGCTTCGCACTCCTAGGCTCAGCAAACCTGACTCGGAACTCGATAGAGAAAAGTATTGAAATCGCTATGATGATTTATGGCCGAGGATACGGTAAGGAAATTTTGAGGGAGCTTTCCCGATGGGGACTTGAAAGACTTAGAACGCTCAATGATACAAAACTTGTAAAAAAGATAAAATTTCAAAGGAGGTAATGTCATGGACTTTAAGGAATGGTTCTGTTTGAATGGGCGGGAGAGTTTCACGATTGATCCTAAGGTGAATCCCGATGATGCAAGGTTTTATTTTGGCAGGGAGGAGATAAAGAATCGGATAAAGGCACAATTGAGGCGCTCTTTTGTGGAGCCGGGAGTGCCTAAAATGGTTATATACGGTTCTTTTGGTTCTGGTAAAACTCAGACCCTTTTTCATTTAGAGCATTACCTCCAGAATGAGTGTCCAAAGGCATGCCGTCATACCCCCAGAATCCTTCATCTTGACCTTGAAATGCATAGCAGATCTGACCATAAAAGTTGGCATCTCCAATTGGTGGAAACATTAGGGAAATCTACTGTTTCCGCTTGGATAGATCGGCTATTCAGTCGCACGCAGAACTTGGATACGGAGCTCAGACGTATCTTTGGAAACGTCAACATAGCGGAAGCGGCGAAGAACCTAAGAGCTGGTGGAGATATTGGACTTCTTGCCTGGCGATGGTTTTGTGGATATGAATTAAAAGCTAACGAACTGGAACGCCTTAATGTTACTAGGTCTCTCGGTGATCTCGGCGCAGGAGACATGGTTAATGCCTTAGTGGGCATTGGTCGATTGGCGGAGAGAAATGAAGAAAAACTTATCTTCCTCATGGATGAAGCAGAGCAATTTAAAAATGTGAAAACAGGCGACGCAACTGAATCTCTCCATACATATTTAAGGAAACTGGCAGAACCTTCAAATTCTTCTGTGGGCTTTATCATCGCTTCATACGCTCTAACGCTTGATGACATGGCAGAACTTCTAGTCAGGGCGGATGTCCGTACCCGTATAGGAGAAAACAACTTCGTTGAAATACCTCCACTTCCTTCTATTAAGGATGTAGAGATATTCTTGAAAGAACTTTTAGCAGAATTGATTGAACAGAACAAGGCAGAGGAGAAGATTCAAAATGAATCTCTTGGAGTGAGTCTTGAGACCTACCCGTTTACGGCAGATGCTTTTGAGGTGCTCTGCGAGTTTGCTTCGCAGGACCCCACAAAGGCATTACCCCGAAATCTCATCAAGGCTGTTAATGAATGTGCTATCTCAGCTTGGGATGAGAGAAAACCTATCATTGAACCGGATATTGTGAATGAGATCGCTCCTCTCATATTTGGATGATCACAATGAAAAAATTTACGGTAAAACCCAGACTAAGCCATGCTCGGCGCCTCCTAATCGGAAATCACGATGAAAGTAAGGAGTATGTCTTTCTTGGCAGGCTTGCCGAAGCTGGGCAACTGGTTAGAGTTGATTTCGACCTTTCTATTCCTCATGTGGTTGCTATCTTCGGCAAAAGAGGGTCCGGGAAATCTTACACCCTAGGGAGTTTTCTTGAAGGGTTGTGTACCAGAGAAACAGAGACTACGATATCGGCTATAACTAAAACCCGGGCTTCACTTTTATTCGACACTCTCGGAATCTTTCAATGGTTAGATGTGCCCTTATCGCCGAATTCTCCTCAGAAACTCCTCCAGGAACAGGCACTTGCTCAAAGAGGATGGGATATCCGAAGTGAACCTTTAGATGTGCAGATCTGGGCCCCAAGAGGAACGACATCATCGTCTAGGCAACATAAGGAGTTCACCATCAACTGTGCTGATTTTACTGCCTCTGATTGGGGCTACCTTTTTGGCGTAGATATTCTTCAGGATCGTATGGGCCAGCTTCTCAATGATGCCTATGAAAAAGTGGTAAACGAGGGTTGGTCAGATGGGTCCCACACATATCCTCCTAAACCGCGATATGCCATCGAGGACCTTATGGAATGCGTCCAAGCTGACACAGAGCTCTTAAATAATTATCACAGTGAAACGAGAAGAGCAGTCCTCCAGCAACTTTCTGTCTATTGGAGGAATCCTCTGTTTCAGCCGAAACGCAAGATTCCAACGGCTTTGAAGTGGTTGCTGGAAAAAGGTGAAGTATCCGAAGAAGAACTGAAAGCTTATGAGTCGCTTGAAGGAACATCGTTGAATTCCATTTTAAAGCCTGGGCAATTAAGTATCTTGCTTCTCCATAAAATATCTGATGAATTGCGTTTTGTTCTTATCGTATCTTTGATCCGAAAAATTATGCAGGCACGCATAGAGACGTCTGAAATGGAGAAGAATCTGAAGATTTTACCCAACTTGAGCGATGAAGAAATAAGAGCAATCGAAGAGAAAATCAATCAAGGAATTCCTCCTACTTGGATTGTTGCTGATGAGGCTCAAAACTTCTTACCTTCGGAGCGCAAAACTACCGCTACTGATATTCTCATAAGACTGGTCAGAGAAGGAAGAAATTTCGGCCTATCCTTTATGTTAACAACACAGCAGCCATCGGCCATCGATCAGCGAATCCTTGCCCAGGTGGACACGCTAATAGTGCATAAGTTGACTGTCCAGGGTGACATTGAATACATAAGGCGTAATCTCAAATCAGCCCTGCCGGAGGAAGTTAAATACGGAAATAGCATCCTATCTTTTGATGACCTTCTGAGGACACTCGATGTAGGGCAAGCCATTGTTTCTAATACTGAAGCGGACAGGACTTTTATTCTAGATGTCCGACCTAGGGTAAGCGTTCATGGAGGTTTTGGAGTCTGATGGAATTTATGCGGGTCTTTACCAATCCAAAACGTTGTATGCAGCGTCTAGGGTTCCTGAAGCCATTAGTATGGCGGGCGTCTCAATCTGCTACCAATAACCTTTCTACTCTTGGTAAGGGATTAATTTCCTCTGTTACCCAAAAGATTTCTGTGATCTTGACGCCTCAATTTCAAGAATATATTAGGTCAGCTCTCACTGACTCAGTTTATAAAAACATCCAGACAAATGTGTCTAAGCATGTTGAACACACTTCAGATAAATTTCAAGTTCAGATCGAACTCCAAGATTATTATTTGGCAAATGCTGACCTTCCTTCCCGACGCGGCAGGCTAACCAACGACGATTGGAACAAGTACCCCTATTTAGCTCTTAATCTGGGATTGCTGCGAAAAGGCACTTATTCTCTTTTAGTACGAGGCCAGTCTTTCCTTTCTCTTGTAAATGATGATGAGAAAAAGGCGTTTCTCAGAGCAGGAATTGTATCTTTCAGTGAGGGACCAAATCCTTTCCAGCTAACCATGCCCCAGAGATTCCTCTTTCTTTTTTCGTTTGTTGAAGGAGACGGGGATGTATTGAAGTTGCTCTATAAAAAAATATTACGCGCTTCAGAACCAATCCCAGATAGAGAGGCCGGCAGCTTTCTTCCAGAAATTTATCGAACTATCGTCAAAGAATATAGACATAAGGCGCGAAGCGGCGATGACGTCTTAAGGATTCAGAGGCTTCTTGATACAGCGGACAAGATTGAGAGATGGACAAAAACAAAACCGACAGGTAGTAAAGATATTTTAATGCAAAGCATAACTCCCAGACTTGAACCCTTTGTAGACCTTGGTCTCCTTTCTAAACCCGACCCTTTTGCCTACCGTTATCAGGTAACGGATGCTACAAGGACTTTATTTGAAGCACTGATAAATGCAGAAAGTATTGACTACTTCCTTCACCATTCCTTTTTTGAAGCTGCAAGTAAAGCCTTCGACCTCAATGCTGAGCACCGAACGGATAGAGAAACTATCCTACCTCTGGTTCAAAAAGCCTATATGATTCTCAAGAGTCCCCTTGGCTATGTTCCGATTTTAGAAGTTACTCTACTTGCTGGAATTCATTCTATCATAGAATCAGGATACTATTTTGAAATCTCTGAGGCAACGGACATGCTCAAAGCACTTCAGAAAGAAAGACCAGAACTTGTAAGGTTCAATGTTGACCGATGGGGTGCATTAACCTTTGTGAAATTCAATGGGGACATAACGAAAGTGCTTGGAGGATGACGAAGTGCCCATACCATCTCAAAAAGATATTCTAATCCCACTCCTGCATCTGATTCATGCTATGGGTGGTGAGGCAAAACCCAGGGAAGTTTATGACAAACTTGCTGATTACTTTAGACTTACTGAAAAAGAGCGTGAGGAAATAGTCCCTTCTGGACTCGGCAAGAAGTTTGACAATCGAGTTCAATGGGCAAGGTATAGCCTTTGTTCCCAAGGTTTCTTGGATAGTTCTACTCGTGGTTTATGGAAAATTACCGAGAAAGGCAGAAACGAGTTATCCCGTTTAGGCTTGATTGAAAAACCATTTCCCGAATTAGCATCTTCCAAAGACCAGGGCATTTTAATAACTATTAAAGGTGCAAAAGAACCAAAATCTGATGATGAAGAGCTTATAGAACTCATTCTTCAGGAAATTGCTCCTGATGGTCATAAGAAATTTCCCGAGGACTTCCTTGATGACAATTGTACCGATTTCTATGAGTTAGAACTGCCAGGGACACAACTTCATCTTGCTCCTCTATCCAAAACAATTATCACTTCACCAAGAGGATATTTTCGTTATCAGGGAAAGAATCCTTCTGAAGCTAAATATATCCTTTATGCCCATAATGTAGGTTCTAAGAAAATCAGAATACCTAGAGATAACCTTACTCTGTTTAAGACAGTTAAAGCCTATGAAAAATATTGTGATGAAATGACTCGTAAGGCTTTTGAACTTTTCCTTGAATTCACTAATGATGAAGATAAAGCTGAGCATCTTACAAGAGAAGTTGAGAAGAAACTCGACCTGCGAGCCAAAAGGAACGAGAGATGAGAAGCAGCAATATTAACAAAGATGAAAGTATCCTTTTGGAAATTATAAACGAAGTCATCGGTTCTAATTCTCTATGCCATATAGAGATACTCCCTTCAACAACTCCTGTAGACCATCCTCACCCTGTGCAAGAGGCTGCCGAGTCCGCACGCAAGGCAGGCAGGCCTTATTTCCTGACCATCAACCTAAAGGATGCAATTCTATGGCGCACATTCAAGAAAGGGAAGACCCCTAGCCGTGAAGACCGCTTGAAGACCTATCCTACTCTTCATCAGATTGCCCCTGCCGGGGTGATAGATGAAACCACAAAAATCGCCTTCAGGAGAAGAGCCCAGGAAATATTAGATGACTTAAATACCCTCCATCATGACGGGCGCCTAAAAATCATAGAGGCGGATGCCACTTTCTTTGTCAATCGGCTCGCAAAGGCAGCAGAGGCGATGAGGAGCCCTCTCAAGCAGTCCCTTGCTACCACCATAAGCAGGGACCCAAAGTTCAAAAAGGCATTGGAAGAATGGGCGGTCAAACAAGGGATTGCCAACTTTGGTGAGGAGTCCTTCTTTGAATCCCTCTCTATGCAGATTGTCTATCGCACCTTAGGGAAGATCATCTTTTATCAAAGCCTGAGACGCCATGTCCGCACCCTTCCTGAGATGGACTTTTCTGGAGTGGATGATGCAATGATCGTATCAAGGCTCAAGCATTATTTTGATCTTGCCAGAGCCATTGACTATCAGGCAATCTTTGAGGAAGAGTTGACTGAGAGGATTCCTTTTCCTCAAGCCGCCATTGATGAGCTGAGGAGCTTGATCTCAGACCTCAATTACTACAACTTCTATACCGTCCCCCAGGATGTCATCGGTCAGGTATTTGAACGCCTTATCCCTCCTGATGAACGGCATGCATTGGGACAGTATTTCACACGAGAGGATTTGGTGGACATCATCACCGCTTTTTGTGTTCGCTCTCCTGATGCCAAGGTTTTAGACCCAACCTGCGGCACAGGGACTTTTCTCTTAAGGGCTTATGACCGCAAAAAGACTCTGGGAGAACATAACCACCAACATCTTTTGGCATCCCTCTGGGGGATAGACATCGCCCGATTTCCGGCAGAGCTTGCCACCATCAACCTATACCGCCAAAATCTCGCAGATTATGCCAACTTCCCTCGCATTGTGGCACAGGATTTCTTTGAGGTAAAACCCAACCAGATCTTTCGATTTCCTCCGCCAAAGCCCCAAGACTCGGATGAATCTTTTATTGAAGAACCTTTGCCGGCCTTTGACGCCGCTGTAGGAAACTTCCCCTATATCCGCCAGGAGCTGATTGAAAAGCAGGTCAAGGGATACAAGAGGTTTCTCGAAAAGGTTCTTGCCGAGGGCTGGATGGCAGATTATAGGGAGCTCTTTGACAGCAAACACCACCTAAAACTCTCTGGTCAAGCCGATATATACGCCTATCTATTCTTCCATACCGCAAGGTTTCTAAAACCAGGCGGCAGGATGGGAATTGTTACCTCCAATGCTTGGCTGGATGTGGCTTATGGCTATGAACTGCAAAAGTTTTTCCTTAAAAGATTCAAAATCGTTGCCATCCTTGAGTCTCGCTGTGAACCATGGTTTGAAGATGTCTCAGTCAATACCATCGTAACCATCCTCGAAAGATGTGAGGATAGAAAAGAGCGAGAAAACCATATTGTCAAGTTCGTAAAGATTAAAAAGCCTTTAAGGGAACTCATCCCCTGGGATATGAAATTAGATGCTTTCAATCGCTGGCAGGGATTGGATAAGCTGGTTGCCAAGATTGAAAATGCAGGAAGTGAACATATTCAAGTAAAAGGTACAGAGGTAGTTAATACGTTAACAGGTCATAAGACTTATGAAGATTCCGATTTTCGTATTCGTTGTGTAAGGCAGGGCGAGCTTCTGGATGAACTAGAAAGAACAGGAAAGACTGTCAAATGGGGAAAATACTTAAGAGCACCTGAGGTTTATTTTGAAATCTTGGAAAAGTGCGGGGATAAGCTGGTGCCTCTGAAAGAGGTAGCAGAGGTTCGCTTCGGGATAAAGACGGGCATCAACGAGTTTTTCTACCTCACCGAGGAGCGAATAAAGGAGTTCGGGATTGAGGAGGAGTTTTTAAAGCCTGTGCTCAAATCACCCAAAGAGTTTGAAGGCATCCTAATTGACTCTGCCAAGCTCAAGACCAAAGTATTCTTATGCCAAAAGAGTAAAGAGGAATTGAGGCAGGAGGGAAAGACTGGCGCCCTAAAGTATATTGAGTGGGGGGAAAAGCAGAAGACGAAGGATGGAACGCCCTTGCCGGATGTGCCTTCCGTAAAGAATAGAAAATTCTGGTGGGCAATCGAAGAGAGGAACAAAGCTAATTTTTTTACCATGGGTTTTATTGATAAAAGGTTTTGTGTGCCCATAAATGATCCGCCAATATATGCAAGCGATGTCTTTTTTGAGTGGTTTATCAAAGACGAAAGAAAGATGAATTCAATCTTGGCTTTTTTAAACTCTTCACTTATGTATTTGTTTATTGAAATGACAGGTAGAGCAAATTTGGGTGATGGTGTGTTAAAAGTAATTGGCCCAGATTTGGACGATTTATATGTTATTGAACTTGATGATAAGCAATGCAAAGAAATTACTTCTTCATTTAATAAGTTAAGAGAACGCCCTATCAAGCCCATCTTTGAAGAGGTCAAGATGCCTGACCGACAAAGTTTAGATAGCCTTGTTCTTGAAGCTTTGGGGCTTAACCCGAAGAAGTATCTCAAGCCTCTCTACGATGGCCTTTGTGAACTGGTCAGGGAGCGGATTGAACTTGCTAAAATGCGAAAGAAGGTCAAGAAGACAAGACTAGAACGAGACATTGAAAAGGTGAAACAAGAGATTATTAAGGAGTTTTTGCCCGATGGCCCTAAACGCTTCCCTGAAGACTTTCTTGATCCCTCGGCAAATGAGGAAAATATGAAAGAAGTCTCATTGCCAAATAAACCCCTTCGCCTGGGCAATTACTTCCTTGGTGAGCAAGACGTAATCGCGGACAGTGGCTTTATCTACAAGGCAAAAAATCCAGTTGAGGCAAAATATCTTATCTATGCCCAGAGAGCCGGTGTTTCAAGGTTGCTGGTTCCTACAGATATGATGACTCTTTTCAAAACAGTTAAGAATTATGAGAACTACCTCCGTAATCTCCGCGCTGAAATCGCAAAGGCCTTACTAAACCGCACCCTTGACCAGCAAATGGCAGAGCGTTTATTAAACCAGATCCTTGAAGAATACAATTTACCTGAAATAGATTCAGAATAACTTCGTGGTAGGAAAGATATGTCCCCATACCCAAATCTGAATCTAAAAAAGTTTATTGATTAAAACCCCGAGACTCTGGTTAAGGAGTATTTCAAACAGAAGGTCGAAGGAGATGCTGCCTTTCCTCTAAAGGCTTCCGATTACGACTCCGTCAACAAGTTTCTTGATACCATTCAGGTCGAAGACCAAAAAAGCATTATCCTTGAGGACTGTACCCACATCAACGACATCTGCGAAAAGATGGTCAATATCCTGGTCAAGGCGGTCCATCGTTATGGGATTGAGACAGCCGGAGAAGAAGAAAGACAGGCTCTTGCGATGGGTATCTTCCTTCACCAGAAGCAAGCCTTTGACTATGCCTACGATTTCTACTGTATTTTTAACCCATCCAACAAGATGAGCCACCACAAAATCACAGCAGATGACTTTAAGATTACCTCTGAGAAGGTAGATAGATCAAAGGAGAAAGTCAAATAGTTCTATTTCAATTTAGCCAAGGGGGTAGGAGTGCCTAGTCAGACACTATGACGAGGAGGATCAGGCAGTAATTGTGGTCATTCACGGCTCTTATAAGCCCTCAGTGGTGATCTGGGACTGCCACAAGTTCAGTTCACAAATGGGACTATAATGCTCTTTTTTAATGTTTGGGTCTTTAAAAGCAGAGTTTACGATTACCAAACTGGCCATGTCAAGTTCTGTTCGCGATTTAGCCATAGTAAACACTCCAACCAATCTGCTCCTCCTTCTTATCTCCCGGTTGGTACCCTTCAGAACATCCGCGAAGGAGATAGGGCACTTGTCTATCTCAGGAAAGCTATAGAACTGCACTGAGTCTTCCATACCTTCCTCGAGGCAGGGCATGGCCTCAAGATACTTCCCCTCATAGTCTTTTATGATTAGCTTCCACCAGCCCCTCCGGAATTCTCCTGTCTGGCTGAAGCCAGATCTGCTTTAGCTGATCCGCCAGATTAGCTTTATCACGATGAGGAACCTTAGCAAGGATGTTTCGTATAAATTGTACCTTACATCTCTCCCAGCTCGCCCCTAGCCATTCCTTTTTCACTGCTGCCTATATTTCCTGATAGGCGTCAGAGATAAACATCCGCACCCGCCTCAACCCACGCCTCTTCAGCTTCCTCATAAACTCCCGCCAGCAATCCTCAGTCTCCTCCCACATCGGGTCCGTCAACAACCTCTCCATCCTCGCCTTTATCGGATCCTTCTCCATCAAAAATCCCGTTAGCGATCCCTGTAGAATCCCCTTATAATCCCTTTTGAGCCGCCGTT
>Ga0308419_1002026_pt1 | contig 13252 bp, 14 predicted proteins | sample HotsprSampleMS50_FD_203674 | JGI IMG/M metagenome (GOLD analysis project Ga0308419, IMG submission 203674) | Hot spring phototrophic mat microbial communities from Mushroom Spring, Yellowstone National Park, Wyoming, United States - 20090730_MS50 ... | reverse complement strand
ACATTAACCGATACAGCCTTGTAGCCCAAATGTTGTAAAGGTGTAAACGAGAGGTCAAAATGGATGCCTTCTGCTAGCATATCGGTAGAAACCACCTGACAGTAACCATTGCCAATGTCAATCAGGGCGGCATCATCACCAATACCAAGCATACTGCTTTTATTTTGTAGGGCTACACCCGATTTAATGCGGTCTATCAGCCCAAACTCGCCGAGAGCAGCAAGTTCAGTTCTTTTGTTAGGTTGTTCCACAGTGATTAGACAGTAACAGTACCAAATAAATCAAATTCAGTAGCAGAAGAAATAGTTACTGGCGCAAAGTCACCAATACGCACGTAGTTTGCTTGTGCATCTACTAGCACTTCATTGTCCACTTCCGGCGAGTCATATTCAGTACGTCCGATGAAATAGCCACCTTCTTTGCGGTCGAATAGCACCTTGAGCGTTTTACCTACCCTTTTCATGTTTTGCTCGTAGCTGATTTGCTGCTGTATTTCCATAATTTGTGCCGCGCGTTCTTCTTTGACTTCTTGGGGAATATCATCAGGCATGGTAAAAGAGTGGGTCTGTTCTTCGTGAGAGTAGGTGAATATACCAAGCCGGTCAAAACGCACTTGTTCAACAAAGTTCATCATTTCTTCAAAGTGAGCTTCTGTTTCGCCCGGATGTCCGACTATCAATGTTGTGCGCAAGGCTATACCCGGCACTTTTTCGCGGATAGTGTGAATTAAATCTTCGGTTTTTTCGCGGGTGATACCACGGCGCATAATTTTCAGCATCTCAGTAGAACCGTGTTGCAGCGGCATGTCTAAGTATTTACAGATATTTTCACGCGCTGCCATCACATCGAGAATCTCCAAAGGGAAACCCGAAGGATAGGCGTATTGCAGGCGTATCCATTCAATGCCGTTCACATCCGATACTTGGCGCAATAGCTCGGCAAGTGCTCGTTTTTTATACAAATCCAGTCCGTAGTAAGTCAGGTCTTGAGCAATAAGAATGATTTCTTTTGTTCCATTTTTTGCCAGATAAGTGGCTTCTTGCACAATTTGCTCCATTGGCTTAGACACATGCTTGCCGCGCATAAGTGGAATAGCACAAAAAGAGCACGGGCGGTCGCAACCTTCTGATATTTTTAGGTAGGCATAGTGGCGGGCAGTAGTCGTAAGGCGTTCGCCAACAAGTTCATGCTTATAATCGGCATTGAATCGCTTGAGTAGCATCGGCAGTTCCATAGTGCCGAAATAAGCATCTACTTCGGGAATTTCTTGTTCAAGTTGGTCTTTATAGCGTTGTGAGAGACAACCTGTTACATATAGTTTATCAATTAATCCGTCGTTTTTAGCCCCTGCATAGCGCAGGATGGTGTCAATAGATTCTTGCTTAGCACGGTCAATAAATCCGCAGGTGTTAATAATAATCACATTAGCATCATCACTCGTCGCCTCATGTGTTGCGTTGAGTCGGTTGCTCCTTAGTTGAGTTAATAAGATTTCGGAATCCACCAAATTTTTAGAACAACCCAGTGTTATGATGTTAATCTTATCTTTCTTCTTTGAAAAAGCCTTTGTTTTCAATTTGCCTTTTTTTTACAAAAGTATTACATTTAAAGCAATTGCATAGCGATTTGTTCGTTAGAGTGTCGTACAAGCTAATTCAATTTTTGTTAAGACATGATAAAGCACACATTTAAGATTGTTGTTATTCTGTTGTTAAACAGTCCCTTATCGGTGCAGTCACAACCCGGAACAATGGTTATTGAAAATGGAAAGTTTGATTCTAACAAAGGTTGGTTTAATCATGTGGTAGGTAATGGAAAGATCGAGGTTGTTACCGGACAGTTAATTGTTTCAGGAGTTAACAAGGATGATGATGACGCAAACCCTGATGTAACCCCTGCAACCGTATATGCTTACCAAGATATTGAAGTTGGCAAAACAGGCACGCTTACCTTTAAGTTGTTGAGCTATGCAACCATGGGCGACAGCGGGGAGGGAGATTATCCTGTTTTTGTGTTAAATAATGAACCGCTTAAACTGTATAGCAATGGCTTTGTAGAAGGTCATGGCGGCGCCGGCAGGCATATCAACAACGATTTGGCTACCGGCAACACCATTACATATATGATAAATTTGAAGCCGGGAAAATATCGCATTGGATTTGGCGTACATACTAAGGATGGTTATTACGGAGGCGGAGTAGCCGTTTTTGATGATGTAGCCTTTTATCCTGAAAAAAAATAGGTTATACTTTTTGAGCAGGTACGCCAAACACAGTTTCACCATCGGCTACGTTATTAATCACTACCGAGCCTGCCCCTACACGGGCGTTCTTGCCGATGGTAACGCCCGAAACAACAGTAACGCCAGAGCCTACAAAAGCACTTTCTTTGATTGTAACATTGCTATTGATAATGCTTCCCGCGCCTATTTGCACAAAATCTCCAATGTGTGCTTGGTAGTCTATAATAGCTCCCGCGTGAATGATGCAGTGATTACCAATTTGTGCAAAACTCCCTACAGATGCTCGCATAGCAATTAGGTTACCATGCCCAATTGTTGCTGAGGGTGCAATAAATGCCTGTTGATGAATCGCATTAACAGGCATTTTTTTGCGCTTATCTATTAAAAATTTTACTAACGATTTGCGCAGCCGGTTGTCGTCGCTTGCAATAAATGCCTCGCATTTGTCACCAATCATGCGAAGATACTCTTCGTTGTCGGTAGTTCCGGCAACAGTTACTGCGCCAATTTCTTTTCCGTGAAGTGAGGTGTCATCATCTAGCAGGCAGTAAACTATCACATCGTTGCTTTGAAAAATATCAACTGCTACACGACCAAGGCCACTTGCACCAAAAATAATAACGGGGTTTTCCATAAGATAAGAAAGATTTATGCCAAATGACGTAACTTTAAAATTAAGTTGGTTTTCAACTCGTACAATCCTTTTTCCAGACCAACAGGGTATTGATGCGGATTAGTAAAACGGCGAATAGTTGGGTGAAGGGTTTGCAGTTGTTGTTGTGCATAGGCTCTGATGCTATGGATATCAGGCGATTCGTAGCACTTAATACCTTCTTTAAAAACAGGTCTTAGCAATAATTGGTGCTTGTTATTTTCGTAGACAATTTTTTTTCGGCGCGTAGGGTCCAAAGGGTCAATGATAGTAGCCTGTTGTTGCCGTGCAGGATGAAAGCTCTCCTCGTCATAAATCATATCTGCCGCACAGAGTCCATTTTCATCATAAAACCGTTGTACTTGCAACAAGCCCGGATTAGATATTTTGATTGCCTGTTCAGAAAGTTTGAGCTTGTAGTCCCATTTTCCCTTTGCATTTTTGATAGCTGTCATTTTGTAAACACCACCAAGTGCAGGCTGGTCAAAAGCCGTTACAAGTTTGGTTCCAATACCCCATACATTGATTTTTGCTTCTTGCTGTTTAAGGCTGGTAACAATATTTTCGTCTAAGTCGTTGCTTGCCACGATGTTGGTATTGGTAAATCCGGCATCGTCAAGCATCTGGCGAGCTTTAATACTCAAATAAGCAAGGTCGCCCGAATCCAGACGGATGCCTGCCATGTGATAACCGCGTTCTCGCAATTCCTTACCGATCTCAATAGCATGTTGAATGCCTTCTATGGTGTCGTAAGTATCTACTAGAAATACACAGTTGTTGGGCATCACTTTGGCATATGTGTCGAAAGCTGTTTTTTCATCAGGAAACGACATTACCCAACTGTGTGCATGTGTGCCACGCACGGGAATATCAAAAAGTTTTCCTGCTAGTACATTAGAAGTTGCTGTGCAGCCGCCAATGTAAGCCGCACGACTTGCCGCAAGTCCGCCGTCGATACCTTGCGCCCGCCGCAAACCGAACTCTAGCACAGGTTCGCCATTGGCTGCCTGACATACGCGTGCAGCTTTGGTAGCAATCAGGCTCTGAAAATTGATGATGTTGAGCAGTGCAGTTTCTACTAATTGCCCCTGCATTAGCGGTCCTTTAACGCGTAGCAACGGCTCTTGCGGAAATACGACCGTTCCCTCAGGTATGGCATCCACATCGCAGGTAAAGCGCATCTTAGCAAGATAGTCTAGAAAGCCCTGTTCAAAGAGTGGTTTGCCATCAGCGCCTTTCAGCGTAGCCAAATAGGCAATATCGCTACTCTCAAAGTGGAAGTTCTCCAGAAAGTCAATGGCATAGGCAAGTCCGCCGGCAATCGTGTAACCACCATTGAACGGGTTTTTGCGAAAAAACAAGTTGAACACTGCCTCTTGCTCTGTCATTTCCGATTTCCAATATCCATATGCCATCGTGATTTGATACAGGTCGGTCAGCAGAGCGAGCGAACTGTTATAATAAATTTTGTTTTGCAGGTTTTTCATGAGGTATTGCTCCTAATGTTTATTATGTAAAAAATACACTAAGTAAAGATATGCGGTTTAGTAAAAAATGATTGGGCAAGTTCGCATTTTCAATTGAAAAAGTTATGTTTACTTTTACGGCATGTCAGCAATATCTGAAAATATCATAGGTAAATTTTCCATTTTCCGCGTAGTAAAGTTAGTAGATTTCGGGGCATATCTGGACACGCCGCTGGGAGAGGTGTTATTGCCAAAAAAGTATGTGCCAAAGAGTTTGCAGCCCAATGATTACATCAAAGTATTTGTTTATCATGATTCGGAAGACCGCCCTATAGCCACCACTTTGCAGCCTTATGCACAGTTGGGAGAATTTGCCTGCCTGCGTGTTAGCCATACCACCAATTTTGGCGCATTTCTAGATTGGGGATTAGAGAAAGATTTGTTTGTTCCTATTAAAGAGCAACACCGAAAGATGCGCGAAGGACAGGTGTATGTAGTTTACGTAAGTACAGACCTGCGAACAGGCAGACTAATAGGTATAGGTAAAATTGGAGGTTTCCTAGATAAAGGTAAACCCGATTTGCGAGAAGGGGATGAAGTATCTCTCCTAGTGTATGAGCGAACAGACTTGGGTTACATGTGCATTATTAATAACCGCTACGCTGGTATGCTGTACCACTCCGAACTTTTCGAGCCAGTTGCTGTAGGGGACAAACGTACAGGGTTTGTCAAAAAAATTCGGCAAGACAATAAAATAGATTTAAGTTTACGCAAGCAGGGTTTTTGGGGAATTAAAAACCAACAAGATGTTATTTTGCAAGCCTTGGAGCAAGCAGGAGGCTTTTTGCCTTACCATGATAAAACACCTCCTGAGGTGATATATAATGTGTTTAAAATGAGCAAAAAAACATTTAAGGCACTGTTGGGCAATTTGATGAAAGCAGGGAAAATTAAAATTTCTGAAAAAGGTATTAATTTTGTAAGCAAGGCGTAAGCAAATTTTTTACCTGCTACCTACGAAACTATTACTTGTACAAATGGCTTTTACCTAAATGTATAGAGCATTGGACGTTCAGGGTTTTTACGAACAATTTCATTCTGAAGACATTATCATGTCTTATAATGGAAATGCAAATGGCGATTTACTTAACAATCTCATACACGTTGCTCAGGCAAAACTTGCCCAAGTAGAGCCAAAGTCAAGCATTAGGAAGCGGGTTTTCAATATTCTTGTAGAAATATTGCAAAATATTTATCACCACTACGGACAAATTACTATTAAAGATTTTCCAAATAAGGAAAGTATTACATTTGTGTTTGCCAAAACTCAAGCGAATTACTATATTGTGGCTGGTAACTTTGTGTTGAATGAAGAAATACCTGCCTTGAAAGAGAAAATAGATCTTATTAACGCACTTCCTGCAGAAAAGTTAAAGCGGGTTTATATAGAAACACTTGGGAATGGTGTTATTTCCGAGAAGGGTGGAGCCGGACTTGGATTGATTGAAATTGCTCGTAAGTCAGCAGGTAAGCTCTCGTATGAATTCCGCCTGTTTGATAGTCATCTTTCGTTCTTTAGTCTCATGGTTAAAATTCCTGCAGATTTACCTGCTGCAGCCTAAGCTAAGTAAAAGATATGGAAAACTTTTTTCTGGAAGAAACCTCAAAAACTCCTAAACTGAGCTTTGATGTGAGCACAGGTAAATTTCTCATGTCGGGGCGTTCTATACCTGAAAACTCCATTGAGTTTTACAAACCTCTTCTTGAATGGCTTGATGAATACATAAAAAAACCTTGTGCCAAAACCGAATTTGATGTTAAGTTAGAATATTTCAACACAAGCTCTTCCAAGTGCTTGGTAGAAATCTTCCGACGTTTAGAGAAAATCAAAGGGGCAGAAGTAGTTATCAATTGGTTTTATGAAGAAGATGACGAGGATATGCAGGAATCGGGTGAAGACTTCAAAGAACTAATTGATATACCGATTATTATGAGCGTTATTGAAAACTAATTGAAAAGCCGCTGAAAAGCAGCTTTTTTAGTATAATTTTGTCATAATCACCTTTTTTAGATTATGGGCAAACAGCCTGAAAAATATCAGGTATTTGAAAAAGAAAACGAGATACTTCGTCATTCAAAAGATTTACTTGCTAATCCTGATATGATTGCCGAGCAATCATGGATAAAAGAGTATGAACTACTGGCACAGAGCTATGCCCAGTTATTGGGCGAAGTCAAACTGCTGACTTCTGTTAGCGACAGGCTACAAAACAAACTCAATAAAGCCAATGATAACATAGCGCGTAAAAATGAAGAGCTTACCCAAACGCTGGACATGCTCAATAGGGAACGCGCTGGTAAACGTGCGACAACTATTGTATTGATGTTGGCTGCACTTTTCTTCATCATTTCTGAGTTGGTGATAGACCCGCAGTTGCAAGAGGGAATCAAACTTTTTGGTGTTTCAGGAGCCCTTATGCTGAAAATTACGGTAGCTATTGTCCTCAAACCGCTGGAAGTGTTGCTGGAAAATCTTCTTTTGAAAACAGCAGCACGGATAAAGATGTAGTTATAGCTTATATTTATGCTTAACTCCAACGAACTCAAAGCACTTATTTCACTTTTAGAAGATAATGACCCTGAAATACGCCTACATGTAGAAAAGAAAATCAGGGAAATTGGGCAATCCGCCATCCCTTTTTTGGAAGAAAAGCGGCGTAATATTCTACATACAGAAGAACAATGCTACATTGAGGAATTGATTTATCAGATACAGTTCAGCGAATTAATCAGCGCTTTTCGCAAGTGGCAGACTGAAGGATGCGACCTAATGACAGGTCTGTGGTTAATTGCTCGCTATCAGTACCCTGACCTACAACTGACCACCCTGCAAAATGCTATTCAGCAACTCTATTTAGAGGCGTGGTTGTCGTTCAAACCTGATATGCACCCTATAGATCAGGTACGCGAGTTTAACCACGTCTTTTTTACCAGGCTCCGCTTTACTTCCAACGTAGCTAATTTTAATGCTGTTAGCAATTCTATGTTTAATCAGGTGCTGGAAATGCGTAAGGGCAACCCCATCAGCTTATGTGTGGCTTATATGCTGATTGCTAGAAAATTAGGCATGCCTGTGTACGGTGTCAATATGCCTAACTTGTTCATCCTAATATATCGTTTAGATGAACAGTCATCGTTCTACATCAATGCTTTCAATCGCGGGCGAATTTACACCCGTAAAGATATAGAGAGTTATCTGCGGCAATTGCAACTGCCGATACGCTCTTCGTTTTATGAGCCTTGTGAAAATATTGACATTATCCGTCGTATGTTGCGCAACCTGATTATTTCTTTTGATAAACTCGGCGAGCCTATCAAGGTAGAGGAGGTAAAGCAACTGTTGGCAGCTATTTCAACCGAAGAACCCCTGTAAGTAGCTCTCTTAAAAGGGATATTCAGCTGCAAGCACAAACCGAACAATTATGTGCCTAACACTACATCCAGCATCATCATCACAACAAAACCCACTATAAAGCCAAGTGTGGCGATATCTGTATTTTTATCTAATTGTGTTTCGGGAATAACTTCTTCTACTACAACAAAAATCATAGCGCCGGCAGCAAAAGAAAGCGCATAAGGCAAAATAGGCGTAAAAAATGCTACCGAAAGCGCACCAACTACACCTGCAACAGGCTCAACCAATGCTGATGATTGCCCATAAAGGAAACTTTTGGTTCGGCTTATACCCATGCGACGCAGTGGCATAGTTACTGCAATCCCTTCCGGAAAGTTTTGCAAGCCAATACCGATAGCAAGTGTAACGGCTCCTGCAATACTTGCTTCAGGAATACCTGCTGCTACTCCACCGAAAAGAACGCCGATTGCTAATCCTTCGGGAATGTTATGTAATGTAACAGCCAGTACGAGCAAAGTCGTGCGCCGCCAAGACGATTGGATACCTTCTGTTTCCTTAAAGTTGATATGCAGGTGTGGCAAAAACTTATCGAGTAGAAATAAAAAAAATGCACCTAAAAGAAATCCAACGGTAGCCGGCATTACTTTCATCAATCGACTGCTGCCTTCACTCATCGCAATGGCGGGCGCAAGCAAACTCCAAAAACTTGCCGCAGTCATTATGCCACCCGTAAAACCCAGCATACCGTCTAATGTTACGCGATTCATGTTACCAAACAAAAACACAGTTGAAGACCCGGCAGCTGTTACTACCCATGTAAACAAAGTAGCCAAAAGAGCAGCTTTTACTGGGGGGAGTTGTGAGAGATAGGCAACAATAGCATCCGTCATGTGCATATCCGATTGCTTGCAAATGTAGCAAACTTGCGACATTTTATAGTGCAGTTTGCAAATTGTAGGTGTTTACCCAATTTTTTTGTAAAAAGTTGCTATATTGCCTAAACAAATATAACATAAAATGAGCATTTTCAATTTTCTTAGCAAGCAGTTTATTGATATTATTGAATGGTTGGACAACAGCCGCAATACGCTCGTTTGGCGTTTCGATCATGCCAATAACGAAATTAAATATGGCGCCAAATTGATTGTGCGAGAGTCGCAAGCAGCGCTTTTCATCAATGAGGGACAACTAGCCGATGTTTATGGTCCGGGAACGCATACACTCGTTACCCAGAACATGCCGATTTTGAGTACGCTTAAAGGCTGGAAATACGGTTTTGAAAGCCCTTTTAAAGCCGAAGTTTACTTTGTTAACACAAAAATATTTGCCAATTGGAAGTGGGGAACTAAAAATCCTATTACTATTCGCGACCCTGAAATCGGACCGGTGCGTCTTCGCGCTTTCGGCACCTATGCTATCCGTGTAAGCGACCCTGCCAAATTTGTGAAAGAACTTGTAGGTACTAACGGGCAGTTCCGCGCCGAAGATGTGGCTGATAATCTGCGCAACATGATTGTTACGCGTTTTACCGATATTATCGGCGAGGCAAAAATTCCCGTTTTGGACATGGCAGGAAATATCAATGAATTTTCTAATTACATCAAGGAAAAAATTGAACATGATTTTGACCCGTATGGAGTCCAAGTAGTAAAGGTGCTTGTAGAGAACATCTCGTTGCCACCTGAGGTAGAAGCAATACTTGATAAACGCAGCAGCATGGGTATTTTGGGCAATCTAGACCAGTATGCCAAGTTTCAAGCCGCTAATGCGATTGAAAAAGCAGCAGAAAATCCATCTGGTGGAATGGGCACCGGAATGGGTGTAGGGATGGGCTTCGGCTTAGGTAACCAGATGATAAGCAATGTGATGAGCAATACAACTCCTAATAGTCCGCCGCCAATTCCACAGACACCGCCACCTGTGCAATTTTTTGTAGCAATTAACGGACAACAGCAAGGTCCTTTCAATATTGCTCAACTAACACAAATGGCAACTAATGGGCAGTTTACACGTGAATCGCTGGTTTGGATGCAGGGTATGAGCGGATGGACACAAGCCGGACAAGTACAGGTACTTAGTAGCGTATTTGCTGCTGTTCCGCCACCTTTACCGCCAATGTAAACAAACACGGCAAGATAATTAAGAACACTTTAACAATTAGTGCTGAAATAAGGTTTTAATAACTATTTAAAGCATTTTCAACCATGTTTTGGCATCAGCAACATTATCAAAATACTTAACATTGACTACTTTGGCGTGATTAGTAATATATTCAATTGATAATTTGCTAAGAATATCCATCGAGAGAACAATAGCATTGTACTTTAAACCTGCTGCAATAGCTCGTTTTGCCCAGTCATTTTCAGACCAATCTTGGTCTTCTATCGCAATTACCTCCATTTGGCTCGTGTCGCTTAATAATTTGCAGGTTTTGCATTGTGCTAACAGTTCAATGGATTTGTTAAGTAATGCACGATAATTAGCGCTTTCTACAAACCCAATAAGCGTAAGACAAACTGCATCAATTAGTTCATCGTAGTAAATGCTGCCACTCACATTGCTATAGGTGGCGCGAGCGGCAGATTTGTCATTCTCAGAGAACATATACGATTCATAATAGAAAAACTTATTTTGCAATTATGGGTGAATTATTACAAGCTGATAAAGCTTTGAGTAATTAGGTTAGGTAGTTATATCCGGAAAAAGATGCCAATCTTAAAAGAAACGCAGCATAAGAGAGGGTATGCTGCGTTTCAATTGCTTTAACGCTATATTAAATTACTGATTTTTTTGCAAACTTGCAATTTCATCTAAATTTTTTGGGGGGTTCAGCCAAAGTGTTGCTTCATTGCGGATGTATGAGCGAATTGGGTCAGGAATTTTTTCAAAATCATCTACCCGATAGCACACTAGTTGGATAATTCCCTTTTTGCCTTGCCCAAAAAACGGAGGCAAATCGCCATAGCGCACCCAACTCAACTGGTAGCGATGTTGCAATTTGGTTTGTTTGGGAAAGTAATAAAAGTCGTAATTTTCGTAGGCTTCATATTTGCCGCGTGGCGTGTCCCAATTTAAAAAAACGGGAGAGGTAAACACGTAACTATCACCCATCTTGCGCGCCATTGTTTTGTAGCCAGGTCCCATTTTGGTGACGCGCTCACCGCTTCCTTGCTCTACATAGGTTGCCATGCGCTCGCCGTGAAGCACATAAGAGATTTTTTGATAAGGATATTCTATGTGGCTGACTTTCTGACCGCTGTATTCTTTCAATACCTGATTGGTTTGCGCGTCAGTATAAACAAAAATTTTGCGGTTAAGCTGAATGACGCTGTCTTTCGCTGCGCGGATCAAATTAGCCGCATCAATGCCTTCCATACGGCTGAGCAGTTTGCCGTCAGGGTAGGAGTAAACCTCGCCGAAACAGTACCAATAAACAGGTTTTTTACCATCTCCGGCGCGCATTTCTACGAATTTGTCAAAAATTTCTTGGTTAAATGTAATGTTTTGTGCGTTTCCTGTTATCAAAACCAAGAATGTAAACGCAATTAATAAAGCTGGTTTTTTCATAGATATATAGTTGAAAGGTTTAATAATTTTTATGAGTTAAGCATTTGAATAATGTCTGAAACAGCGCGCTCTGCCGATTGTGCAGCACCTTCCATGCCCGTATGGGTAAAGCAGGTATGCTCGCCGGCGAAGCAAATGTTACCAATGGATTTAGCAAAATGTGGTGTCCAGCGGCTAATTTGCCCAGGTGCATATTGATGATAAGCACCACCTTGAAAGGGATTATTACCCCACGAATTAACATAGATTATTTCAAGATTGTTTTTAGAAGTGGGGCGTATTTTTTCCATTTCGGCAAGAATAAATTTTTTTGCATCTTCTTGTGGTAATTTGTCAAATTTTACCGCTTCTTTGCCAACCATCCAAGCAGTTAGTCGCTCTATTTCACCTCTTTCATTGTAAATTGCAAAAATTCTTCCCAGAGAGCTGTCTGTCCACATAGCAGCCGGCATTTTGTCTTGTTCCCAGAAAGGTACAAGCGGGCGCATGTGAACTTGTGAAATAGGAATATAAGGCATGTTTTGAATAGCATCTCGCTGCAAGTCGGAAATAGGCGCTTCTATCCGCACTTTTCGCAAAGCTGTAAAAGGAATTGTACAAATGATGGCTCGGGCGACATAGTGGCTGCCATCAGCGCAATAAATTTCTACACGTTTCTTCTTTTGCACAAGGCGCGTAACAGCTTTGCCTGTTTCCGGCGGTTGTTTGAGTTGTGCGGCGACCGCTTCAGGTAATCGGCTGCTGCCGCCTTCCACTCGCAGTGTTTTGGTGCTGCCACCAATGAGGCGCAAACTTAGGCTTCGCAAGACATGCAAAGCCGATGTCTGATTTACGTCGTGAATATTTGCATTAACGTCAATTAATCTGATAGCTTCTTCTGAAGCGCCTTTTTGGCGTAAAAAATCGGCATAAGGAATATCCAGTGATTGAAATTTGCCACTATACCATTCATCCAAGTTTTTAAACGGAATATTTTTCATCACATAGTGGCTTTCTATCATCGATGGAAGTAATTTTTTTTCAGAATCTGCCAATAAATTTTGTTCAGAAGAAGACCAATCCTGCATACTGACCATTTTTCCTCTGATATAAAGGGATACTTCGCGCGCTTGCGGCGGGGCAGGCGCATGGTCAACGATAGGAACACCTACCTTTTTTGCCAAACCGATGAGCGATTGATAGCCGTCGCCTACCTCTACTCCACCTACTTCAGGTTTTCCCGGTAAGTTGTCAATTGTGAACATTCTCCCGCCCACGCGATTGGTTGCTTCCAGCACGCGGACAGAATATCCTCTTTCTTGTAGTTGCAAAGCAGCATACAAACCTGAAATGCCGCCGCCTAGCACAACAACATCGGTGCGAGTGTCCTTTGCCCAATTGCCGATAAAGTCGGGCGCAAACAAAAGTGTAGCACTCGAGACACTCAGTTGGCGAATAAATTCTCGCCTGTTCTGTGTAAAAGATATATCATTTTTCATTTTTATAAACTAACTTCAAATTTTTTTAAATCGGTTTCTACTAATCGGTTAATTATTTCTTTGCCTTCGGGTGAAATAATGATAAATCGGGCAGATGCCTTTACAGCTCCTATATCCTTAGCAAAATGATAAATGTTAATGCTTTTGGCTTGTCTACCATCTGCGAACGTCCAATGAGTAGTGAAATCTACGCGCAAACATTTTTTGTAGGATTTCCCCTCAGTAGTAGTAACATCCTCAAACCCAACAATTTTCTGGCTGATTGTAAATGTGCCTTCGGTTATGCGTCCATCGATTTCATATTTTCGGTACGGCGTGGAAACATAAAGCGAATCATCTTTTTTCATTCGGTCGGAGAACCAGTAAAAAGGTTTTTCAAAAATGACTTTTGAACCATCATTGAATATTTCGCCCTCATAGCGAATGCCTTTT
>Ga0308419_1002021_pt1 | contig 13271 bp, 11 predicted proteins | sample HotsprSampleMS50_FD_203674 | JGI IMG/M metagenome (GOLD analysis project Ga0308419, IMG submission 203674) | Hot spring phototrophic mat microbial communities from Mushroom Spring, Yellowstone National Park, Wyoming, United States - 20090730_MS50 ... | reverse complement strand
ACCGCGGAGCCGTCCGGCAGCACGGCGACGGCGTTCACGGCGTTCTCGGTGTGGCCCTCGAAGACGCGCGGCGGCGAGCCGTCGAGCGGCCAAAGACGCACCGTGCGGTCCCACGCCGCGGAGACGAGGAACCGGCCCCCAGGGTCGGCCGCGAGGGCGGCAATCTTCGCGCCATGGCCCTCGAACACGCGCTCGGGAAACTGCGCACCGATGCGCCACAGAGCGATCCTTCCCTCCTCGCCGGCGGTGGCGAAACGCCCATCGGGCAGGAAGGCGACGGCATTGACCGCCCCGTCATGCGCGCGCAGCACCGCCTCCGCCCTCTCCGCCTCTGGCACCCAGAGGATGGCAGACTGGTCAAAGCTGCCCGAAAGCACCCGCGCCCCGTCAGGCGAGACGGCGATCGCCTTCACCGGCCCGCCATGGCCGCGCAGTTCCGCCCGCGCCGGCAGGGCAGCGGCAAGCACGAGCAGGACGACGAGGAGCCTCATGGCGTGAACCCCAGGGCCTTGAGCATCGCGCGTGTCCCCTCCTCCCGCAACAGGGCAGCGAATCGCCGCACCGGCTCGCGCCCGGCCCGCGCCACGGGAACGGCGAAATCGTAGTGCTCCTCGGCGAGCGGGATGAAGCCGAGGCCGTAGTCGCGCGCAACTGTCGCGATCGCAACCCCCCAGTCGGCGCGCCCTTGGGCAACCGCGGCAGCGACCGCATTGTGGCTCTTGGGCTGGTTCGTCACGCCGACAGGGCGTGCGCCCCTGAGCAGACGGTCGATCAGGATCCGCGTGCCGGAGCCCGGGTTGCGGCTGACCATAACGGAGCGAGGATCGGCGAGAGCAGCGGCGACGGCTGCCTCGGCGTCACGACCCTCGAAACGAGAATCACCCCGACGGAAGACGATCCCCTGCATGCGCCGCCAGCCCTCTATCAGCGTCACGCCAGACGGCAGGAGAGGGGCATTGTACCGCCCCGTCGCCGGGTCGAGCAGGTGCATTGGCGCGAGGTCACACTCGCCCCGGCGCGCAGCGGCAAGACCGCCCAGAGAGCCGATATTGAGCGCCTTGGCAACGATGCCCCGCTCCGCGAGCAGGCCGAGGATGCGGTCGAGGCCGACGCAGTGGCTTCCCATCACCACGAGATCGGCTGGCCGCGCGGCGCGCCCGATCAGCGTCACCCGCACCGCTGCGCCCGGCTCGAGCCCCTGAGACAGCGCATCGATGGCGATGAACCCGTCCGCCTGCGCAAACGCCGTGACGGAGCCGGATCCTTTCGCGAGCGGATAGGCAGCAAGCCCATGATCGGTGCCGACGAGAGAGACCATCGCGTATTCGGTTCGGCCGAGCTCGGACGGCGTGCGCACAGCGAGCGTCGCCTCCACCGTCTCGGCAGCCGTCTCGGGAAGCCCCGCCATGGCGCGGATCAGCGGGGCGACGAAGCCGTGGAAGGTGAAGACGGCGGAGGTTGGGAACCCGGGCAGCACGGCCACCGGCGTGGCGCCGACGAGGCCGAGGCAGAGCGGCTTGCCCGGCTTGAGCGCCACCCCGTGCACGACCACGCGGCCGATCGACGAGAGTACGCGGTGGGAGACGTCGCCGGCGCCCTTCGAGGTGCCGCCGGAAAGGATGACGAGGTCAGCCTCGGCCGCAGCACGGCCGACCGCCTCCCGCAGCGCCGCCTCGTCGTCGGCGATGATGCCGAAGGGCATCGCCTCGCCGCCGGCTTCCGCCACCGCCGCAGCGACGATCGCGCCGTTGCTGTCGAACACGCCGGCGGGACGGGGCGGCCGCCCCGGCGGGATCAGCTCGTCTCCAGTCGAGAGCACGGCAACGCGCGGGCGGCGCACCACGGGCACGGAGTCGCGCCCGATTGCTGCGAGCATGCCGATGGCGCGGCTCGAAAGCACCGTGCCGCGGCGCAGCACGGTCTCGCCACGGGCGATGTCGCTGCCGGCGCCGGTGATCATCGCGCCTGCCGCGACGGCCCGTCGCAGCACCACCACCGGCCCGTCCTCGCCTTCCTCCGTCTCAGTATGCTCGACCATCACCACCGCGTCGGCGCCGCGCGGAACCATCCCGCCGGTTGCGATCACCGTCGCTGTGCCTGGACCGACGGCGAGCACGGGAGCGTGGCCGCAGGAAAGCACCTCCGGGTTCAGGCGGAGCCGCACTGGCGCGTCCTCGCGGGCACCGGCCGTGTCGGCAGCGCGCACGGCGAAGCCGTCGACGCCGCTGCGGTCGAAGCCGGGCACGTCGACAGCGCTGACGACGTCCTCGGCGAGAACGCGGCCAAGCGCCGCTGCGAGCGGCACAGTCTCGGCGGGCAGCGTGCGGGGCGGAAAGGCGGCGGCGAAGCGGGCACGGGCCTCTGCCTCGGAGACCACCTCGAGGAACTGCTCTTGCCGGGCGGCGGCGCGCACCGCCGCCATCGCGTCGAGCGGCGGCATGGTCACCCAGAAAGCCAGCTCGGCAGAAGCGTCACGGTCACTCTCCCGCCCTCGCGCACGCCCTCGCTCTCGGGCGGCACCTCGATCCAGCCGGAAGCCAACAGGAAGGCGGACAGCGAGGGCGAGTCGGGCGCGGCAAGCGGCGTCGCCACCCCGTCGGCGAGGCGGACGGGAACGAGGTCGGTAAGGCCGACGGCAGAGACGAGCTTGCGCCCGAGGATCGCATCGACGCGCCCAGCCGCGGGAGCGAGAAGGGCGAGCCAGGCGAGAAGGCGCGCTGCCGGATCGGTGGGGAGAGACAGGGCGGGGCGGCCCTCTTCGTCGTGGCCGAGCGCCGTGTCTTCGATCGGCCGCGCGGCGAGCCCCGCGATCACCGGGCAGGCGACCGGGCCGAGCGACAGGCCCTCGGGCGTCACCGGGCGCAAAAGCGGAAGCATCCCCTCCGCGCCGCCCGAGGCGAGCAGGCGCGCAAGCAAGGTGGGCTCAGTGCCGGCGCGAGCGAGAACCTGGTCCTCCGGAAAGTGCCCTCCGGGCTGGACGACGCCCTCGCCGGGCGCGATCTCGGCCGTGACCTCGACCCAAGGGCCGGCATCGGTCGCAGCCTCAGGGGGGAGAACGGCGTCGGTTCCCGCAGCCAGCGCCTCCCCGGCCGCGACTGGCCGTGCCCCGGGGACAGGCACGGGGCTGTAGGGCGCGGCCCCGAGCGTCGCCTCCGCAGCGACAGCCCAGCCGGACCGCCGCGCCGTCGGCAAGGGGGGAAGAGGCGCGCGCACCACAAGGTCCTCGGCAAGCAACGTGGTTGGCGCCGGCGGGGGGGCGGCACCGAGGCCGAGGGACCCGAGCCAAGCGCGCGCCTCGGCAAGTGGGCTGAGGACGGGGCGCTGAGCGAAAACGGTCATCGTTGCCGATCTGGTGTGCCGCCGCGTCCCCGAAAACCCCACCTTCGGCCGACGCAGCCAGCAAGGCCTGACGCTGGTTCGGCAGGTAGGCAAGGCGCCGGCCGGTTGCGGCGGAGACGCGCCGGGCGGGGGATTGCGCACGTGGCGGCCAGGCAAGCGGCATCGGCGCTTCCGTCCACGACAGCGGGGGCGGGCACACCATGCGTGTGGGGACTTCGCGCATGTGGCCCTTCCGTCCGCGCGCGCGGGGGCGCGGGCGGCAGTGCCGCGCCGGCCAGGCGCTCCAGCCGCTTCCGTCCGCACGCGCGGGGGCGCGGGCGGCAGTGCCGCGCCGGCCAGGCGGTCCAGCCGCTTCCGTCCGCGCGCGGGGGCGCGGGCCGCGCTCAATCCCGTTGCGGACCCTGACCGATCCCCGGCGCCGCCAGGGCCGCGCCCCCTGGCTGTGAGGACCTGCCAGGCCATGGCCCTGCGAAATGGCAGGCGACACGATGCGCCGGCGCCACCTCGCGCAGGGGAGGCGCCTCGGCGGCGCAGCGGGCGACCGCGACCGGGCAGCGCGTTCGGAAGCGGCAGCCGGAGGGCGGGTCGTCGGGGCGGGGGATCTCGCCCGTGAGCACGATCCGCTCGCGCCGCCCCGCGCCCGGATCGGGCACCGCCGACAGCAGCGCCCGCGTATAGGGGTGGAGCGGGGCGGAGAACAGCGCCTCGCGCGGCGCCTCCTCGACGATCACGCCGAGATACATCACCGCCACACGATCGGCCATGTGGCGTACCACCGCGAGGTTGTGGCTGATGAACAGGAAGGCAAGCCCGCGGTCCGCCTGCAGGTCTTTCATCAGGTTCAGGATCTGCGCCTGGATCGAGACGTCGAGAGCAGAGACGGGCTCGTCGGCGACGATCAGCGAGGGCTCAAGCGCGAGCGCGCGGGCGATGCCGATCCTCTGCCTCTGCCCACCTGAGAACTCGTGCGGGTGGCGCGACGCGTGATGCGCGGCGAGGCCGACCGAATCGAGCAGCCGACGCACCTTCAACGCCCGCTCCGCGGCAGTGCCGATGCGGTGCACCACGAAGGGCTCGGCGAGGATCTCCGCCACGGTCATGCGCGGATCGAGCGAGGAGTACGGGTCCTGGAACACGATCTGCATCCGCCGCCTGAGCGCGCGAAGGCGCGCGGGCGGTGCCGTGCGGATATCCTCGCCATCGAAACGGATCGTTCCCGCATCGGCCTCGATCAGCCTGAGCACGAGCCGTCCGGTCGTCGACTTGCCGCAGCCCGACTCGCCGACGAGGCCAAGCGTTCCGGCGCGCGGCACGTCGAGGTCGATGCCGTCGACCGCCCGCACCGGCCTCGCCGCGGCGCCGAGGAGGCGGGCGCGCGGGCGGAAATGCTTCACGAGCCCGCGCACAGAGAGCAGCGGCCCGCTCACGCCGGCACCGCGTATCCCGCGTGCCGGATGCAGGCGGCGGCGCGTGCCGCGCCGACCGAGGCAAGCGGCGGCAGCGCCGCCGAACAGGGCGCCTTCGCATACGCGCAGCGGGGAGCGAAGCGGCAGCCCTGAGGCAGGGCAAAGGGGGGTGGCACCTGGCCCGGGATCGCTGCCAGCCGCGCGACGGTCGCGCCGAGCCGCGGCAGCGAGGCAAGCAAGCCTTCGGTATAGGGATGCGCAGGGGAGCGAAACAGTTCCAGAGCCGGCCCGATCTCGACGAGCCGCGCGGCGTACATCACCGCCACTCGGTCGGCGAAGTCGGAGACCACGCCGAGATCGTGCGTGATCAGCAGCACCGCCATGCCGAGCTCCGCGCGCAGCCTTCGCAGAAGCTCGAGGATCTGCGCCTGCACGGTGGCGTCGAGGGCGGTGGTCGGCTCATCCGCGATCAGCAGCCGCGGGCGGCAGGCGAGCGCCATCGCGATCATCACCCGCTGGCGCATCCCCCCCGAGAGCTGGTGCGGATACTCCGAGACGCGCGCGGCAGCGTTCGGGATCTCGACGAGCTCGAGCAGGCGCACCGCCTCGGCCCGCGCCGCCCTGCCCGAGAGGCCGCGGTGCCAGGCGAGCGCCTCGGCGATCTGGCTGCCGACAGTGAACACAGGGTTCAGGCTGGTCATCGGCTCCTGGAACACCATCGCCATCGCACCGCCGCGGATCGCCCGCATCCGCCGCTCCGGCAGAACGAGCAGGTCCTCGCCCGCGAAGATGACCCGCCCCGAGACTCGCCCGGGCGGCGGCACAAGCCGCATCAGCGCCAGCGCCGTCATGCTCTTGCCCGACCCGCTCTCGCCGACGATCGCGAGCACCTCCCCTGGCGCGACGGAGAAGCTCAGGTCCTCGACCACGGCGAAGCGGCCGAAGCGGACGGTCAGCCCCTCGACGGAGAGCAGCGCGGTCACCCCTCTCCCCGCCTCACCTTGGCTCGACCTTCATCCGCGGGTCGAGCACGTCGCGCAGCCCGTCGCCGAGCAGGTTCAGCCCGAGCACAGTCACCGCGATGGCGAGCCCGGGGAAGAGGCTGATCCAGGGTGCCTCGAGCATGTAGTCGCGGCCATCGGCGATCACGCCGCCGAGCGAGGGGGTCGGCGGCGGCGGACCGACGCCAATGAAGGAGAGCACCGCCTCGGCAAGCACAGCGAGCGCAAAGATGTAGGTGCACTGCACCACAAGCGGGGTGAGCGCGTTCGGCAGGACGTGACGGAACAGGATGTGCGCGTGGCCTGCGCCGAGGGCACGCGCTGCCTCGACGTAGTCGAGCTCGCGCACGACGAGGACGGAGGCGCGCACGATCCGCGCCGTGCGCGGCGTGTAGGCGACGGTGAGCGCGATCGCTGCGTTGGTCTCGGAGGGGCCGAGGGCGGCGGCGAGAGAGATGGCGAGCAGGATCGCGGGAAACGCCATCAGCCCGTCCATCACCCGCATCAGAGGGCCGTCGAGCGCGCGGAAATACCCGGCCACCGACCCGATCAGCGCGCCAAGCACGCCGGTTGCCGCGACCACCGTCAGCCCGATGCGCAAGGACACGCGCGTGCCGTGGATGATCCGCGACAGGATGTCGCGGCCGAAACGGTCCGTGCCGAGCCAGAACACCTCGTTCGGCGCGCCGAGGCGGTAGCGGAAGTTGTTCCGCACCGGGTCGTGCGGGGCGATCCAGTCGGCGGAGAGCGCGACCAGCACGACGCTGCCGAACAGCACGAGCCCGACCCGCACGCCGCGATGGGCGAGGGCGCGCGCGAGCACGGAGGGCGCGCGCGGCGGGGCGTCGGCTGCCAGTGCCTCAGCGGCCATAGCGCACACGCGGGTCGACCGCGGCGTAGAGCAGGTCGACGACGAGGTTGACCAGCACGAAGATGGTCGCGGTGAGCAGGAGCCCCCCCTGGATCACAGGGTAGTCCCTGCGCTGGATCGCGCCGATGATCAGCCGCCCAACGCCAGGCAGGGCGAAGACCTGCTCGATCACCACCGCGCCGCCGAGCAGGATCCCGACCGAGACGCCAGCGACGGTGATTACGGGAACGAGCACGTTAGCGCCGGCGTGGCGCCCCACCACCACCCAGCCGGGCAGGCCTTTGGCGCGGGCCGTGCGCACATAGTCTTGGCGCAGCACCTCGAGCATCGAGGCGCGCGTCATCCGCGCAAGCAGGCCCATCTGCGTCAGCGCAAGCGCCGCGGCCGGCATCGCCATCGCGCGCAGCCACCCGAGCGGGTCCTCCGCGAGCGGGACGTAGCCGCCCGTCGGCAGCCAGCCGAGCTTGACAGCGAAGGCCCAAATGAAGACGAGGCCGAGCCAGAAATCGGGCAGGCTGAGCCCAATGAGCGCAAGCGCCATCACCCCCTGGTCGGTCCAGGTGTTGGCGCGCACCGCGGCGACCATGCCGGCAAGCACACCGAGCACGATGGCGAAGCCGAGAGCGAGGAAGGTGAGCCCGAGCGTAACGGGAAGCCGCTCCAGGATCGCCTCCGAAACGGAACGGCGCAACAGAACGCTCTGGCCGAGGTCGCCACGCAGCAGCGCGCCGTACCACTCCACCATCCGCTCGAGGATCGGCTTGTCGAGGCCGAGCTCGGCGCGCAGGCGGGCGAGCTCCTCGGCGGTCGCCGACGGTCCTGCCATCTCGCTCGCCATGTCGCCCGGAACCAGCGCGATGATCGCGAAGGAGACGAGCGAGACGACAGCGAGGACGGGGATGGCGGAGAGGAGCCTCCCGAGCGTGTAGCGCAGCACCGCTCCGCGCCGTGCCTCCCCCTCAGCCCGTCACGTGAACCAGCAGTCCCACATGCGCGGGATCCGGTAGGGCCGGTAGTTGGCGATGTTGGCGCGCGTCGCCTGGACGATTCCGACATCGCCGCACTTGATGGCGATCGCGTGGTCGTACATCCGGCGCTGGAAGTCGGCCACGGCCTGGCGGCGGTCGGCCTCAGAGAGGCTCGTGTTCAGCCGCCGGTTCGCATCCTCGATCACCGGGTCGCGCTCGTGCTGGATCGGCGCCTGGCCGGAGAAGAAGCCGACGACATTGAACGGCCCCTCGTAGGGCTCGATGCCGAACATCAGCACCCACATGTGCCAGCCCTCGCGACGGGTGCGCTGGTTGAAGGCGGTGGGCCAATCGACCACGTTGAGCCGGACGTTGATGCCCACAGCCTTCAGCTGCTCCGCCGCCACCTCGCCTGCCGCCTTGTGGTTCGAGAAGGAGCTGTCGGTGAGGATGATGAACTCCTCGCCGCGGTAGTTCGCCTCACGCAGGAGTGCGCGGGCGCGATTCGCATCCTTGAGGTTGTAGAGCTCCTTGCCGACATCACCGGCGAAATAGGTCGTGCCGGGGTGCTGCCAGCCATGGGTGAGGCGGAACAGCCCGTCGGTGGAGATCGCCATGATCTCCTCCATGTCGAGCGCCGCCTGGAGGGCGCGCCGGAACGCGAGATTCGCCGTCGGCGCCTGGGCGTGGTTCAGCATCAGCGTCTGGAAGGCCCAGGGCATCATCTCGTAGGTGCGGATGTTGCGGTCTCCCCTAAGCCGCTGCGCCGCCGGAACGGCAAGCGCCTCGAGGACGTGCAGTTCGCCCGTCTGCAGCCCGGCGGTGCGTGCGCCCGCCTCAGGGACGAAGCGTATCGTCACGGTGTCGAAATAGGCGGTCTTGCGGCCGCCGAAGCCATCGCGCGCCTGGAAGTTCGTGTTCTGGGTGTAGTCCTCGAAACGCGCGAGTTTCACGTGGCTGTCGGGCCGGTACTCGACGAAGCGGAAGGGCCCGGTGCCGATGATCTCGATCTGCCCCGCCGCCTTGGCGGCCTCCTCAGCCGGGATGATGGCGCAAGGCGCGCGCGGGCTCGAGATGCCGGCGATGAAGCCGGGCGAGGGCTCCTTCAGCCTCACGACCACCGTGTTCGAATCCGGCGTCTCGATCGCATCGACCGGCCGCATGATCGCGGCCGAGGCGCCGACGCGGCCGTAGCGCTCGAGCGAGGCCTTCACGTCGGCCGAGGTCATGACCTTGCCGTTGTGGAACTTCACGCCGCGGCGGAGCGGGAAAGTGTAGGTCAGCCCGTCCGCGGAGACGTTCACGCCCTCGGCGAGATCGGGCATAGGGTTGCCGGCCTCGTCGCGGGCGAACAGCGTCTCGAAGATGTGCAGCGTGATGTTGCGCGAAGACTGCGCCGAGGAGGTCGCGGCATCGAGTGAGGGCGGCTGGGCCTGCTGCGCGATCACGACCTCGCCGCCGCGCCGCTGCGCTATCGCCGGGGCGGCGAGCGTGCCTGCGCCCAGAGCGGCTGCCGCAAGGCCAGCCGCGCCACGCCCAAGATCCCTTCGCCCGAGTCGTCTGCGGGTGATCATCGATGCCGTCTCCCAAACGTTGTTTGCCGTCATGATGGCGCGAAAAACGGCGCTTGGCAAACAGTCCCGGAAGCGCAATGCTCGGATTTAGACGAGAGGTTCGGCATGGAGCAGCACCCGGCGGAGGCCTCGCCCGTCCGCACCGAGGTCGATCTCTGGGCGCAGGGCAAGGCGGCGGGGCACCTCCGGGTCCCCTTCTCCCGCGACGACAGCGGCTGGGGAACGATCGCCATCCCCGTGGTCGTCGTCGCCAACGGCGAGGGGCCGACCCTGCTTCTCACCGCCGGCAACCACGGCGACGAGTACGAGGGCCAGGTGGCGTTGCTGCGGCTTGCGCAGACGCTCGACCCGGCAAGCCTCTCTGGGCGCGTGATCATCCTGCCGGCGATGCATTTCCCCGCCGCACTGGCCGGCACGCGCAAGAGCCCCCTCGACGGCCGCGACTTCAATCGCTGCTTCCCCGGCAACCCGCGCGGCAGCTTCGCCGAAGTGCTCGCCCACTACGTCGACACGCATCTTCTGCCGCTCTGCGACGCGCAGATGGACCTGCACTCGGGCGGCACGGGAATGGATATCGTGCCTTCCGCCGTCGGCCACCTGCTGGATGACGAGCATTACATGGCGAAGAGCCTCGCCATGGCGGATGCGTTCGGCGCGCCGGTCACGCTCCTGCTCGAGGAGGTGAACGCGGGCCCGACCCTGCTCGCCGCAGCGGAACGGCGCGGCGTCGTCGCCCTGTCTTCGGAGCTCGGCGGGGCGGGGCGGCTGAACCCGCACGGCCTCGCCGTCACCGAACGCGGCGTGCGCAACGTGATGAAGCATCTCGGCATGCTCGACGGCGCGCCGGAAGGCGACCAGAGCCGCCGCATGGTGGTGCCCGACATGGCGCACTACGTGTTCGCGCCGCATGACGGCATCTGGGAGGCGGCGGATCGGCTCGGAGCGGAGGTGCGCAAGGGCGAACGCGCGGGGCTTCTGCACCGGATCGAGGAGCCGCTCGCGCCCGCCACCGCGCTGGCCTACGGCGCGGGAGGGATGCTCTGGTGCACGCGCGGCCCCGGCCGCTGCCGCGCCGGCGACCCGGTGGCGGTGGTCGCGCGCGATCTCTGAGACGTACGGAGGAGGACCCCTATGACGGCTGTGGTGAAGTCGCTCTCAAGCACCAAGGCGGAGGAGGCGGAATGGGCGCTCCGCTGCGACATGGCAGCGGTGTTCCGGATCGCCGCGCGGCTTGGCTGGAACGAGCAGATCGGCAACCACAACAGCGCGATGATCCCCGGCGAGGCACCGCTCTTCGTGATCAACCCGCGCGGTTACCTGTTCCAGGAGCTGCGCGCCTCCGACCTGATCGTCTGCGACCTCGAGGGGCGGGTGCTGCGCGGGTCGGGCGAGCTGCGCAAGGTCGCGTTCCACATCCATGCACGCATCCACCTCGCCAACCCGAAGGCGGCAGTGGTGATGCACGTGCATCCGCAATACCTCACCGCGCTCTCGATGCTCGAGGGCGGCACGCTCAGGCTCGTGCACCACAACAACCTGCTGCTGAACGACCGTATCGTCTACGACACGGAAGGCTACGAGCCGGTGGACGACAATGAGGAGGGGGACCGGATCGCGAGGCTGCTCGGCGACCGCTCGATTCTGCTGATGGGAAACCACGGCGTCACCGTGGTCGGCGCGACCGTCGCCGAGGCCTTCGACGAGCTCTACTGCGCCGAGCGGACGGCGATGTACCAGATGACGGCGATGATGACCGGCCTGCCGCTCCGCGAGCTGCCGCAGAAGTACCGGCGCAACTACACCGGCCCCTGGGGCGAGCGGGTGGATGCGCGGATGCATCTCGACGCCTGGCGCCGCATCCTCGACCGCGAGGAGCCGGACTACAAGACCTGACCGCCCTGGCGCCCCGCCGGCCCCCTTGTCCCGCGCGCTGTCACAGGACGGCACGGGGAAGGGCGGTGATGATCTCCGGGAACACCATCATGAGCACGAGGCCCACGGCCTGCATCGCGACGAAGGGGACAACGCCGCGGTAGATGTCGGCCATGCTCACCGAGGGCGGAGCGACGCCGCGCACATAGAAAAGGTTGAAGCCGAAGGGCGGCGTCAGGTACGCCATCTCCATGTTCACCACGAACAGCACGCCGAACCACACTGGGTCGAAGCCCAAGGAGCGCGCGATCGGAAAGAACAGCGGCACCGTGATGATCATGATGCCGATCGGGTCGAGCAGGCAGCCGAGCAGGAACCAGATCGCTTGCATGCCGATGATCACGCCCCAGCGTCCGCCCGGCAGGGCGGTGAGCGCGTTCCGCACCATCCCCTGCGCGCCCACGGCGGTGTAGAGGGCGGTGAAGATCGAGGCCGCGAATACGATCCAGATCACCATGCAGGAGAGGCGCAGCGTGGTGCGCGCGCTCTCGGTCACGGCAGGCACGGTCAGCCGCCCGTAGAGCGCGGCGCAGGTCATCGACCCGAGCGCGCCGACGCCGGCGGCCTCGGTGGGCGTCGCCGCGCCGGAGACGATCGAGCCGATCACGAGCACGATGAGCGCGATCGGCAGCATGACCGCCCTTAGCGCGACGAGCTTCTCGCGGATGCCCGCGCGCTCGCCGCGCGGCAGGGCGGGCGCGAGCGAGGGAGAGAGCATCGACGCCACCGTGATGTAGGCGATGAAGAGCGCCATCAGCAGCACGCCGGCAGGGATGCCGCCGAGGAACAGGGCGCCGATCGAGACGTTGGCGTAGAGGCCGAGCACGATCATCAGCACCGAAGGAGGGATCAGCACCCCGAGCGCCCCGCCCGCGGCGATGCAGCCGACGGAGAGGCGGCGGTCGTAGCCGCGCGCGAGCATCGACGGCAGGGCGACGAGGCCCATCGTCACAGTCGAGGCGCCGGAGACCCCGACCATCGCCGCGAAGATGCCGCAGATGAGCACCGTGCCGGAGGCAAGGCCGCCGCGGATGTTGCCCATCCACTTGTACATCATATCGTAGAGGTCCGTCGCGATGCCGGACCGTTCCAGCATGCAGCCCATGAAGATGAACAGCGGCACGGCGATCAGGACGAAGCTGTTGGCAGCAGAGAAGGTGCGGAGCCCCACCATCGCGAGCGCCTGCGGCCCCCACAGAAAGTAGGTGCCGATGATGGCGACGGAGCCGAGCGCGAAGACGAGCGGCAGGCCGAGCGCGATCAGCGCGATGAAGCTGCCGAACAGGACGACGGAGGCGAGCTCCGTGCTCATGTCGCGAGGTCCCGCCCGGTGACGGCGAGATGGAGGTCGCGCACGAGCTTGGCGAGGGCCTGGAGGAACAGCAGCGCCGCGCCGACGGGAAGGGACAGCATCACCGGGAAGAGCGGCGGGTTCCAGTCGGTTCCCGTCGTCCGGCCGGTCGCGAGCGCATCGAGCGCGGCCGCGGCGGTGTAGTGGAACAGCACGACGCAGTAGAGCAGCGCAAAGCCCGCGGTCAGGCTGTCGGCGATCGCGCGACCGCGCAGCGAGAGGCGGCCGTGGAGGATGTCGACATTCACGTGGTCGCGGTGCAGCAGAGTGTAGCCGCCGCCGAGCATAATCATCGCCGCAAACAGGAAGGTGATCAGCTCCGTGCCCCAGATGCTGGGCGCGGCGAAGGCGTAGCGCAGCACCACCTCCATCACCACGAGGCCGACGAGCACGAGCACGAGCAGCGCCACAAGCCTGCCGAAGCGCTCGTTGAACCAGTCGACGGCACAGACGAAGCCTCGCAAGGCGGACATCATTGCCCCCGATCGCGATCCAGGACGGGAAGGGCCGGGCAGGGCGCGCGCCCCACCCGCACACGAGGACGGCGCGCGGTCAGATTCCCGGCGGCCGCTGCGCGAAGGCGGCCTGGGTGTCGCGGATGATCTTGAGCGCCGCTTGCGTGCCGCGGTCGTTGCCCGCGAGCCGGTCGGTGAACTCGACGGTCAGCCGCTTCATGGTCTCGAGATCCTCGGGCACCATGGTGTTGAAGGCGACGCCCTGCTGGCGCATCGTGGCGACGATCCGCGCGCTCTCGATCGCGGCGCGCGTGTAGCGCTCGAGCGCCCAGACGCGCTGCGCCGTCAGCATCACCTCCTGGAGATCGGCGGGC
>Ga0308419_1002020_pt1 | contig 13277 bp, 11 predicted proteins | sample HotsprSampleMS50_FD_203674 | JGI IMG/M metagenome (GOLD analysis project Ga0308419, IMG submission 203674) | Hot spring phototrophic mat microbial communities from Mushroom Spring, Yellowstone National Park, Wyoming, United States - 20090730_MS50 ... | reverse complement strand
GCAGGTGGACCTGGAAGCCCTGGCGCGCTATGTCTATGAGTTGCTCAAACGCGAAGCGCGCATCGAGCGCGAGCGACTGGGCCTGAGGAAGTGATCTATGGGAGGTTTTCGCAAGCCGATCACACAGGAAACGCTCATCCAAATGCGCGAGGACATGGCGCTCTACAACGCCTACCAGGGTAGCGCCGGCCAGGCGTTTCGCTTTTATCTGGAAATCGCCGGCATCCTGTCGGCGGAATTTCTGGAATGCACCGGCCTGAGCATGGAGCGCGAGGTTAAAGAGGTCGAAGAGGGCGGCGTCAACGACTTCGTGCACAAGCTGACCGGGCGCACCAAGTGGTCGAACATCACCCTGCGCCGGGGCATCAGTTACTCGCGCGACCTGTGGGACTGGTACTGCGCCGGCCTGTACAGCGGCAAGGTCAAGCGGGTCAATCTGTCCATCATCCTGGGCAACGCCGAGTTGAAAAAGGTCAAGCAGTGGGACGTGTACGACGCCTTTCCGGTGCGCTGGTCGGGCGCTGATCTCAGCACCGACACGTTGCAGGTTGCGATCGAATCGCTGGAGATTGCCCATCATGGCATGTTGCTGAGCAGCGAGGAGGAGAACCCGCTGTAGGCGAGCCGGCCTGTCAGGATCAGATGCGCATGAGCGAGCGACCAGTCTCACCATCATCACCCCCCGGCCTGCGCCCGGTGACGCGGACGCAGGAGTGGGTCCGGCGCGTGTCGTCTCGCTGGGCGCAGCGGACGCAGCCCGGCCGCCCGGCTCCGCTGGCCGGCCCACAGATTGGCCGGCTGACGGCGCGCCTGCAACGTCGAGCGACACAACGGCCAACCTGGTTGAGGCGCGCCGGCGCTTTGTCCCCGCGCATGGTGGATGTCTTCGCCGGCGCTCTAGCGCAGCGGTTCACGCCGCCACTGGTGCGCCGCGCAGCCGCTGAGCAGGCTGCGTCATCCTTGCCGCCGATCGACATGCCGCTGGCCGGCGGTGAGCCGATGACTGACGCGCAGCCGGCCCCGGCGCAGCCGGCGCTTTGGCCCTCTGCCGAAGCGCCCACGCCCACAGCTTCGAACAACTTGCCGCCGCTCGGCGCGCGCTGGGCGGGACGCGCCGCGCCTGCGGCTCACGCATCCCCGACCCCGGCCCCTCGGCCCGTTGTGGATGCGCCGCGTCTCACGGCCGGGCGCATTCGACGCTACTCGCGGGTGGAGGAGGTGGACCCGCTGGCGCTGGCGGCGCAGAACGAGCGCCGACAAGCGCAACCGTCATCTGCGCCCGCATCCTTGCCGGCCAGCCCAACCGATTCCCCTCACGCCACCGCGAGCCGGCCCGCTGCGGATTCTGCCGTCATTCAACGCAGCTCCCCAACTCCAACTTCACCCGCAACTGCGCCGGCATCCGGGCCAGCCCGCGCACTGCCTCGGTCGGCTGAGCCGTTTGCAGAGGCGCCGCCCGTTGGCCCTCGCGCAGCGGGCGAATCGCCGGCTGCCGGTGTCGAGCAAGGGGGGCTGTCTGTTTTGCAGCGATTGCGCCAGGCGCGCACGGCGCAGTTGCGCCGCCAGGCCGCACAGGCTGCTGCGCCCGTTGATTCCGCTTCCCAGTCGGTCTCGACGCCTGCTCCGTCTGCCGGCCCGGCCTCATCGGTTGAACTGCCACCGCGACCGCTTTCCTCCCCCCCGGCAGTGACACAGGGGACCTCACCGCCAGTGGCGCCGTCACCGGCGACACCCTCGATGCCGTCAACGGTCTCGGCACAGCCATCTGTGCGTCCAACCCTGCGCCGGTCGGTTGAGCGGGCGCAGAGCGGAATTTCGTCAGACGAGGTGTTGCCGGTTGAACAGGAGGCCGGCGACACCCTGCCTGACCAGTCGGTTGCGCCGGCTCAGGCTGCGCCACTGCAAACGACGCCGGCGTCGTCGGTTTCTCAGTCGCAGGTTGTGCCACCATTGCCAGAGGCGGCCGCGCAGGATGCGCTGCCGGCTTCTGTGCAACGCGCAAGCCCGGCTGCGGAGACGCTGCAAACACCGCCGGGGGCGTTGCCTCCCCGCCTGTCGCTTGAGGACGCGCCGGCAGAGGATGGACCTGCCGGCCAGGCCGAGCCGCCGGCGGCGCCGTTGCCGCTGGCCAGGCCGGCTGTCCGGCGCATGATCCAGCGCGCAGCCGATACGACGGAAGAGGAGCCGGTCGGGCCTGCTTCGTTGGCGTCTCCCGCGAGCGCGCCGCAAAGCGCGCCGCAGTATGAGCCAACGGCGCAGGAAGTGGCCGCCGCATTTGCCGAACGGGTGGCTGCGCGGGCTGCGTCGCAGGCGCGGTTGCCGGTGCATGTGAACCCGGAGCGAACCAGCGGGAGCGCATCGGATGTCGTTCGACATATCGTGCGCCCCCCATCAGCAGCCTTGTCCGAACCGCCCCTGGCGCAGCGTCGGGGCGAGCGTCCGAGCGAGACGGATCGTCCGGAAGCCCCGGTCGCGCCTGACATGGCGTCGCTGCCGGACATGCCATTGGCCGCTGCGCCCGGCGAAGCCGCGCAGAATGCAGCGCCAGAAGCGGCGCATCAAGCAGCGCCGCAAGCGGCCCGTGACCTGGCGCGCATATCGGGGCCGGTAAGACGGTCTATGCAGACTGCTCCGGCGTTCGAGGGTGTGAAAATGAAAGCGCCGGTTTCTGCGTTGCCGTTGCTCAGACGCCGGCCCTCTTCTGCCGCTGTGCAGCGGTCGCCGGCAGTGTTGCCGCAAGCGCGGGTGTTGGGGCCATCAGATGGACAGGAGGGCACAGAGGGTGACGGTGAGGTTGAGATGAACGCGGAGCGTGAGCGTGCGCCGACGCAAGGGCGCCTGTCGATGTCGGATCGTCAGCCTCTCGCAGCCACATCGCCTGTGACGCCGGCTGCCGGCCCACGAGCACCCGCGACGATCTCGCGCAGGCTGGCAGGGACAATGCCGGTGCGGGGCGCAGTCGTTCAGCGCGCATCGTTGCCCGTCGAGCGGCCGGCGTTGCCGCTGGTGAGGCGAACGACAACGCCACGGGTGCAACGCGCTTTGGAAGATCAGCCCCCGCCGGCGTCGCCTGAGTCGGCGCAGCCCGGGCCGGCCAGCTCCCCCGACTTGCAGGCGCTGGCCCGCAAAGTGTATCCGATTCTCAAACGCATGTTGGCCGTGGAGCGCGAGCGTTTGTATGGCGCGTGACCGCGCCGGTATAGAAGTTGGAGGAGTTGATGATGTTGCCCCAGGCGCTTAACTTCAATGTGCAACGAGCAGCCCGCGTTGTAGAAGCCGGCCATGTGCCGGTGAAGGCCATGATCGTCAGTGTCGATCCGCCCTTTCTGACCATTCCCTGCCAGTTCAACCCCAGCGAAATCCGTTTCAGCAAGGGCACGGTCTGGAGCGATGGCAGAAAAGGCGATGATGATGACAATGCGCCGAATCTGGCCAAACGCAACGTGCCGAAGTCGTACTTCAAGCATGGCGAGGCGCCCCGCCTGAGGATGAGCCTGTTCTTCGACACCTCGGAGATGGAGCACATGGATGTGCGTTACTACACCGATCTGCTGGTGGCGTTGACGCTCATCAATCCGGCGACCAAAGTCTCCGGCGAAGAGCGGCCATCGCTGGTCAAGTTCATCTGGGGCATGTTCTCGGCGTCGCTCACCATGTCGTTCACCGGCTACATCCCGTCGGTTGACCTGACGTTCAGCCTGTTTCTGCCGGACGGCACGCCGGTGCGGGCTGAGGCGGAGATCGAGCTGGTGGCGGTGTCGAGCATGTTGCCGTTCCAGAATCCCACATCGCGCTCCGAAGCGCGCCAGATGTGGGTGGTGACCGAGGGGCAAACGCTGGACTGGATTGCCTATCAAACCTACGGCGACCCGGCGCAGTGGCGGCACATTGCCCAGGCCAACGGCCTGCGCGACCCGCGCAACCTGAGGCCCGGACAGGTGCTCAAGTTGACCCCGTTGCCCTCGCCGGGCGGCTGAGTGCGGGGCGCACCACGCGACCCGGCGCAACACAAGGAATCACCCATGGCCTTAGGCTTTGACCGGTTTCACATCACAGTAAACGGCGCGCCGATCACATCGCCGCTGGCGGACGATGTGATCCGCATGGTGGTAGACACCAACCTGCACATGCCCGGCATGTTCGAGATTCACATTGCCGAAAACTCGGCCCCGTTGGGCATGTACAAGTGGATCGACTCGCCGATGTTTGCGATCGGCGGCAAAGTGAAAATCGCCGCCTCGCCTCAGCCGGCCAACAATCTGCCGCCGGCGCCGGCGATGCCTCAGCCCCTCATCAGCGGCGAGATTACCGCAGTGGAGGCGCATTTCAATGAGGGCGGGTCGGCGGTGCTGGTGGTGCGCGGCTACGACCCGTCGCACCGGCTGCATCGCGGGCGCAAGACACAAACCTATCTGATGATGACCGACAGCGCCATCATCCAACAGATCTCAGCCGCCGCCGGCCTGGTAGCTCAGGTGACGCCCACGACGGTGGTGCACGAATATGTGCTGCGCAACAATTTGACGGATATGGAATTCATCCGCCAGCGCGCCAGCCGGCTGGGGTATGACGTGTCGGTGAACGACATGGGCGCGCTGGTGGTGGGTAAGAGCGGCGTGCCCCAAGGGCCGCCCGTGACGCTGACCTGGAACAAGGATCTGTCCAGCTTTTCCCCTCGCGTCACCGCGGCCAACCAGGTCGGTCAGGTGAGCGTGCAGGGCTGGGACCCCAAAGCCAAGATGGGCATTAACGGCATGTTTGGCGTGCTGCCCAATACCGAAGGCGGCGTCGCCCTCACGCTGGACAAGACGACTGCCCGTACAGTGTTCGGCGCGGCGGCCAAAGATGTGACGGTGGATCAGCCGGTGGCCAACATGGGCGAGGCTGTGGCCGTGGCCCAGGGCATCGCCGGGCGCATTCAGGACGCCATTGTTCAGGCGGATGGGGTGTGCCTGGGCAATCCCGGCGTCACGGCCGGCGTCCCCGTGGTGATCGTGGGCGTGGGCGCCAAGTTCAGCGGGCAGTATCTGGTCACCTCGGCCACGCATGTGTACGACGAAAGCGGATACACCACCACCTTTCACGTGGACGGGCGCGAACCGGGGGCGCTGCTGGCCCTGTTGAACGGCCACGATCACGAGCCGGACGTTGGCCGCGCCAGCGGTGTGGTGATCGGCGTGGTCACCAACAACAATGACCCGTTGGGCCTGGGCCGGGTGAAAGTCAGGTTCCCGCATCTGGGATCGGCGCCGCCGGTGGAGAGCAACTGGTGTCGCGTGGCCTCGCCCATGGCCGGCCCGCTGCGCGGGTTCTATGCCATTCCCGAAGTCAACGACGAAGTGCTGGTGGCTTTTGAACACGGCGACGTGAACTATCCGTATGTGATCGGTTCGCTGTGGAACAACGTGGATCGCCCGCCCAAGCCCAGCTCGGCGGTGGTGGTGGGCGGCAAGGTCACCCAGCGCATCTTCAAGTCCCCGGTCGGCCATCAGATCATCCTGGACGACACGCCCGGCGCGGAGAAGATCACCATCGTGGACAAAACGATGACCAACTCGATTGAGATTGACTCCAAGCCGCCGGGCGCCATCAAACTGACGGTGAACGGCGATTGCATTGTTGACGCCAAAGGCAAGGTTCAGATCAAGAGCGCCGCTCAGGATGTGGAAGTGAACTGTCTCAACTTCAAGGTGACGGCCAACGCGAACATCCAGATGAAAGCCAACGCGCAAATGCAGTTGGAGGGGACAGCTATGGTCAACATGAAGAACGGCGCCGGCGCGCAGGTGGCCATGAGCGGCCCAACAGTCAATGTGAACAACGGCGCGCTGGAGGTCATGTGAGCGGGCGCCGCCGGCGCCGCTGGAGCGGATCAAATGCCCGGATACTTGTTGACGATGGGATCACAGGTGATGTGCGGCCACGGCGGCAAAGCCTCGCCCTCCGCGCCAAACCCGCGTGTGAAGGTGATGGGTCAGCCGGTGCCGATGTCGTCGCCGCCGTACATGGTGGCCGGCTGCCCGTTTCAAGCGCCCACGCCGGGCGGGCCGGTGCCCAACCCGTGCACCTCGGCCACTTTTCTGCCGCCGACGATGACCACGCGCGTCAAGTCGATGGGACAGCCGTTGTTGTGCCAGTCCAGCATGACCGGCCCGGCGATCGCCGCTGGCCCCGTGCCAACCGGCCCGCCGTTGGCGGTGGTCTCGCCGGTTCAGATGCGTGTCAAGGCCATCTGATCTGACTTTGAACACGAGGCGACTATGGAGCCACAGCTTCGAGACCGCGAATTCATCGGCCAGGGGCTGGCCTTTCCGCTGCAATTTAACGCGCGCGGCGAGATCGCCCTGGTCACCGGCCCGACCGATATCGAGCAGGCCATTCGCATCATTCTGGGCACCGTGCCCGGCGAGCGTGTCATGCGCCCGACCTTCGGCTGCCGGGCCTGGGAGCTGTTGTTCAGCCCCAACGAAGCTGTGACGCAGAGCCTGATGGTCGAATACGTGCGCGAGGCGCTGGCGATGTGGGAACCGCGCATCGAGGTGCGCTCGGTGGTGGCCTATCGCGATCCGCAGCGCGACGGGGGCATGCTGGTCGAGATTGACTACGAGATCAAGGCCACCCACGATCCGCGCAGCATTGTGTTCCCGTTCTACATAGCGGATGAGGGTTGAACGATGTCCTTACCAGAGCCGATTCTCGACGACCTGCGCTTTCAGAAAGACTTGGTGGATGAGGCGCGCCGACGCATCGTTCGGTATTGCCCGGAGTGGACAGAGTACAACCTGAGCGACCCCGGCATCACGCTGATCGAGCTGTTCGCCTGGATGACCGAGCTGATCGTATATCGGCTGAACCAGGTGCCAGAGAAGAACTACATCCGCTTTCTGGACTTTCTGGGCGTGCGCCTGCAGCCGGCGTCCAGCGCGCGGGTCGAATTGACCTTTCGCACCTCGGTGCCACTGCCGATTGCGCCCGAAGACGACACCAGCGTGCTGATTCCTCAGGGCGCGGAGGTGGCCACCCGGCAAACCGAGGACGAGCCGGAGATTATCTTCACCACCGACGAGCGGTTATTGATCGCGCCGCCGCGCTTGACGCAACTGCGCCGCGCCACTGCTGACAGTGGCGCAGCCGGCGCCGGCAGTGACGACTTCAACAAGAACTACCTGCCGCGCCTGGAGGTCGAGCCGTTCTACGCCTTTGGCCGGCCGCGCCCCCAGCCCGGCGACACGTTCTACCTGGGCTTCGACGAGGGTCTGGACCTCAGCGGCTACATTCTGCAACTGGCCTTCACCTGCGAGGAAACCCAGGCTGCCGGCATCCGCCGCGAAGATCCGCCCTGGGTGTGGGAGGTGTCGCGCGGCAACGGGGTCTGGGAAGAAGTGCCCCTGGGCGCGCGGCCCGGCGAGCGCGACACCACCGGCGGCCTGAACAATGCGCAGGGCAGCCTGGTCTTGTACCTGCCGCTCGATTTGCAGGTCGATGAGGTGCATGGCCGGCGCGGGTACTGGCTGCGGTGTCGCATAGAGCAGCGCCGGCGCGAACAGGGCATGTACCGCGAATCGCCGCGCGTGACCGGTGTGAAAGCCTATGTCCTCGGCGCTACCACGCGCGCCACACACGCCGTCATTGTGCGCGACGAGACGCTGGGCGTCAGCAACGGCGAGGCTGGCCAATCCTTCACCCTGCGCCACGCGCCGGCGCTGGCTCTGCGCGAGGGAGAGCAGATCGAAGTCGAAGAGATGATTGACGGCGAGCTGGTCTTTGTGCCCTGGACGCTCGTCGCCGACTTTTCGCAATCCGACCGGCATGACCGCCATGTGACGCTCGACACGGCCAGCGGCGAGATCAACTTTGGCCCGTGTTTGCGACAGCCCGATGGCTCAATGCGTCAGTATGGCCGGGTGCCCGAAGCCGGGCGCGTGATCCGCATCAGCCAGTATCGCTATGGCGGCGGCGTGGCCGGCAACCTGCCGCCGGACAAACTGCAAGTGCTTAAATCGTCCATCCCGTACATTGACCGGGTGACGAACATGAAGCGCGCCAGTGGCGGGCGCGACCAGGAAACGCTGGAGGAAGCCCGCATGCGCGCCCGGCGCGAACTGCGCGCGCAACAGCGCGCCGTCACGGCCGAGGACTATGAGCACCTGGCTCTGGCCGCCAGCCGGCGCGTGGGTCGGGTGAAGTGCAACGCCGGCGCCACAGCCGGCGGCCACCCTCTGCCGCCCGGTGTTGTCGAGTTGCTGGTCATCCCGGCGGCGCTGGATGCTGTTCAGGCCGGCGACCTGTCCCGGCTGCAACTGGACCCGGCGCTGCGTCAGAGCATCGAGGACTATCTGGATGAGCGTCGTCTGTTGACGGCCACGCTGCGTCTGCGCGAGCCGTTGTACCTGGGCGTCAAGGTGCGCGCGGAGATTGTGGCCGGAGAGTACAGCCGGCCCGAAGCAGTGCAACAGCGCGTGATGGCCGCGCTGCGCGCGTTTATCACCCCGCTGGCCGTGCACTGGCCACCCGGCGACCAGAGCGCGCCGGCTTCCGTCGGCGCCAACGGCCAGTCGGCGCCGGCAATCGCCATCGGCGCGCTGACTGGCTGGCCGTTTGGCCGCCATCTCTACCTGTCCGATTTGTACAGCCTCATTCAGCAAACGCCCGGCGTCAAGCATGTTCGCGAGATCAAGCTGGGCAGCCGGGTGATGAATCTATCCGCTGAATCCGGTCTGGCCCCGCTTGAAGAGGTGACCATGACCGAGCGGCGGGTGATCGAGACGCCCCCCGATGGGGTGCTGTGTTCGTTCGACCACGAAGTGGTGATCGTGACGTTGTAGGCAGTGTGAAGCATGGCTGACACCTCTTTGTCTCCTGTGCCGCTTCCCATTGCGCCGCGCCCGCGCAACGCCGGCGCGCGCAACGCCGGCGCGCGCGCCAGCCTGCGCGAAGACCAGCAACTGTTGCAGGTCTCGCTCACCGCCGACACCCTGCGGCGCTACCCGGGCGAGCCGTTGCGCCTGTTCGCGCGGGTGGAGGCGCTGGCTGAGCTGCAGGCCGGCCTCTCGTTGCGCATCACCACACCCCCCGGCCTGCGCGTGGACGAATGGCGCGCTCCCGATGCCCTGGCCATACCGGGGCCGACGGTCGAGACGTTTGGCGACTCAAGTTGCCCCGGCCAGATTCTGACCTGGAAGATCGAGCCGTCGGCGGTTCCCGAGTCCCCCCCGGCCAGCGACGGGCAGCGCCCTGCGCCGGCCCGTTTCGATTTCGAGATTGTGGGCGCGGTGGAGCAGGATGTGGCGCGCGTCGCCTTGCAAATGCCAGGCGGCAATTTGGCCGGCGCGAATGGCGCGGCGCCACCCGCCTTCATGCTGGATTGTCTGGCCGAGGCGCAGGCGCGATTTGACGGCGCATGGGTCACCCGTTCGCAGACGCTGTCCATCCAGGTGTCTCCAAGAGCCGGCTACTTGAGACATCTGCCCGGCATCTACGAGGCCGACGAGCTGGTCAGCCGGCTGTTGATGCTGTTCGAGAGCTTCTGGGGGCCGATTGAGCAGCAGATCACCAACATTCACTATTATCTTGACCCGCGCATGACGCCGGCGGCGTTGTTGCCCTGGCTGGCCTCGTGGGCCGACTGGGTGATGGATGAACGCTGGCCCGAAGCCCGGCAACGGCAGTTGGCGCAGGCACTGGTGTCGTTGTATCGCCGGCGCGGCACGCCGCGCGGCCTGCGCGAGATGCTGGCGCTCTACACCGGCCTCGATCCCGACGGCGACGCCATTGAAATCGTGGAGCATCGCGCCAATAATTTCGTGCTGGGGCCAACCGCCTGCCTGGGGCCGGGCGTGGCGCTGGGGACGCGCAATGTGCCGCACACCTTTTCGGTGCGATTGCGCCTGCCCCGGCTGCAATCCCACGGGTCGCCCGCCGAGGCCGAGCGCGAAGAAGCGCGCCGCCGTCAGACTATCGAAGACATCATCGAGATGGAGAAGCCCGCTCACACCCGCTGCGCCTTGCAGATCGTTTTGGAGGATGAAGCGTAAATGGACACCGATCAATCCGCCCTGAGCGCCGCGTCGAGCGCGGGACTGGCCGGCTTGCAGCACATTCCCGGCCGCCGGCTGAATGCCATGGATGGCCTGGCGGTCACTGCTGAAATTTGGGAGGAAGCGCACGACTTCCATCGGCTGCGTCAGCGCGCGCACAACTGGCTGGCGCATGGCTGCGGCATCCTGGCCGGCCTGGAGGTTATCGCCAGCGATCCGCCCGACAGCACGGTGTATATCCGGCCCGGCGCGGCCATCGACGCCAGCGGCGAGCTGATCGTGTTGCCGCAGGCGGTGGCCTATGACTTTGGCCAGGCGCAGGGTGATGTCTATCTGCTGTTGACGTATGCCGAAAGTGAGGCGGCGCCGCTGCCGGGGAGTGATAGCGCGCGCCTGTATGCCCAAATCGGCTATCAGATTGAAGCGCGCCCGCATCCGCCAGCCGGCCCGCATATCGAGCTGGCCCGCGTGCGCCGCCAGGGCCGTCAGTCGGCTATTTTGAATGCTCAGACACCTGCCCATCCCGCACCAAACGAGATCGACCAACGCGCCCGGCGCAGGGTGGGGGTCTCGACGCGCAAGGTGGCCGGCATTGGGTTGAGCTTCGTTGGTGAGCAGGCCATCAACGAGCAAGCGCGCGCCGGCTATGCGCTGGGCCTGGATGCGTTGGCGCGCGCTGCCAGCCGCGCCGGCGACACAGACTTCTGGGTGGATCATGATGTGCCGCTGAACACTCCCCTAAACCGCTATGCGCTGGTGTGTGTGGTTGGCTTTGGCGCATTTCAAATGTCGCCGGATGACATGAAAGGGCTGTATGATTATCTGCAGGCCGGCGGCACGGTGTGGCTGGAAGGCTGTCATCGGGTTGGAGACGGGGCGGCCGCCGACGCAGCCTGGCGGGACGCGCTGGCTTCATTTGGCATCCAGCCGGCTGATCTTCAACCCGGCCATGCCTTGCTGGTTGAGCCGTGGTTATTCGGCGCGCTGCCGGCGGGATACGACGTCGATGGGCAGGGCCGGCTGCTGGCGCGTGAAGGTGTGATTTACAGCGCGGCCGACTATGGCAGTGTGTGGCAGGGCTGGCGGCAGGGCCGGCCCGCTGCGCGCGAGGAGATTCGCGCGGCGCAGGAGTTGGGCATGAACGCGCTGGCGTATGCGCTGCGCCGGTCGCAGGCGGCGATCCGCCCGGTGTAACAAAAGGATGGGCCTGCTGTGCAAAACGCCAGGTTTGAGATCGAAGACCGTGATGGCTGGCGCAAGACTTTTGTGATCCAGAAGGCCATCACGCATATCGGCTCGGAACCGCGCAACGATCTTGTGCTGGAGACATGGCGCGGGTCTGGCGTCGCGCCGCGCCACGCGCAACTGATCGGGGCCGGCGCCGGCTATCGTCTGGTCAACATCGGCAGCGCCGAGGTGTTGGTGGTGCCGGGGCCGGACAGCCCGCCTGCCCCCGTCGCGCCCCTGTCCGCTGTGGAATTGCAGGACGGCGCGCAGGTCCAGTTGGGCGACTTTCGCTTGCGCTTCTTCAAGCCGGCTGAAGCGCCGCTCAACGTTGCGGTCGCCAACGGCGTCCCCGTTCCGGTCGCATCCGCTGGCGTTGCCGGCCCAGTCAGCGCGCCGGGCGCGAACGACATTGGGCTGCGTTTGCGATTGGACGGGTCGGCGCTCGCGCCGGATTTCCCTCTGCAGGGCGCGGTGGTGGTGCGCAATCAGGGCAACCGCGCCGGCGCGCAATTTCGCCTGCAAGTGACGGGACTCGATCCAGACATGTTCGAGATCGGCGCCGGGCCGATCCTCTTTCCCAATGCAGAGAAGGAGGTGTTGTTTCGCATCACGCACACGCGCAAGCCGCGCCCGCCGGCCGGCGAGTTAATGGTGGTCATCCGCGCCACTGCCCCGGACGCCTATCCCGGCCAAAGCGCGACGGTCACTCAAAAGATTCAGGTGTTGCCTTATTACAGCCATTCACTGACGGTGACGGCTTTGAATTCGGCGGCGAGATGAGGCGCCTTGGCGAAGCTGCATGAACCAGTCTGATTTTCTTCTGGTTGCATTGGCGCTGCTGATCGTCCTTGCGGCGGTTGTCATGGCGCTGGGGGTCGGGCGCATTCAGGCGCGCCTGATGCGGCGGACATTTGAAGTGTGCCTGACGAACGACGGCAATGCGCCCAGCCGGTATGAAGTATGGGCTGAACCGGTCGGCGACACGATGCTGGATCAGAATGCAGTCTTTGAATTTCGACGAGAGGGGGTGTTGCTGGCTTCTTCGCCGGCGCCGCAACGTCGCGCCAGGACAGGCCGGCCGACCGACTCGCGGCCCGGCCCGCTTGCCGCCACGCAAGGCGCTCTGGCCACAGCGTCCTCGGCGGCAGCGCCGGCCGGTTCATGGTTGCACGATGCGGCGGATACGCTTGGTGATATTCTGCCCGGCGAAGCCGGTTCCCGATTGCGTCAGTGGGGGATGCGGATGCGCGCCGGCCAGGCGACGGTGGATCGGGTCGATCGCACCACGGCGCGCTATCGGCGCCTGGTTTCGTCAGGCGCCAGCGCAATGGCGACCCAGCGGCCAGCGGTTGCCGCAGACGCTGACTTTGTGCATCAGCAGGCGGAGCGACTCGATGCAGCGCAAACGCCTGTGCTGGTGCCCGGCCAAAGCCTGACACTTGAATTGACGGTCAGGCCGGCGGCCCCGCAGCGCGCCCATGAAGTCTGGTTTGTGGTGTGCGCTCGCGCGCTCGCCGCGCCAGCGGGCGATGCGGGGGCCGCGCCGGTTCAAACCGAGGCCGGCGCGAACTTCGGCGGCGCGTCTGGCATCCGATTCTATTTGCCGTATGTGATGATTTTCCTCGTGGCTCTGGCGTTGATGGTCTTGCTATGGATCAGCGCGCGCGGGGCGTGACGATGCGCAGGGTGAATCGCCGTGTCTGAAGCGGACCAGTTGGAAATCGTTGCGCCGGACGGTCAGGTTCGGTTTTTCGACCTGGACCCGCAGCGGGGCGTCACCAATATTGGCCGGCACCCGGAGAACGATGTCGTCATCGACGCTCCGGGGGTGGCGCTCTTTCATGCGGTGCTGGATCACCGTCAAAAGCCCTATAAGCTGGTCGTGTTGAGCGACGAGGGGGAGGTGCAGTTGGGCGGGCAACGCCTGCCGGCCAACACCCCCACGCCGATTCAAGGATGGGATAGCTTCAGTCTCGATGGGCTATCAGTGGTGCTGTTGGAGCGGTCTCGCGC
>Ga0308419_1002017_pt1 | contig 13287 bp, 6 predicted proteins | sample HotsprSampleMS50_FD_203674 | JGI IMG/M metagenome (GOLD analysis project Ga0308419, IMG submission 203674) | Hot spring phototrophic mat microbial communities from Mushroom Spring, Yellowstone National Park, Wyoming, United States - 20090730_MS50 ... | reverse complement strand
GATCATTTACTGGCCGGGCAGTTATCCCTGGATTCTCCAGAATCGCGGGATCGGCCAGCCGGCGGATCCCGTGAGCGGCGCGTTGGCGGCCCATCATAACTTCTACGATTTGGTTCCGCCCCAGGATCGGAAGCGCGGACAGGAGACGGTGAAGGGACTTTTTGCGGAACATCCGGAATTCTATCCTATGAACCGGGAAGGGCGGCGCGAACCGACCTGGGCCATGGGACTGTGCGGGACCCAGCCGGAACTTCCGAAATATTTAACGGCGGGCCTGAAGGAGGCCATCGAACGGCGCCTCGCGCAGGCGCGGGGAGGACCCGTGGATTGGAGCTTGCCCATTCCGGCGGCGCAGGGCGACGGTTTCAGCGGCTGCCAGTGTCCGGAATGCCGCAAACGGGTGGCCGATGAGCAGTCGGAAGCCGCTCCCTTGATCCTCATGCTCAACCGAGCGCTTGAAATCGTGAGCCAGGAGTATCCCCAGGTCCGGGTGATCACCTTTGCCTATTTCGATACGCTCGACGCACCGAAGACCTTGAAACCTCATTCCAACCTGTGGATCAACGTCGTCTCCAGCAGTCGCAGCCAGAACGTGGCCGGCGATCAGGTCGGGCCCATCGCCGACAATCCGGCCAACCGCGATTATGCCCGGGCGCTTCGGGAGTGGCCGCTCCTTGCGTCCGACCGGGTGACCGTATGGCATTGGGACTCCTACCGGCCGGAGTGGCCCTCCGTCTTCTTCGTGAAGCAGAACGTGCAGTACTGGCGCGCGGCCGGAATGTATGGGGTCAATCCCCAGTTTTGCGGCGGGCCGTGGGTGGACCTTCTCGCCTGGCTCTATCTCAAACTCCTCTGGAACCCAGAGGCCGACGATCAGGCGCTGGTCCGGCAGTTCTGCGAAGACAACTACGGTAAAGAGGCCGGCGGTTACGTTTTCGACTATCTCAAGGTCGTTCATGAGGCGTATCTTCAGAGTCTGCATGTGCCCAGCGCGGTGCGCTGGAGCGGGTGGACGCCGCTGTTGCGGTTGAAGTGTTTTCCCCCCTCCCGTCTGGCCCGGATGACGGAGTTGATGGATCGGGCGGTGGCAGCGGCGGAAAAGGCTGGCGATCCACAGCGCCTGGCCAATCTGCTGGCCGATCGCGGTCAATCCCTCGATGTGGTGATCTTGAACGACGTCGCCGCCAGCGGACGCCCCTGGGGGCCGGTTCGCTTCGAGGGCGATGGGAAGGATTGGTATGTGGCGGGGGCCGACCCCCGCGTACCGCCGGCTCTCATGCGCGCCAAAAAGGGAATTGTCATGGATGGCGGCGGGGAGCAGGGCGTCATGCGAACGCTCGCCGGCTATGCCTGGAACCACGGCGGCCCGCTGGTTTCTCTTACGAGCCCGGCCATGACAGCCGCGGTGTGCCCAGAACTCCGGGGGCAGATCGTCAGCGTTGTGGACCGACCCAGCGGGAAGGAACTGTTAGCCGGGCAGGAGGCCGAGACCGGTTACCGAGACCTCTTTCAGGGGATTAACGCCCAGATTTGGTTGCCGGCCCCAAAGGCTGACGAGGTCGTCCGCCGGATGAACGACGACTGGTCGAGGCTCTGGAGCGATTTTCAGAACGAGCGTGACGATACGCTCGAAACCTGCGTGGTGCTGTCGCCTTCCCAATATGGATTCGATCCCAGCCGGCGCCTGATCCGGGTGGTCCGCGCGACTGAGAACGGGCTTCAGATCGAGCGGACCTACACGGGGAAACTGGACAATCCTAACCGGTTCACGACGCGGTGGCGGCTGCTCGTTCCCGAACCTCGGACGGCCCGCGTGCTGCTCAAGGGCGGGGGCGTGGACGAGATGTTGGACCTTCGGTATGCGGTACCTGGCGGCATCCGAGGCGTCAAAGCGGGGGAAAAACTCCCGGGGGCGGACTATATGGATGAGCGGTTCGATACCGTGATCGCCGTCTCGGATGCGGAATCGCTGCGGCGGACTCTGGCTGCGGACCGTGGTGAATCGCTGGCCGTGACGGTGGATCGCGGAGATGGGCTCGCGGTGTCGCTCGAGACGCCGGTCATGGGGTGGGATGTCGTTGAGGTCAAGCCAGTAGTGGAGCACCGATTTGTGGAGATCACGCTGGTGGGCGCGCCTCAAGAAGGCGGCGCCGCCACGAATCTGGTCCTCCCCCCCCAGACCCTTTCGGTGCGGACCGTTCCGCCGCGGTCGGCCGATCAGGCGGATCGCCCCGATCTGGCCGAACGGCCCGCTCCCCAGATCCGTCTCACGGGTCCGAACACCGCCATCAACGAGCGGGACGGCGCCGAATTGGTGTGGGTGCCGTCCGGTGAATTTGTGCGCGGTTCGGACCGCTACTCGGATGAGCGGCCGTCGCGAACGATACAGCTGGACGGTTTCTGGATCTACCGGACGCCGGTAACGGTGGCCCAGTACCGGAAATTCTGCGAGGCCACGGGAAAGGAATTCAAGCCCACTTGGGGTCAGGGCATGCACGCGGAGCCAACGGGGGAGGAAGGCGCGTACGCGGTCCAATGCAACTGGTACGAGGCGGACGCCTATGCGTCATGGGCGGGCGCCGCGTTGCCGAGCGAAGCCCAATGGGAGAAGGCGGCCCGGGGAACCGATGGCCGGGAGTATCCATGGGGCAACGAATGGAAACCTGAAAAATGCGTCAGCATGGAAAATACAATCTATCGCTACTTTACGCCCGGATTCCGGCCTGTCGGCAGCCATCCGGACGGTGCCAGCCCCTATGGCGTTCTCGATATGGCTGGGAATGTCTGGAAGTGGGTGGCCGACTGGTACGACCACGAGTATTTCGCGGCGGCGCCGAAGCGGAATCCGCCGGGACCGGCGCGCGGGACGCACAAAGTGCTGCGGGGAGGATGCAGCCTTTACGATGAACGGTTCAGCCGGTGCACGGCCCGGATGCCGATGCCGCCACACGTGCGCGACTGGACGCCGACTGGCTTCCGGTGTGTCGTCCACGCGCCGGGGCCTGGGGCAGTTCCATAAGCCGCCATGACCGGTGGCGGGAGAGGCGAGAGGCCGAGAAGGAGCAGCGCACAAAAAGGAGAACAACCCATGAAAACCAACCGTAGAGTAAGGGGAACAGCGGCAGGGCTGATTCTGGCCCTCATGACGGCGGTTCGGCCGGCCGGGGCGGCCGATGGAACCTGGACCGCCAATGCGGACGGCAATTGGAGCGATTCGTCGAAATGGGCCGGCGGCGTGGTCGCCAACGGAGCCGGAAGCACGGCCCATCTCAGCGCCAACATCACCGCGGCCCGAACCATCAGCCTGGATATACCCGTCACCCTCGGGACCCTCAACGTGGGTGATGCGAATGACACGCATGCCTACACCCTTCGGCTCATCAGCGGGGGCTCCTTAACCTTTGACTCCGGTTCCGGAACAGGATGCGCTCTCAATTATTACCAAACCAGTCGAGGCGATACGATCACCGCCGACGTCACCATCGCCGACCTGGCGGGCTTGACGATCAACAACGCATCGGGAAGGGATCAGACGATCAGCAATCGGATAACCGGGACGTCGCTCGTTCTCGACAGCAGCGGCGCCGGAATGGTCATCCTCATGGGCAGCAACACCTTCTCCGGAAATGTCACGATCCTTCGCGGAACACTTGGCCTATCGAATACGACCAATGCCTTCGGCGAAAGCACCGTCATCATTGGAGGCACAAGCGGATCGGCTGACGTGACCCTTTCGGGAGGGGTCCCTTTCAGTACGTACGGAGCCATTCCGAATCGCATCATCGTTTCCGGAGGGAACACCGGCATGGCCGCCGTTGTCTCCCGGGTCGCTAGCGGCGGCACGCGTTTCAATGGAGCCGTCCATCTCGACAACCACGATCTGCGCCTGGCCACCGCCGGCTCCGTGGGTAATGCGAACCTCAGCCTCTATGGCGGCATCACCGGAACCGGCCACGTGACGATCGCCCATGGCAACACCGGGAGCGGCAGCACGATCACGTTGGGCGGGAGTCCGGTCAATATGAAAGGACGGATACTCAATCAGGGCACAACCCTCGGCACCGTGGCGACGGTCCTCAGCGCCGAAATTGGCCCTATGGTCGAAATGATAATCCAGGACAGCGACTCCGCGGCTCTGACTCTGACTGGGGACAATACCAACTATACCGGCAACGTTCATATTCGACGGGGGCGTCTCAACGCCAACGGCGCCAACACGCTGGGTTCTGGCGTGCTGTTTCTGGGCGACGACAGTGTCGTGAACAGCCATACGGTGCATTTTGGAAATGGCAGCGGCTCGCTTCCCTCGAACCCGATTGTTCTCGGGAACCGGGCTGTTTATACCGGCCGCATTCAAATCGGCCCCGCCGCGGGCAACAACCCCACCTATGGCGGTACCATCACGGGCTCGAACGACGTCGTGCTGACCGCGTCGGCCGCGGGCAACACGGGGAGCTTCACGCTTTCCGGTCTTATCAATCACCATGGGCGGCTGGCGAACGAAAGCGTCAGTTCGGGGTCGTTCATCCTCTCGGGAGTCATCGGTTCAAACGTTACCGCTTTTATCCAGGCTAGTAGCACCTCCAAAACACGCCTTTCGAATGCCAACGCCTTCCGCGGCCCCACGACGGTCCTGGTCGGCACGCTCGAGCTGAATCATACCAACGCACTTCAATTCAGCACGCTGGACACCGGCCCGTCCGGAAGCCAAACCGTGGCCTTTGTGGTCACCGGCGTCCGGACCTACAATCTCGGCGGTTTGCGCGGGACGAACGATCTGATGATTGGCGACAACTCCCTGAGCATTGGCGCGAACGGGGAGACCACCGTGTTCTATGGCCGGATTGTGGGAAGTACGAGTGCGGTCACAAAAGTGGGCGGCGGTACGCTGTTTCTGGAAGGGGATTGCCCTTACACCGGCCGTACGGTGGTCGAGGAGGGATATCTGGGTGGGGGAGGTTCGATCGCGGGGGATCTGGTCATCGACGGCGTCGGTTTTGCCGCCCGCGTCGGTTCCACCTTCCACGTGGCCGGCGATGTGGATCTTGCCACGGCCACTGACCGCCTGATTCTGGTCGGCGATCCCCCCGAGGTCGAGCCGTGATCATGACCTATTCCGGGAACCGAACCGGCACGTTCGACCAAGTGCCCGACGGGGTTCGTGTGGATTACTCGGTAGCCGGCGAGATTGCCATCCAACGGGGTGGCGGCGCCGTGATGGTGATCCGGTGATGGCATCATTCGCCCCCGGCCCATGTTCCATCGGTGGACGGCCATGCCGACGTCCTTCCGTCTGGTCTCGGCGTCGTGAAGGGCCCCCCAGATCTGGGAGCCGAAAGAACAGCAAGATCAATCAGGAACCTCCCTGGGAAGAAAACGAATGAAAACAATCAGACCCATTATGAGCATCACACTCTCGGTTGGCCTCCTTGTCATCAACACGTGGGGAATGCCAAACGAGGACGGATGGATGCCAGAACGCCTCTACAGGCCGCAGATGGGGGACACGGCACTGGCTGCGGCGGCGGACCTGGCGGCGTGGGCCCGGCAACCGCAGCTCGGTCCGGCCGGGCGTCCGCTTCCCGTGACCGGATCCTGGATGGCGGGGGGACTTTTCGCCCCTGACCGTTTCGTCGAATTGATCCGCAACGGCCATCACGTGATGCCGACTTTTCTCGGCGTCAACAGTCAGGTCATCCGCGCCTACCGCGGGAACGATCCGCGCCAGCGAGACCGGGTGGAGGCGCTGATCAGGGCCTACCGGCCGGCCCTCGAATTTGCCCGCGAGCATCACCTTCCCATTGCAATCCGCGAATGGAACTGGTCCACCATGCCGCCCCAATACCAGCAACTCGTGGCTCAGTTCGAACAGCGGACAATCCCTTTGGATGACGATCTCCGGGTCATCGCCGGCGGACAACCCGGAAAGGCCGCGGATCCCTTCGGTCCCATCGAAGGGTGGCAGGAGTGGGGAACCTTCTGGTTCAGTAACGGCTTCATGCGCGCCCTTCAGCAGATCTACCCGAATCCCCCCCTGGTCATTCTTCTCGATAACAACGAGGGGCCCAAGGTGCGGAGCGCCGATGAATTGCCGTCCGATTATTCCCGCCTGACGGCCTTCCTCGGCGGCCAGTCGGCCCCGGACCGGGCGGCGATCGAGCGAGCGATCCAGGCCGGCTATGCGCAGCGATATGCCGCCATGTTCGAAGCCGCGCGGGCGGCCATGATCGAACCGGCCTGGCGGACCAACGTCCGGTTCGTCGCCTACAACACGCTTTGGGACACCGGCTATATCGGCCAGGGCGGACGCCCGTGGGTGGGTCGCGGTTTCGACCCGAAGGAGGGATGGACGGCCTATCGCATGTTCAACGGAAGCATGCCCGAGCTCTACGACAACGATTGGCAGCCGGAAAAAACGGACTACCGCCCCTGGAGTCCCCAAACCGAAGCGATGAACTATTGGGCGGCCCAGGGATGGATCTTCAGCCGGGACCCCGACTTCTACTGGAGCACGATCATCTGGGACGGCGAGCGACCGGGCAACGTCTGGCGTGGCCGGCGCAGCACGTCGAAGACGTTTTCCTATGTCACCCGCGGCCAACGATGGGATTTCGACCGATATGCCGGTTGGGTGCAGTTCGTTCTCTGGATTACCCGCCCGAGAGAATTCCGAGAGTTTCGAGGCGATACCCCGGATCGGCATGCCCACCTGGAAGGCACCTTTCGTGCGGTCCTCCAGGCGGTGGACCGTCCCTGGTCCGACCCCCGCCTGCGGGAGTTCTGGCAGTTCGGTCAACTGGTGCCAAACCGGGCCGAACGGCCCTGGTTCGACGGGTTGAACGAGACGCATCCCCAGTGGCTCCGCGATCTCGACCGATGGTACCTCCTGACCTGCGACGCCAACCCCCCGCGGACGAACTGGAATGAGACGACCATCATCCGCGTCTTTTCCCTGGCGCTTGTCCTGGGCGAGGCTCCGCAGCGACGGTGGCTGATCTACGCCCATGCCCCCCTGGGGGCCGTGCCCGCCGTCACCGTCACGCTTCCGGGATACGGTCCGGTGCTGCTGGAGTCGGTGCCCCGCAGCGGGACCTTCTATCGGCTGGACGAGGGACGTGACGCGCCCGAGCGGCTAATCACCGGCGGACCCGACGAACTCATATTGACTCCCGATCGGGCGTGGGTGAACGCCGGCGAGGCGGTGGCTTTCGAGGCGCGAGTGGCTCATTCGTCGGGACCGCGGTGGGATGGATTCGATTGGCACTTTGGGGATGGCGCGAAGGAGACTCAAACCCATCTCAGCCCCATGCACCATACCTACGCCAGCAACGGCGCCTACCTTGTCACGGTCGAAGGACGGCAGGAGGGGGGGCAACGGGTCCGTGAACAGGCGGTCATCTTCGTGGGCGATCGGCCGGCGGAGTCGGTGGTCTATGATCTTCCCTTGCAGGCACCGTTCGACTGGGAGGGGCCATGGGACGCCGATCCCCAGGATCCCTCCCGGATGATCACCTATCGCCATCTCCCCAATCGCGGACGGGCGCCCAATCCCGTTCTGACGGGAGGCCGTTTCGTGGAGGATCCGGAACGAGGGCCTGTCCTTGAGTTCGAAGGTTCGAACGATGCCATCTGGCTGATCCGCAATCGCGATACGGTCATGGAGGGCGAAGGGCACCCGAACCAGACCATTGCCTTCTGGTTCAAGGCCCACGCGATCGGTCCCCGCCAGGTGCTCTACGCGCAGGGCCACCACCTGGTGGGATTCAACCTCTATCTGGACGGTCACCGCCTGTATGCAGGATGTTGGGCGCCGATCCAGGGAGTCATGTTCGACCAGTACCCGGTGTACGGTCGGAACTTTCCGGGGCATTGGCTGCAGGCAGAAGGCATCGAAACCGGGCGGTGGTACCATGTTGCGTATGTGATCCGAGACGCGACCACCGCGGTGCGGGATGACGTTCAACACCTTTATCTCAACGGCCAATTGGTCGCTCGCGGGCCGGGGGTGAGAATCCCCCGTCAGTATGGCGTCGCCCGTGTCGGGATCGGGCCTATTGGAAAAGACCTTCTTATGCGGTTCCACGACGGCCTGACCGATCTCCGAAAGATCGCGAAATTCCAAGGCCGGATGGCGGAATTCCGTTTTGCGCTCGACGCCATGCCGCCGGCGGCGGAAAAAAATCCCTGAGATAACGATGATGAAAGCCTATTACATTTGCGGGACGCACTGGGATCGGGAGTGGTATGAGCCTTTCCAGGAATTCCGGATGTGGCTTGTGCACACGATGGACAAGCTGCTGGACCGGATGGCCTCGGATGCCCGCCTGAAGGTCTATCATCTCGACGGTCAGGCCGTCATGCTCGAGGATTATCTCGAGATCCGTCCGGAACGGCGGGACGAGCTGTCGGCCCTTCTCCAGCACGGCCGTTTGGTGGCCGGACCCTGGTACGTCATGCCTGACCTCTGGCTGGTCTCCGGCGAATCCCTTATCCGCAATCTTCTTCGGGGCATGCGGGTGGTGCGGAGCCTCGGCGCCGAGCCCGCGCCCGTGGGCTACACCCCGGATTTGTTCGGACATATCGCCGCCATGCCCATGCTCTTTGCCGGCTTCGGGTTCATCGGAACCGTCGTTTGGCGCGGTCTCAACGACGATCAGGTCAAGGCGCAATTTCTGTGGGAGGGGCCCGATGGAAGCCGCCTTCCGGCCCATAAACTTCCCGACAACGGCGGATACCCCTGGTTCGCCCTTCGGGTTCGGTGGCCCTGGGAAAAGGCCGGCCGTGATCCTGCCGTTCTCCGTGAATGCGCCGAAACCGCGCTGGGCGAGGAAGCCGCCCGCGGGGCGGTACCCCTTCTCTATCTCAGCGATGCGGGGGATCATCAGGGACTTCCCGACCGGCTTCCCGAATTGTGTGAGGCGCTGGCCGCCGCATTTCCCAATACGGAATTCGTTATCGGTTCGATCTCGGCCTATTTCGAGGCGCTCAACGCCCACCGCGCCTCCCTCGCCCTGTGGTCCGGCGAACTGCGCTATTCGGCCCGTCGTCCAGGAACCTACTGGCATGCCCTGATCCCTCACTGCCTCTCCGCCCGTTATCCGCTCAAAGAGGCCAACGATCGGGTTCAAAATCTCTTGACGTTCTGGGCGGAACCTCTGGCCGCGCTGGCGTGGGCCCGGGGGGAGGCCATTCCCCCGGGCTTTCTCGATCGGGCGTGGAAGTACCTGCTGCTCAATCACCCGCATGACTCCATCTGCGGGTGCTCGGTGGATGCGACCCACGACGACATGCCATACCGGTTTCGTCAGGCGGAACGGCTGGCCGACGGCGTCTGCCGCCAGGGCTTTGTCCGACTAGCCGGAAGCACGGCTTCCGCCTCGGCCATCGCCTCGCGGGTGGTGTGGAATCCTCTCCCCTGGCCGCGCGACGCGGTGATCGAACTCGACCTTTTCTTTCCGCCCAACTATACCCGGGCCATGCGCAGCGGCCATGGGTTTCCTTTTCTGAATCAGTTTGATCTTCTCGACCCCGACGGACGGGTCGTTCCCTATCAGGTCCTTCATGTCGCTCCTGCCCGAACGGTCAAACAGCCCGATGAAATGGGCGGCCTCCGGCGGGTGGAGGGATGGTTCGACGTCTATCGCGTCGCGGCCGCGTTGACGCTGCCGGCCGGCGGTTACCTGGGACTTCAGGTTCGGCCGTTGGAAGGCGAGGGGCGAATCCACCGGCCATGGGGCACGCTTCGGACGGGGCCGCTGTCGGCCGCGAATGAGCATCTGGCGCTCGTAGTGTCGCGCGACGGCACCGTCACGATCGAGCACCGGCCGACCGGACGCTGTTTTCGCGATCTTTTCCAATACGAGGACAGCGGCGATGCCGGCGACGGGTGGACCTTCGTTCCCCCCGTCCACAACCGAATGCTGGTGAGCGCCGGCGACGAGGTCCAGACCAGCCTTGAAGCGGATGGCCCGCTTCAGGTGACCTTCCGCATTGACCGACGATTCCGCATTCCGGCGGGGCTGGACCCCGCGCATCGTGAAGAACGCGCGCCGGAGACGGCCCTGTTGACGGTGACCGACTTCCTGACGATCCGGGCCGGCGATCCGGTGCTGCATGTGCGGTCGGTGGTAGACAATACGGTTCGGGATCATCGGTTGCGCGTGCTCTTTCCCACCGATGTCGTCGCCGATCAGATATATGCCGATCAGCCGTTCGCCTGGGTCAGCCGGCCGGTGGCACCCGATCCGGGATCGGCCGTCTACAAGGAACCCGATCCCCCGGAGCGTCCGCATCATACAACGGTGGCGATCGGCGACGACAAGGGGGGACTGGCCGTGATCGCGCCGGAAGGTCTTCATGAACACGCGGTCGGCGAAGATCCGCGCCGGACCCTGGCGTTGACCCTCTTTCGGGGGATCCATCGAACACCGACCACGGATGGCGAACCCGGGGGGCAGCTCCTTGGATCTCTGGCGTTTCGATATGCCCTTTATCCGTTTTCGGGTCCGATTCCGATCGGCCGGCTGCTGCGAACGGCCATGGAAGCGCAGGCTGGCGTCCGGATCCATAGCGGCGACCCCGACCCTGGGTGTCGGAGTTTCTACAGGCTCGACGCCAACGAGGCGATCCTGATGACCGCGCTTAAACCGGGCGAGGATGGCCGATCCGTGATTGTTCGACTCTGGAATCCGGACCGAACAGCCCACCGGGCGACGGTTCATTTCGATCCGCCACCGGCGGAGGCGTTTCGATGCGATCTGGCGGAAACCCCGCAGACGCCGCTGCGATCAGAACGCGGAGCGCTAACGGTGGATGTTCCGGCCGGGGCTCTCGCGACGGTCCGGCTGACCTTTGAGAAAGGAAAGGGTTGACATGGGAAGGGGAAATCCTTTGCACGCAGGCGTGGATCTCGAACGGGCGTTGTCCCACTGCCGGGAATACTGGGAGGGAAGACGCACGGGCCCGGTGGTGAGTGCGATTTCGGATCCGACCTATCGTCAGATGGGGGATGGGTTGACCGTGGATCTGGATGCCATGGCGGATGCCGCGGCGGCCTGTTTGCGCGCGGATGCGGCCGAGGGAGATCCGTTTGCATTCCCGGCGGTCGTCGCCGATTTCGGGACCATCAGCACGGCCCGTTTGTATGGCGGTCGGGTCTTGCCGGCCCGTGACGGTGGCAAGGTTCACATCGAGCCGGTCGCGCGCCGTCCCGATGACCTGGCGCGCCTTCAGCCCCAGCCGTTCGAGGAGTCGGATTTTCAACGCGCGGTGGACTTGTGGCAGCGGGTGTGCGATCGGCTGGGGAGCGATCAGATCGGGCTCCGCACCCCGGATTTCCAGGGGCCGCTCAATACCCTGGCGCTGGTCATGGACCAGCAGGAAATGCTCGTCGCCATGATCGAAGACCCTGACGCCATTCATGCGGCCCTGGCCTCCATCACCACGACGCTCATCACCTATCACCAGCGCCTGCGCCGCATGGTCGGTCCTGGGCGCGTGGTTGGCAGCATCTGGCCGTACACGGTGCTGCCCGATGACCTCGGCGCGTCGCTGACCGAAGATCTCTGGCCACTCCTGGGAGCCGATCTCTGTGCGGAATTCGGCCTTCCCTGTTTGCGCCGGATTGCCGACGCGTTCGGGGGCGTCCAGATCCATTGCTGCGGAACCTATGCCCATCATCTGCCGGCCCTCAAAGCCTCCGGGGTGGTTGTGAGGGGGCTTGAATTCCATCACCCCTTCACGGCGTTCGAAAGCGTTTATACGGTTTTCGGCGATTCGATCGTTTATATTCCATATCGCTTCGGGTCATGCCGGGACTTTCCAGACATGGCTTTTTTTGCCGAGGCGTTGCTCCGTCAGGGCTCGCCCGAAACGCGGTTCTGGTTTGCGACGACGCGCGGTGTGGGCGATGCGGAATCCCTGCGACGGGTGATCGCCAGGGAAAGGGCATCAAACAAAATCGGAGGCCCGTATTCTGTCGAGGACGTATCGGCGGAACGGCCGCCGACTGGCGGAGGCGCGAAGCAAGGATGGCGATGATGTTAAGGGTTGGACATATCGGCTGGTTGGGAACCGAAGAGGGGCCTGGATACAAGACCGTGGCCTGGTGCGACATCAACGCGGCGAAACTCGAGGCGCAGGCCCGACGACATCCGGGGATCGCGACCTACACGGACTACCGGGAGATGCTTCAAAAGGCCAAGCTCGACATCGTGATGATCGCTTCTCCGAACTATTGTCATGCCGAGCAGGCGACGGCTTTTCTCGACGCCGGCGTTCATGTGTTCCTCGAAAAGCCCATGGGGGTGACCGTTGCCGAATGCGATCGGATCCTTGCCGCCTGGAAGCGCAGCGGGCGAAATCTCGGCATTGATTTTGAGGTGCGCGTCTCCCCGTTTGCCCAGCGTGTCCAGGCCCTCATGGGCAGCGGCGAATATGGTCACCTTCGCCGGATCGAGTACATTCACCATCAGGGGGCCTGGGTGGCCGGAGGCTCTCAGTCGTGGCGTCTCCGCCCGGAGACGACCGGAGGTCTTCTTCCCGAATGCCCGATCCACTATATCGATATTTTTCGTCTCTTGGCGGGGGAGATGGTGTCGGTTCAGAGCGTTTCTGGTCCGAATGTGCTCCCCCAGTATGGCATTCCGGCCAACATCTGTTCCCATTTCTTTTTCGAAAACGGCGTGCTGGCCACGATGCTGAACACGCACACCCACAGCGCCTTCGGCCGTGTTGGCGACCCATGGCAGAATACGGCCGACTACATGCAGCCGCTGGGTCATGACATGTCCATGATCTTTACGCTCACCGGAGGCTCCATCGCGGTGGATTTCCTCCGGCCCGCGATGACGATTCATCGCTTCGAGGAGTGGCCCTCCGGATCGGGCGGTGTCCGAGTCGTTCAGGATCGTGTGGAAGTCTTTACAGCCCTGGGGATGATGGCCTTCTTCCACGACTGCTCGCGCCAGCGGAATGAATTTCTGCGGCGATGTGTGGAGGGGCTTCCACCGATTCAGGATCCGGTGGATGCCTGGAGGACCCATCGGGCGACATTCGCGGCCGAGCAATCGGCCTACGAGAACGGCCGGAAAATCCGAGTGGACTACACCCTCCCTTTTTGACCGAAACGAGAGAGACTTGACAAAATTAACATAGGCAGTAAGGAGATGGTATGAATGAAGCGCTTTCTGGTGGTTATACTCTGTCGGTCAAGGACTGATGGGGTAGACAGGTTACAGGCTGAATTGTTCGCGTGAGGCTTTGACCTCGTAAAGGAGATTGGTCAGA
>Ga0308419_1002010_pt1 | contig 13309 bp, 12 predicted proteins | sample HotsprSampleMS50_FD_203674 | JGI IMG/M metagenome (GOLD analysis project Ga0308419, IMG submission 203674) | Hot spring phototrophic mat microbial communities from Mushroom Spring, Yellowstone National Park, Wyoming, United States - 20090730_MS50 ... | reverse complement strand
AGCAAAAATCTCTCAAAATAGTCCCTCAAGTTGCAATAATCATTATTCTGAAAAATTTAAGTCATAGAAGAACAATAATTTATGAAAAAAATGTCGAAGTCAGTAAAAGTACTTGAGTGTATTGTAGAAAATTAAAAAAAGTTAGTTATCATTTCCAGTTAATATTTCTTTCAATCTTTTTGCAATATTTTTTCTGTCAAATTTTTTTACTAAATCTATATTAAACTTTTTATCAAATGGTATATCAAATAATCCTTTTAATTCCTCATTATAACTAAATAACCAGCCACTTTTAGTTTCATCAAGAATTTGTTTAACTTCCGCGTTATCGTTACCAAATGCAATTATTGGTTTTCCTATTCTTATATACTCAAATAATTTACCTGGCAAATGTCTTTTTTCACTTGCACAAACTAATAGATAATCGGCATTACTAAGTTCTTCAAGCATTTTACGATAAGGAAGGAATCCAATATATTCAGTGAAAGTTTCTAAATTATAGTTTTTTATTGATTGTTTAATTAAAGGAGAAACCGTTCCAATAAATTTTATTTTGAACTTCTTACCTTGATTTAATTTGTTTCTTATCTCTTTCCAGAGCATTTCTGGATTTTGATAATCAAATATATTTCCAGCATGAACGATTACTTTATCTTTTTCAAAGTCTTCTTCCTTTAGAAAGGTATTTAGGGGTAGACTCTTAAAATCTTCTTCATTATAACCCCAATAAAGAACAAATGATTTATCTTTTATGAAAGGATATTTTTTAATATAGTCCTCTTTCATTGTTTCTGTAACGAAAATTATTTTATTTGCACTTTTAATAACTGATTTCTCAAGTTGATTATCAATTTTTTTTGTAATAAAACTTCTTTTTAGATTTTTATAATAAATAATATCCACCCAAGGATCAATGAAAACAGGGAAAAGAGGAATGCAAAATTTCTTTGATAATTTTTTTGCAATTAAATGTGTAGTATGCGGTGGTCCAACAGAAATAATAGCATCAACATTTTCTTTGGCTAAAAATTTATTGGACTCCTTAATAGCATTAAAATACCAACCTATTCTTGCATCAGGGATGAAGAGATTCATTCTTATCCAGATTGATATTCTGTGAGTAAAACTTTTATTCTCAAGTGAGATTGTCTCCGAAGCTATTAGTTTATCGCCAGGTTTCTTTCCAATAAATCTTCTATAAATATTGAATGGTTCAATAGTTTTAGCTTTAATTACTTTCCATTCTGGATTTATTTTATTAAGTAGGCTTTCATCTTTTTCAGTAAAGCTTTCATCCTTGGTTGTTAGAATGATTGGTTCACAATTTAAATTATAAAGATTAGAAATTATATCAAGTGGCCAATGTAATGAAGCCTTTCCTGATGGTGGCCAATAATATGTTATAAATAAAATTTTCATAAAAATTTTTTAAGTTATTTAATAAATCATTAAAAATTCTATTTAATCAATAGTTAAAAATTTTTAATGTCTAATTAAATTTACGATAAACTATGCATATATGTTATGTTTAAATTAAATGTTTCCTATCTTTGGATTGTAAATTTAAAAGGGTTTTAATGAAAATCGATGTAAGAAATGTTAATAATTTTATAGTTGTTGGAGACAGAGTATTAATTAAACCAGAAACTGATGATAACAGAACCTCAGGTGGACTTTATTTACCACCAGGAGTTACAGAAAAAGAGAAAATACAAAGTGGATATGTTATAAAGGTTGGCCCGGGTTATGCTACTGCTTCAGTGCCTGATGATGAACCTTGGAAATCATCAGAAGAAAAAGTAAAATACATACCATTACAAGCAAAGGAAGGAGATTTGGCTATATTTCTTCGCAAAGAAGCTTATGAAATTGAGTTTGATAAAGAGAAATATTTAATCGTTCCTCATTCAGCAATTTTGTTATTGATAAGGGAAGAGGATTTATTTACTTAATTACTCCCACCATTTAACAATTTGAAATCTTCTAGTTTGTAAAGCACCGCTAACGAGTGCCAAAGCTTGAGAACTATAATAAACTCCGAAGTTACCATTTGAAATATTTAAATCTACATCACTACTAGCTACAACTATTGCTCCCCAAACTTTTCCATTTCCATTTATTTTTGTAATAATTTTTGAGTTCTTATAAGCTAAAACTAATCCGGTAAAATTAAAATTTCCATTGATTTCTAAATTACCATTTATAACAAGTATTCCAACGCCACTTTTGTTCGAATTTAATCTTATATCTCCATTTATGAAGGTTACTTTTGGTGAGGCTGATGTTCCAAGATTAGGAGCATTGTTTAAATCTGAACTTGAATTTATTATTATATCAGGATTACTTACAACTGCATTAGCATAATTAAACCAGTTAATTGAATCACTTACAGCTGAAACACTTGTCTTATTACCTAAACCAATTATATTGGCACTACCATTAATATTAGAAATAATTGTACTAACAAGTGAATTATTATTAACTCCTATTCCTGGGATTGATTGACTACCAGGTATTGGAACAGTACTACCAATCAAATGATTATGACCGCTTATAGTTATATTACCATTGATTCTAACATTACTAATATTATTTGTTGCAACTCTGAAGCCTGAATTAGGAGCAATTATTCCTAATTTATCAGCTCGCGCATTAACAATACTTGTATTTTTATAGCCCATAAAATCTGCAGTGCTTTTGATTGTAACAGCTGAATCAACTCCTGAAATTTGAATGTCGTATTTACCATTAAATAATCGATTATTATTAATAGTTCTTCCAAGTAAAGAAATATCAGCCTTTAGCTTTTCAAGAAAAATTTCAACACCAGAATTAGAAATTAATCTTGATTGAGTTTTGCAAAACATCTCATTAGTTGCTTTTAAAGATTCACTTGTATTAGAATTCAACTTTAAAATCATAGTTGAAATTAAAGCACTAATTCCTAAAACTATAATTAGTGAACTTTTTCCCATATTAAATATTCCTTGGATTTATTGTCATCTCCCAGTATGTAAAAGTAGAATCTTTTGGAGATATAAAAGGATTATTAAATTTAATAGTTGGATGAATCCAAAATTCAGCTTTAATGTATTTTATACTATCCAATGCTTTAGTTTCAATTCCCATAGCGTTAAAGTAGCTAAACCTAAACTTTGTTATACCCAATGTTCCACCCGCTAAAGTATCTAAATTATTTATTATTCTGACGAGCTTATAATTCGTAAAATCATTTGGTTTACCAGAATTTACAGGGACAACTCTATACTCAACAATATCAATAATTCCGTGACCACTAACATTGGGAGGCTGTAAATCTGCGTAATATTTTAGCCTATTTGTTTGAATCAGCAGTAATTATTGATGTACCAGTGTAATTATAACCGATTTTTCTTAAGTCATAACTTAGAATTTCTGCAAGAGTTTTAGCATTTTGATGCATAATTAATTCCTTGTCAGAGGAAATTGAGGTGCTCATTGTATAAAGATTAAAATTTAATACCATCAGAAGTAAAATTCCACCGATTAAAAATGAACCAACTATGTCCAATAAATTTTGCATATTACTTAGAATATAAAGTAAATATAAAAGATAATGTTATATCATTGCTCATATAGGGACTTGAAACTTTTACATCAACCCTCTTAAAGAATGTTTGAGTAGTACTTAATAAATTTTGGTTATTTTCACTAACATAATAAACATTAGCTGTAACAGTATAATTTTCAGCATGTGGCAATGAAATATATTTAGTATAACCCTTATAGTCATCAATATCATCAAATTGATTAGGGGAATTTTCTAAAACATCTGGTCCTAAATCAGAACTTGTAGTTAATTGTTCTCTGTTAATAGAAGTAAATACTACTGTCTTTTCATCAAATGCTTTTTGTTTAATTTCCTCAATTAAATCATCTGCTAATGAAAATGCTGTCAAAAAAACTTTATTTTCTACTTCATTAGTTAAATGTTTCAATACAACTCCATTAAAGTTTAATGAAATGAATGAAAATATTATCATCGCGCCAATTACTAAAATTGTTTGAATGTTCATAAAATTCTATTTTTTTAAAACTCCCTCAAAAATTAAGCCTTGAAATGTATAAAAATCAAATAAAAGAACAATTTTTTCATTATTATAGGTAAAATTTACAAGTAAGAAATACAAAATCATTATAAACGATGAAGTTAATGATGAATTTTCCCAAAGCAATTTTAATCTAATTATTTAGAGGTTTGGTGAAATTTATTTTATAAAATTTAATATTTTTGTATTATAAAAACTATAAGCAAGGAATTAAATATGACTCAAAATTTCGATGTTATAGAAAAATTTTATAATTCTTACAAAGAAAAATTGAATGTAATTAAATCTATTTTACAACGCCCTTTAACTTTCGCTGAAAAAGTTTTATATACTCACCTCTGGGAAAAACCTAGCAGAGAATTTGTAAGAGGAAAAGATTATGTTGAATTAGCCCCTGACAGAGTAGCAATGCAAGACGCAACGGCTCAAATGGCTTTACTACAATTTATGTCATCTGGCAGAAAAAAAACTGCTGTTCCAACAACTGTACATTGCGATCATTTAATTCAAGCACAGGTTGGAGCTAAAGATGACCTTTTAAGAGCACAAGAAGAGAATAAAGAAGTCTACGATTTTTTAGAAAGTATTTCAAAAAAGTACGGAATAGGTTTCTGGAAGCCTGGTGCAGGAATTATTCATCAAGTTGTACTCGAAAATTATGCATTCCCGGGCGGGATGATGATTGGAACCGATTCTCACACACCTAACGCAGGCGGGCTTGGAATGATTGCCATCGGAGTTGGTGGGGCTGATGCAGTTGATGTTATGGCTGGTATGCCGTGGGAACTTAAATGGCCTAAACTAATCGGTGTAAAGCTAACTGGTAAATTAAATGGATGGACATCACCAAAAGATGTTATTCTTAAATTGGCTGGAATTTTAACAGTTAAGGGTGGAACTGGTGCAATTGTAGAATATTTCGGTGATGGCACATATTCAATCTCTTGCACGGGCAAAGCAACCATTTGTAATATGGGTGCTGAAATTGGCGCTACGACTTCTATCTTTCCATTTGATGATAAAATGTCTTCTTATTTGAAAATTACTAAAAGAATTGATGTTGCTGAATTAGCTGAAAAAGTTGCTGATGAGTTAACTGCTGATAAAGAGGTTCTTGAACAACCTGAAAAATATTTTGACCAAATTGTTGAAATTAATCTTTCAGAACTGGAGCCTCATCTCAACGGACCCTTTACGCCTGATAAAGCCTGGCCAATTTCTAAAATGAAAGAAGCTGTCAAAAATGAAAATTATCCTGATAAAATCTCCGTTGCTTTGATTGGAAGTTGTACTAACTCAAGCTACGAGGATATTGACAGAAGTGCAAGTATAGCAAAACAAGCATTGGAAAAAGGACTTAAAGTCAAATCTCAATTTACTATTACACCAGGTTCTGAACAGGTTAGAGCTACAATCGAGCGAGATGGACAGTTAAAAATATTAACAGATATTGGTGGATTGATTCTTGCTAATGCTTGTGGTCCTTGTATTGGAATGTGGAAAAGAATGGATATAAAAACAGGTGAGCGAAACACAATAGTCACTTCCTTTAATAGAAATTTTGCAAAAAGAAATGATGGTAATCCTGAAACCCTTGCTTTCGTCGCATCACCTGAAATAACTACTGCACTTGCTATAGCAGGAAATCTATCATTTAATCCAATTACAGATGAATTAATAAATGATAAAGGTGAAAAAGTAAAATTGGAACCTCCTTTTGGAAAAGAATTACCTTCAAAGGGATTTGATGAAGGAAATAGTGGATTTATTCCACCTGCTGAAGATGGAAGTTCAGTAGAGGTAATTGTAAATCCCAATAGTGATAGATTACAGTTGCTCCAGCCTTTTGAGCCGTGGGATGGAAAAGATTTTATAGATTTACCTATTTTATTGAAAGTATCAGGTAAATGTACAACTGATCATATATCTATGGCAGGGCCTTGGTTAAAATATCGTGGACACCTTGATAATATCTCTAACAATATGTTCCTTGGGGCAATAAATGCTTTTTCAGGTGATGCAGGAAAAACTAAAAATGTTTTCAATGGAGAGTATAAATCTGTTCCTGAAGTTGCTCGTTATTATAAAGCAAATGGAATAGGTTGGGTTGTAATTGGAGATGAGAATTATGGGGAGGGTTCTTCACGTGAGCACGCCGCTATGGAACCAAGATATCTTGGTGGTAAGGCTATTATTGTTAAAAGCTTCGCAAGAATTCACGAGACTAATTTAAAGAAGCAAGGTATGCTGCCTCTTACTTTTTCAGATCCAAAAGATTATGATAAAATTCGGGAAGATGATAGAGTTTCTATATTTGTCTCTCAGCTTGCTCCTGAAAAACCCGTTAAAATGTTGATTAAGCATTCTGATGGTTTACAAGATGAAGTCTGGTTGAATCACTCTATGAATGCATCTCAAATAGAATGGTTTAAAGCAGGAAGCGCATTAAATTTAATAGCTAAAAGTCAACAACAATAAAAATACTGTTCTGCTGCTAATAAGATGCAAAAAGTAAATTTTGAGTTCAAAATAAAAATTTATATCTGATTTCGGTTTAAGTTTAAAGCACTAGTAGTACAAATTACTAATCTGTGCTTCTTTGAGTTCATTCAACTGATAATAATTGATGAATATTCTTCTATTGATTCAATCTTAAAACAATTATTCCACTATGTTTCTTATTTTTCTTAACATAATCAGAAAGAATTTCATTAGTAACTTGAACAAAACTTCCAATTTGTGGCGCGTGCAAAAAATAAGTCTTATTGTTATCTTTTTTTATAGCAATACCAACATGACGAATGTCCAAACCTTTTTGATTAGATGTTAAAGCTATAATATCTCCATTCTGAATTTTATCTTCTATTGATGCTATATTATTTGCTGGGATATAATAATAAACTCTATTAGAAATATCTTTTTCATATTTTTTAATTTCTGAAACAAAATTATCATTATTTGTTAGATGTTTATAGAGGTGTGGATTTTTACTCATATAGTTTACATTAAACTTAATTTTAATCCCATCAAGTTCTTTTGTAACATCATTAATTAGTTGTTTTTTTTTATTATCAAAAATCCAATCTGAAAAATAATGCAATCTTGATGGATATTCTTTAATTAATCCACCTCTATATCTAATATGAGTTAAAAAATTTTGAAAATCTTCAAAAGATGTTTTATCGTTTTTAATACAAAGAGATAAAGCTAACGAAGTTTCTAAAAAAGTTGTACAATCTAATCCACGTAAATTAATTACTAACTCTTCTTTTTCTGTTATTTCTAAAGTATGAGCGATATATGGAGTTGAAATAAATGATTTAGCAATTTCTACAAAAATTTCATTCAAAGGTAAATCTTTGAGATTTTTCTCATTAGCTAATTTAATTTTAGAATTAAAAATTTCTAAATCTTGTTCAGAGAAATTTTGGGAGTAAGCCGTAGTATAAGCAAAAAATAAAATTATGAGATAAAACTTACTCAACAATAATATATTAGAATACATCTTCATCAGAAATTTGAACATATTCTTCTATTTGTCGAGCATGGGCTAAATTTTCAAATCGTGCATATTCTTTAATAAATGCTAATCTAATTTTTCCAGTAGGTCCATTTCGTTGCTTTCCAATAATAACTTCAGCAATACCCTCGGTTGGATTACCATCTTCATCTGTTTTTAACTCATAAACTTCAGGACGATTTAGAAAAATAACTACATCGGCATCTTGTTCTATAGAACCTGATTCTCTTAAATCTGAAAGTATTGGTCTTTTATCACGCCTTGCCTCAACAGCTCTATTCAACTGTGCAAGGGCAATTACTGGAATATTTAATTCTTTAGCAAGAGATTTCAGAGATCTTGAGATATGTGAAATTTCTTTTTCCCTGTTTTCTGCGTTTGGAGGTCCTTGCATCAATTGCAAATAATCAATTATAATCATACCAACATTTTTTTCTGCTTTTAGTCTTCTTGATTTAGCTCTAATTTCAAGAACTGTTTGTGCGGGCGAGTCATCTACATATATAGGTGCCAAAAACAATTTATGAGCATTTTTACTGAGTTTAGAACCTTCTTCTTTAGGTAGTTTTCCCGTTCTTACAGCGTGGGCATTAACTCTTGCTTCAGCACAGAGTAAACGGATAATAAGCTGAATAGTAGACATCTCAAGACTGAAAATTCCAATAGGAATTTGATGTTCAACTGCCGCATTTCGTGCAATGGATAACGCAAATGCAGTTTTACCCATTGAGGGTCGAGCAGCAACTATAATCAAATCCGATCTCTGAAAACCACCCAAAAGTTGATCTAATTCATAGAATCCTGATGGAACAGCAAAAGTATTATAATGTTGTTGGTGTATCGCTTCAATGTATTCAAGAGCCTGCTTTACGGCATTTTGCATATCTTGATAATTTCTTTTAATCTGCTTTTCTGAAATTTCGAAAATTCTCCTTTCAGCATCATCTAAAATTTCAAATGCGTCTTTGCTACCTTCATAAGCTTCCTTTTCTATTAAATGTGCATTATTAATCAAAGAACGAAGAATATGTTTTTCAACTATAATTTTAGAATGAAACTCAACCATTGCAGGTGAAGAGACATTTTGAGCAAGCTGACTTAAATAAGCTGCTCCACCTATATTGTCAATCTGATTTCGTTTTCTAAGTTCCTCATAAACTGTAACAGTATCAATAGGTTCATTTGCTTCAAATAGAGATATCATTGCTTCAAAAATTATTTTGTGAGCTGTTACATAAAAGGTATCAGCGCTTACAATGTTAAGAACCTTTGCTACTGCTTCTTTATCAATTAACATTGCACCCAATACGGCGGCTTCTACCTCTGGGGAAGAGGGAGGTATATTCGTTGCTGGAATTATTTTATCAACTTTTGATTTTTTAACTGTCTTTGCCATTTAAGCTCTTTTTAATTATTGATTATTTATAGTTTCATCATATAATTTTCTAAATTCTTGGACATCCTGCCAACAATCTTTTTTCCAATTAGGATTTCTAAGTAAAGCTGCAGGATGAAAAGTTACCATAACTTTAATTGAATTATTGTATAAAAATACTTTACCTCTGAATGCTGCTAAAGATTCTTTCTTTTTAAGTAAACCCCTAGCTGCTGTCAAACCCAAACATAAAATTAATTTAGGTTTTATTAGTTCAATTTGTTTTTCAAGAAAGGGAAAGCAAGAATCCATCTCTTCTTGAAATGGTGTTCGATTGTCCGGTGGTCTACATTTAACAATATTAGCAATATAGACTTCATCACGTGAAAAGTTTATAGCCTTTAGAATGTTTGTTAGAAGCATTCCAGCTTTACCAACAAAAGGTATCCCTTGCTTGTCCTCTTCTGCACCGGGTCCCTCGCCAATTATCATTACATCAGCGTTTGAATTACCATATCCAAAAACGAAATTAGTTCTATTTTTATGTAGTATACATTTTGAGCAATCTTTTATTCTACTATATAATTCTTCTAAAGTTTTTGAATCAACCCATTGTAGTTCTTCAGAATTAAATATATCTAATTCTGAATAATCTGATTTATATTTTATAGTTTTTTCGTGGATTAAGTTTGAATCTTTTGTTTTATTTAGAATTTCATCTTTTTGAATAAATAAGTAGTCACCAAAAATCTCTTTCTGGTCTATTAAAATTTCTAGCCAGTTATTTTTTTTTATAGTTGAAGTCATAGTAAATAGATAAAAAATAAAAATGCGGAAGCGATAAACCCTCCGCATTTAAACAGAAATATTTTGGTTTTATTTTGTTTTATATCTGAATTGTATTTTATTATCCAATAATTCTTGTAATGCCTGTAAATGAGGTTTTTCCCTTTTTTCAAATTCAAGTGCCATCTTAAGTTGATCATAATTAGTTAAATCTTCGGCGTCGTCATCAAATCCTGTTTGAGGGATAGTGCTAAGTAAAGCATTGAACTCGATTTTATTCTCATCATTTATTGAACGGGCTCTTTTTGCAGCTACAATTATAGCCTCATATACATTTGCCGCTCTGGTTTCAATTAATTTTAAGTCTACAGGACTTATGATCATTTTTCATCTCCTTTTAATATTTTTTTAATTAAATTCTTGATTTCATTAGTAACATCATTTAGATTTTTGTTTACAAAAATATAATCAAATTTATCTTTTTGTTTCAATTCCATTTTAGCTCTTTCAATTCTTTTCTGAAGGTCAGAATCTGATTCGGTGTTTCTGGATTTCAACCTTTGCACTAATTCTTCAAAAGAGGGAACATCAATAAAAATCAAAATTGCGTCGGTAAAAATCTTTTTAACATTTAATGCTCCATTAACATCTAATTCAAGAAGCACTGATTTGTCTTCACTAAGTGCTTTAGTTACAGATTCTTTAGGGGTTCCATAATAATAATCATAAAACATTTCCCATTCAATAAAATCATTCTTTTCGATTTTTTCTTTGAACTCTTGTTCAGTAATAAAATAATAATCAACTCCGTTAATTTCATCTTTTCTTTTTGGCCTTGTAGTAGCAGAAACAGAAAAAACCAGTTCAGGAATTTCTTTTAATATTCTTTTGACTATTGATGTTTTTCCACCGCCACTGGGTGATGAGATTACGAAAATTTTAGATTTTGATTCACTAATACTATTCAACATTCTGAATCTGTTCTCTAATTCTTTCTATTTCTTCTTTTATTTCTATCACTTTGTGAGTTATTTCATAAGATAAAGTTTTAGAAGCAATAGTATTAGCCTCTCTTATTATTTCCTGACACAGAAAGTTAAGTTTCCTGCCAATTTCATTTTCTTTTTTAATTAAATCTAAAAAAAGTACAAGATGACTATTTAATCGAACACATTCCTCAGAAATATCAGACTTTTCAGTTAACAATGCTAATTCGAATTTTAATCTATCATCGAACAGATTTGAAGAGTTTTCACCGATTAATTGTAAAGCTTTTTTCTTATAATTTTCAAAGTGTTCATTAACACTAATATTAGATAAACTTTGAATTTCTTTGACTTTATTTTCAATTATCTTGATTCTTTTAATAATATCTTTTTCGAGCTCTGCACCTTCTTTCTTTTTCATCTTGATTAAGTCATTAACCGCTTTTTCAATAGCTATTTTAATTTCATCGAATTTATCATCAGGTAAATCACTCTCAACAAAGGATATGAGTTCTTTATTATAAATAATGTGTTCTAATTTAATTTTATCTTTTAAGCGAGTAATCTTCTTTATTTCTTTAATGTAATTAAAAAAATTTTTTAGCTTGATTTTATCAATATTAAATTCACTTAAAACTTTAGAGTTCTTACTCAAAGTAATAGTTAGAAAAATTTTACCTCTCTTAATCTTTGTTTTAATAAATTCACTTAACTCATAATCTTTATTCAAAAGAATTTGAGGTGTTTTGATATTTATGTCGAGATATTTACTATTAACACTTTTAATTTCAATATCATAGGTAGAACCATTAAATTCGAAAGTGGCTCTACCAATTCCTGTCATACTAATGATCATATAAATACCTGAAATTGAACTGCAAAAATAATCAGGAGATATTTGTTACCCAATAATTAAAATGCCTCCCCAATTCCAAAATGAAATTCCAGATTAGTTAAGAATTTTTTATTAAATATAAATGATTTGTCTTTCGGATTATAAAATTTTAATCCAAAATCTATTCTAAATGGAGCAATTGGAGAATAATATCTAAACCCTAATCCATATGATAAAGCGAGCTGATTGAAACTAATATTTTTATAACTATTCCAAACATTTCCAAAATCAAAAAATGTAGCAAATCCAAAATCTTCTAAAAATTTTCTTCTAAATTCAACTGAACCATCAATTTGAAATGTTCCTCCTCGTGGGGTATTATCACGATTACTTCTAATTCCAAAATATATTATTTCATCTTCTGGTAATAATTCTCTCGAGCGCCAACCTCTTAAAGAATTACTTCCCCCACCATAAAATGTTTTGTTGGGTGGAATTAAATCATAACTACCTTTAATTGATTGAACATAACCTAATTTTAATTTTACCCCGAGCGTCCCATTTTTGTCCCTTGAAACAGAAGTAAAATGCGAAAAAGATGTTTGTATCTTCCAATACCATCCAGTTTGAATTACAGAGGTTATTGAATCAGATACTGAAATATCTACATCAGTTCTTGATTGAAATAGTTCTGGATAAAAATACCAGTTGTATCCTCTATTTGGAAATATAAGATTATCTGTTTTATATGAACCTAATTCAACTCCTAAAGAAGGTGTCAGACTTTTTGCATTAATTTTAGTTTCTATATTTCTAAAGTCAAATTCATATTCTACAAGTTCCAAAAAAAATTGAGGTTTAAGCAAAGTTATAAATGTATAAGTTGGCATTTCAAAATCAAGGCTTTGATTAGCGCCAACTAATCTCTCTAAGTTCGATTTAAATTTTGATGAGCGAAAGTAAGCTTTCGTAGAAGTTAAAATAGTCCTTCCAAATAAATAGGGTTGTTCCAAACCAATTTCTAAATCCGTTATACCTTGATATGTTGAATCAGTCTTAGAGCTAAGGATATTTTTGAAATTAAAGTTTAATACATCAATCAATCTAAATGAAGTAGATATAGTTAATTTTCTTGCACTTCCAAGAAAATTTTTCCTAATCAAATTCAGACCAAGGCCAGAATTGAATGAATTAAATTCATTATCAACTTTCAATTCAGGTGAAATTTCATTTAGGTTAGATACTTGAGCTAATATTTCAATTGGCACTAAAAAATCTTGAGTATCTTTAATAACAGGATTAATAGATATTGAATTGAATAATCCAGTTCTGAGTAATCTTAATTCACTTCTTTCTAATTTTGATTGGTCATAAATCTCACCTGGACTAAAAGATGAAATGCCTTTTATTAAATCATCACTTATGTTTGCAGCACCTGAACCACTTTTGATTATCCTAATTCCGTTCAAGTAATATTTATCTCCGACATTAAAATAAATATTAACATCAGCAGTAAATCTGCTAGTGTCTTTTAATACAACTGCACTATCATATTTAACAAAAATATATCCATTGTTTGTAAGAAATCTTAAAACATCATTTATACTCTTTTCAATTAGCGATTGATTAAATCTCTTACCTGCTGAAATACTTGAAAATCTATCATAAACATTTTGTAATTCTAATTGAGATAATTTATCAAAACCAACGAGATTGAGT
>Ga0308419_1002007_pt1 | contig 13314 bp, 10 predicted proteins | sample HotsprSampleMS50_FD_203674 | JGI IMG/M metagenome (GOLD analysis project Ga0308419, IMG submission 203674) | Hot spring phototrophic mat microbial communities from Mushroom Spring, Yellowstone National Park, Wyoming, United States - 20090730_MS50 ... | reverse complement strand
CGTTTTAAATGCGCTCATGTTCATCACCATATCTATTTCTTGCGCGCCATCGAGCAGGGCTATTTCAGCTTCGCGCACTTTGCTTTCTGTGCGGCTATATCCCAGCGGAAAACCGACAACTGTTACCAATCGTATGTCGTTTGCACCAATATCGCGGCGGGCTTTTTTAACCCAATAAGGCGGTACACATACTCCAACAAATTGGTGCTGAATGGCTTCTTGTACCAGTCGCTCATAATCGTCAGAGCCAGCCACAGGTGCAAGCAACGTATGTTCAATGTACTGATTTAGGTTTTCCATCTTATTTTAACTTGTCAAAATCTTAAACTTTCTATTACTTACACAAGTTTTGCTAATACACTCTACATCACAAAAATAAACAGAACCCATGCTAAAAGTACTTGGCATTATTGCTTCCTTCATATTAGGTGGAGCATCCGTTTTTTTGTACAATCAGTACAGAAAAGAGTCTGCAAGTGTAGCTTGTTGTTATGTATCTACTGCTACGACCTTGTTTGCTGCTTTTGCTTCCGACCGCGATTTTCTTAACAAACACGAAGAGCCGCTCCCATTTAACCTGGTTTCGCAGACAGGCGGTCAGCAAATCAGTTATCCGACTGCCGATGGTAAAACTGCTAAGGCGTGGCTAATTCCTTCTCAAAAGAAAAGCAAGAACTATTTGTTTGTATTCCATGAGTGGTGGGGACTTAATGACTACGTGAAAGCCGAAGCGGAAAAATTCTACAAAGATTTGCCCGATGTGAATGTGATTTGCCTTGACTTGTACGATGGACAAGTGGCAACTACTCGCGAAGATGCGGCTAAACAAATGCAAGGGCTTAAACAAGAGCGCGCTGCGGCCATTATAAATGGCGCAATTGCTTACGCAGGTAAAAAAGCTAATATTTTTACTATCGGTTGGTGTATGGGAGGCAGCTGGTCGTTGCAAGCCGCTTTATTGGCAGGCAAGCAAGCCAAAGGATGCATTATTTATTATGGCATGCCAGAAAAGAATGTGGAGCGCCTGAAAATGCTTCATACAGATGTATTAGGCATTTTTGCCGGACAAGAGCAGTGGATTTCGCCCAGAGTAGTAGAAGAGTTTGATGCTCACATGAAACAGGCAGGCAAAAAACTCACCTATAAGATTTTTGATGCCGATCATGCTTTTGCCAACCCAAGCAATCCAAAATATGCAAAAGAAGCTAGCCAAGAAGCTTATGCTATCTCGTTGGACTATCTGAAAAAGCGCATGAAGTAATAAAAGCCAAATAACTATGAAACGTTTTATTTTTATTCTTGCGTGGCTGTTGCTATGGGTAGCCGCTTGTCAAAAACAAAACCCTACAATTGACGTAAATAGCCTTCCCATCAAGCGCTATGTTTACGAGGTAATGAAGTACATCTACTTTTGGAACGACAAAATACCAGCTAATATCAATCCTGATAATTTTAGCACACCCGAAGCATTGATGGATGCGATGATTTTCAAGCCTATCGACAGGTGGAGCTATGTGGTTAGGGATAATGGCGCTACGGCTGCCCAATTGCAAACAGGCTCTACTCAAGGTTTTGGCTTTCTTTGGGGTTTAGACCGCGACCAAAACTTGCGATTGTTGTTAGTACATCCTAACTCCCCCGCCGAGGAAGCGCGTCTGACGCGTGGTATGCGTGTATTGAGTGTCAATGGTACGGCCATCAATGCCGGAGCAACCAATATCCCCCGCTTTGAACATGCAGTTTCTTTGACCGTGCAGGATGCAGCGGGAAACATTCGGCAGATAGATTTACAGGCGCGTAACTTCAATATGCGCGGTGTTACTCTTCGTGAGGTAAAAGAGGTGGCAGGTAGAAAGGTTGGCTATCTTGTGTTTTCTATTTTTACGCAATATTCCGTACAGGAGTTAGATGAGGCGTTTAATTTTTTCAGAAGCGAAAACGTTAGCGAACTAGTACTAGATATCCGCTACAATGGCGGTGGCTCACCCGAAACAGCACAGCATCTGGCAAGCCTGATTGCGCCCAATGCAGCAGGTAGGCGCTTTTTGCAGTACCGGCACAATAATCAAAATACTCAACGCAATACTGAACTTAATTTCAAAAACGTAAATAATGGACTGAACCTGAGCCGGGTATTTATTTTAACTACAAACAATACAGCTTCTGCTAGTGAGTTGGTTATCAATGGCTTGCGTCCATTTATTAATGTGCAAACCATCGGCAATACAACTAACGGCAAGTATGTAGGCGGCTATGTATTTACGCACAGAGAAGGTTATTCGGTAGTTCCTATCAGTTTTCAGAGCGTTAATGCCAATGGCGATACTTTTGCTAACGGTTTCGAGCCTTCGTTTCGGGCTACGGATGACCGCACGCGGCCTTTTGGCGACCCTAACGAGAATCTTCTTGCTGCCGCTTTGCATTTTATTGCCAACGGCTCTTTTATTGGCTACGTGCAAACCGCAAGAGTAGAATCTGATGTTTTTGACCAAACATTACTTTACACTGAAGACCGCGCTATCCGACAATTGCCCCTGATAGGTGGTTTTCTGCAATAATAATGACTCACTAATGGCATGAGCAAGCAAAGAAGGCATGAGTATGAATTATTCAGTTGTGAAAAAACGCTCATACCTTATTTTTTTATTTGTACGGCAAATTATGTTCGGTGATTTTTTTATCAGGCGCTCTATTTTGGAACAGCAACTTGTCTAATGCGTATCAAATGCACGCATAATTAAAAAAGCTGCCTTGAAACAAGGCAGCCTTTCGCTACAACAATTAAAACATATCAACCTATAAATTCAAAGCTATCAAGACGAAACTTAATAATTTCAACTACACGTTGCCAAATTAGATGCCAACATGTGTAATTAATTGAAGATTAGAATCTTACACAATTGTTGCAACATCAATTTTACAATAAGGTGTCCGATTTTGTCCGATTTTTGTCCGATTCCGGACGGTTTTGGGTGTTGCAACATCTATTTTAGTATTGCTTATAGAGTTTCCAAAGTATTTTTCCCATCTCTTCGCGGATAGTAGCGGTTGTTATCATAAAATGATTGTTTTGGTAGGAGAAAATTAGTCGTTTGCCGCTGCGTGTAATTAAGAAACCGCTCAAATTATGATGATTGCTTAAACTGCCTGTCTTGGCGTAAACAGAGGGAGGATAAACCTTTACATTGCGGAGCGTACCGCTCTTGCCTGCTTGGGGGAGTAAGCTGAAAAGTCGCTGTTCGCCGATAGAATCAGTAGCTAATTGCTTATAAATTTTTCGCAACAGCTCCACATGACTGCGCGGCGTAAACAGATTGTAGCGCGAAAGCCCTGAGCCATCTACCCAGCGCGGTTTATCGCTAAGGTCTGCCAACTGGTGCTGAAGCAAGTGGCTGATTACTTTATCTGTGCGAATGGTAAAAGAGCCTATCCGCAATGCTCCGGCACACAACAGCAGCGTGTGTTCTGCCAGAAAGTTATCGCTTTCTTGTAGCATGGGGCGATACAGTTCATCTGCTGCTATGCCATATATCGTTTGCCATTGTCCGCTATCGGGCAGTGCAATGTTTACTACGCGGACAGGCTTTTTGAGTGTATCGCTTAAAAGTTGTGCGGTCAGCTCTGCGGAGGTATGAAACGGTGTTTCCGCTTCTTTGAGTGTTGTTGGGTTGTAGCGGAATCGGTTGTCCTCCATGCCACGAGTAACAGGTGTCAGCAAGTCTTTATCAGGTGTGGCGAGTTTAGCAAAAAATGCAGGGGCAATTTGAACCTGCGCGCCTTTTTTGCTGAAGCGGACGCAGTTGCCATAGAGCGGCATAGCCGACTTTTCAGGTTGATAGCTGTATAGGTAATCGTTCCATGCCCAGCCTAAGCCCCATCGCTCATCTGAAAAGTTGGCATAAGAAAAGTAGATGTTTCCTTTTGCCTGTTGCAAAAAATCAATAGCAGCACGGCTGTTGAACATAGGGTGCAGTTGTGTAGGGTCGCCTGTACCCCAAATAATGAGCGAGTCGCCTTGCTGCACATAGCGCAAAGCCGGTATTTTGTCTCCTAACAGTTGCAGGCCTGCATAGAAAGTAAAAAGTTTGACATTAGATGCAGGCGTAAAATATTTTTGGCTGTTGTATTCAATCAGGTACTTTTCTGCTGCTATGTCATAAACGGCAAGCCCGTGAAAACTTTGTTGGTAGTTTTTGTTTCTATTGGCCTGCCGTTCTATGCTTTTCGTAGTCAAGTGGGGAGTACAGCCGGCAACGACGAGCAGCAAGCCCATACCAATAGATGTAGTTCTTATCATTTTACTGGGCAAATTGTTGGCAGCTAAGGTATCCCATAGTTATTTCATTGTCTTTTTGCGCGTGGCTAGTTCCTGCGCTGCTTTTTTGCGGCTTGCTGATATGCTCCGATTGGCAACAATCAGTATAATCACGATAGCTAAAGCAATCAGCCCAAACCACAAATGCGAATAAGATTCTTTAAAATCAAATATATCAATAGGCTGTTCGTTGCCTGGTACTTTCTCTTCGGCAGATTTTTCTTCTTCCTGTAAAGTCAGTTCTTCAGCGTCAATGGTGCAGTGGCGCTTTACTAAAAAGGCGGCGTTTGCCTCAAAGTTGACATGAGTAAAAAACTCTGATATAGGTTCTGCCCAGTCGCTTTTTTTAGGTAGCCACCATGCTACATCTGATTGGGGTATTTCAATGAATGGCTGACGATTGAGTTCTAGTCCGCGTTTAACAGCTACAAAATAGTCGTAAAGCGGCATAATTGCATAGCTGTTGACTGTAGCTGCAAGCGTATCAGCGAGGGCTTCGCTGTTAGCTATGGCAATTGTTTGCCGGGCGCTATTGAGTTTTTGCAACTCATCGGCAGCAGCTGTATTTTCTACATAAAAGGCAGTAGCCTCTTTTAGGGCAGCCCTTAGCGCCACTTCTGAGGCTGCTTGCTGAATACTTGGATGTGTTACAACAACTAATTTATTATGCATGTAGGGGCGCGAAAGTAATGCAATATTGCCCATTTCGGATGTAAAAGACATGGCAGGCATACCAATCGCCCCGTTTTTAACACTGGGAAACGAAGAGGCAAGTTCTGCATAATTAGAAAGCTCTATCCATACAGGCTCAACTTTTACACCGTACTTTTTCTTTACAAAGTTGATAAATAAATTAACCATCTCATAGTCAATACCTGTTTGGCGAGCGTACTCGTCAAGGTAGTTAAAAGGACGGCTTTTGTAATAGAGTAAAATAAGGCGACCTTCCTTGTTGGCTTTTACAGAAGCCCAAGATTCGCCTACGATAGCCGCTTCAATAGGTTCTTGCGCTAGCAAAATACCTTGTAATAAAACAATTGTAAGCAGTAAGGCACTTAATTTTTTAGCGAAAGTGGAAAACTCTTTTTTTTTCATTGTGTCAGACGAGTTGAAGTAAATTTGCTTTAATGCGTCTCGCCTGCACGCATAAACGATTGTAATGCTACAATCGGCTGATGCTCATTTTCAGGCCATTCTTAGGACGCAGTGTAATCAGAGGCTCTGTTTGCACTTTGGCACCCTGAGGCAACTCTATGGAATAATGAGGCAAAATCATTGCCAAAACAAGTTGCATTTCCAACAGCGCAAAGTTATATCCGATACACATACGTGCCCCTCCACCAAATGGAATGTATTGAAATTTACCCGGCTGTGTAAGTTTTTTAACTTCATCAGAAGCAAAGCGGTCGGGGTCAAACGTGTCAGGATTTTCCCACAAATTGGGATGTCTGTGGGTGGCATAGGGGCTTACTACAATGGTTCTGCCGGCAGGAATATGATAACCTGCAATGGTATCACCGTGTAAGCTTTTTCGACCAATTACCCATGCAGGGGGGTAAAGTCGCAGTGTTTCCTGAATCACCTGATTAACAAACTTTAACTCATGGAGGTGTTCAAAACGGACGGTTTGTCCGCCTGTAACGCGCGCAATTTCCTCACGCATGCGCGTTGCTACCGATGGACTTTGCGCCAACAAGTAAAAGCACCAAGCCAGCGCATTAGCGCTTGTTTCGTGGCCTGCCATGAACAGCGTGATAATCTCATCGCGCAGCTGCTCTTCGGTCATGCCAGTGTTAGTCTCTTCGTCTATACTTGCCAATAGCATATCTAGCAGGTCATTGTAGTTGCCTGCCTGTCGCTTGCGTTTGGCGATAATGCCGTAAATAAGCTGGTCAAATTCGTGGCGGGCTTTGCGAAAACGCAGTTCTCCGGGCGTAGGAATATATTCGGGCAATTTGACAGGTGAAACGATGCGGTAGTAGGCATATTCGAGAAGTACGCTCATGTGTTCGTATACCTGCTCTACATTTTGGCTCACATCGGTACTAAAAAGCGCATTAGTAACAATTTCAAGAGTAATGCGCATCAGTTCAGCAGAAAGGTTGATTACTGCCCCCTGTGGTTTTTGTTCCCACCTTTTAAGAATATTGCCGCAGGTAGTAGTCATGAGTTTGGTCATACCTGCTATTTTAGAGAGGTGAAAAGCAGGCTGAATCAGCTTGCGTTGTCGCAGCCAGAAATCTCCTTCGCTATTAAGCAAGCCGTTACCTAACATGCGTTGCACAGTCTTGTACCCTTCGCTTTTACTATAGGCTTTGGCATTGTCCAGCAATACGTGCTTTATATCTGCCGGATGCCATACGACCGTTATAGTGCGGCTACCAATTTGCATGTCGAATACACGTCCTGTGTGGCGGCTGTGATGCAGCAAAAATTGCAGCGGGTCGTTCATAAAATCAAGTGTATTACCTATTAAGGGCAAACCTTTGGCGCGAGGCGGCGCAACCATTGTTTCCATTGTGCGGAAGATAAGTTTCCGATAAGTTTAATGATTGTTTGCCAAAAATAATTAACTCTGAAATGCTTTGGTATAGTTCAAAATGAAGTAGGCAGACGCAGCGCGAATCATGTTTTCTTCGCTAAATCCCTTCTGTTTGAATCGTTCTTTCATGATACGCTCTACTTCGCCTGGTCCGTAACCATTTTTGGTATCCAAAAAACTACTCATTTTGCCAACAGCTTCAAAAAATAGCTCATCTTTTTTGGTATCATAGGATACACGCAAATAGTCGGGTTTGGAAATTTTCCACATATAACCCGCATTAGTGGCGTAATAGAACAGCACGCTGTAAATGCCACTGCTGCTTCGTTCATCTTTAATCACCAAGTCGGTGAAAAATACTTTGTTGGCATTAGCTCCTTGTGTGGCAGTTACTTCAAATTCATAACGGTCGGCGCGGGTTTTCTTATTGGTGAAAAGATAGGTTACTTTTCCGCGCTCTACGCGACATTTAATAGCCTGTCCAGCTTTGGTGCGGTTTTCACAAATGAAAAGCGGCTTGTTTTGTTGTGTGCCGGTGAGGCAATTACAAGGCGCATTACTTGCCGGATTGAAACGGCTCATTAGGATTATACAGGCGGCTGCTGTAGTGTGCAAAAGGTGTTTCATGTGGTAGAATCAGTTAGGTTAGAAATGGGTACTTTATTGCGGTGGTGTCGGTTGCGTGTTGAAAAATCACTAACTAATTTAACAAACTCTGCACCCATCAGAAAAATAATAGCAGAGTAGTAAATCCATACTAATAATACTGCCAAAGAGGCAGTAGCGCCGTAAATCAAATGAATGCGGCTGTATCCAATGTATATACCGATTAGCCAACGTCCGATACCAAAAAAAATCGTAGTAAACACAGCGCCATAGAAAGTACAAGTCCAGGGCATTTTTACATCCGAAAGCCACTGGTAAACTAGCCAGAATAGTAATAACAAAATACCAAAAATCAGTCCATAGTCAGTAAGAGTACTCATTAGTTGCAATTGTTCAGGTAATACTTTGTTTATTTGGCTGTAAATAATCGTTAAGGTCTGTTCGGCTATCATGAGCAAAATAATTAACAGTCCTATCAGAAAAGTAATCAGTAGCCCTATAAACCGTCTGTATAGTAGTTGCCGGAAGGTTTGCCGTGCGCGTGCTTTAATTCCCCAGATAATATTGAGCGAATTGTGAATAGCAGAAAATACAGAAGTAGCACCGATAAGAACGGTTGCTATACCTGCTATAAGTGCCCATGCGTTACCACCCTCTAAATAGGCAAAGCGGATAATAGACTCGATAAGTCGCGCAGCATCTTCACCAATTAGGTCGGTGGTTTTTCGGTAGATTTCACCCTGTGCGGCTTCCTGACCGAAAAAAAATCCACTGACCGATATGATAATAAATAGGATGGGTGCTAAGGAAAAGGTAGTATAGTAAGCAATTGCTGCACTATGTGTAAAACAGTCATCCCGAATGAAGTTTCTTGCCAGAATACTTATGCCCCGCCCAATTTTTGTTAGTAGATATTTGCCATTCATGCTGCTAAAATGCTTAATTTTGGTCTGCAAGGCAAAATTTTTGCTCAACTATTGATTTAATCAATCGCAATATGATGGAATCCGGAATCCTACAAAGCGGTAGGGCGGTACTTCTTAGTACAAATCGTTTCATTAAAGACAGTAATATTATTGTTCACACGATGGCAGAACCGGCGGCAGGTCTGATGCAGCAAGCTATTGGTCAGCAGCTAATCAACGGCATACATGCCGACAATGTCGTTTGGTTAAATAACGAGCCAGATGTTATCAGAATCAAGGAGCAAATTGCAGCAGCCACCGAGCAAGCAGGTGATTTGTTGTTGATTTACATCTCAGGGACTGCTATTTTGCGGCGTGGTCAGATTTATATTACGCTGCCTTATTCTACACAGGCACAAATTCATGTAAACGGTCTTTCTGTACAAGAACTAGTAGACATTGTTCGCGAACCAGAGAGCGCTCACAAATTATTCATTCTGGATTGCCACTTTTCAGGCGAAGCACCCGACATAGCGCAGGCTGTGCGCGAAGAGCTGCACCGCTACGCTGCCAAACTAAAAAAATCATTTCTGATGGCACACCCCTGGCGAGAAGGACGTGAAACACTGGGGCAGCAAATCAGCCGTATCCTTCGGGAAGGCATCATCAAGCCGCAAGAGTGGCTCACTCTAGAAGATATTTTTCAGGAACTTGCTGAAAGTGCACAACGGCAACGTTTGCCCGAACCGCTAATGGCTGCTAAGAAGCAAACGCTTAGTCTGACATTTGCCCTTAATCAGCGCTATAAAGAGTTTCAACGCTTGTTTGCCGAAGCTCGTCGGGCATTTGATGCACAGGATTTCAGCCTTGCGCTTACATATTTTTCACAAGCACAGGGGCTATATGCCAACAATGATGAAACCACTATGTATATTCGTTTCATCAACCGCTTTCAAGAAGCTGAACAGAACTACGCCCAAAAGCATTATATTCCTGCCCGTCGTGCCTACGAAGCCGCATTTGAGCTAATTCCTGCGCCATTTTTGTTAGAAAAAATTGAATGTTGTACGGCAGACCTTGCCAATCATTATTTTGAACTGCAACAGTACGAACAGGCAAAAGCTGCTTACGCACGTTTGGTAAGCGACCATCCCAATAATGCTTTCTACGCCGAGCGGCTGCAAATCTGTGCTTCCGAGCAGCGTTATCATGATTTGATTGACAAAGCAGATAGTCATTACTTCCGCTATGAGTTTGTAGAAGCATTAGAGGCTTACAGAGAAGCAATGACTATTCATACTGACACAAAAACTGAGCGACGCGCACAAGAGTGTCAGCGCTATGTAGATGTGTTGGTGTATCTGCAACAAAAAGCAGAAGCAGATGTGCGCGCCCGCATGGAAGAAGAATTGCGGCAAAAGTTGGATGCCCTTGTTGCTGAGCGGGTGGCGCAGTTACAAAAAGAACTGACAGCGCGTATAGAACAGGAAATAACCCTGAAAATGCAGCAGCATTACGATGCAATGGTATGGGATGCTGCTTTACAAAGCAATCAGCGCGCAGCAGTGGAGCTATACCGCGCCGTATTTCCTAACGGCGCATTTACTGACCAAGCTGACTATTGGTTGAGTCTGTACAAAGAACCCGAATCCACAGCCCGCCTATCTGTTGAATCTCCTGCTAACTACCGACAGCAGGAGCAGTCAACGGCACATCCATCAATGGCAATGGTTGAGCCGTCCTACAAGACAGCCCAACTGTCTTCCGAAGAAATCACCCCTGCGCCGGTAGCAAAACCGCCTAAGGATGAGGAAACGCTATGGAATGAGGCGCTTAGTAAAGATACCATAGAGGGATACATGGAGTACATCGCCCAAACTACTGAATCTGAACATATTGCAGATGCTTATTACCGCATTAGTTGCATCAGAAACGCCACTTCTTCTATCGCACCAGAAACGCCTGCACATACCCAATTTACAAGGCAGGAAAGTACCTTTAATAACAGTATGTACGAAGAAACACCAGCTAACTCATTTACTTACACAGCACCTGTAACCACTACTACCTCTGATATAGTTTCAAACAGAGCTGATTTACTCGAAGAGGACTTATGGCAACAGGCATTGTCGGCTAATACTTCACAAGCCTATCAGGACTACCTCAACCGCTCCAGCCTACTCAAATATGAGGCGCAGGCAAAAACCAAAATCAGTGAATTGCAGGAAAAGGAAAAGATGCAAGAAACGCTGGACTGGGAAAAAGCAAGCGCCGAGGATACGCTGGAGGCTTATAAAACGTACATTAGTAAGTATCCATTTGGTAATTATTATGCTAAGGCACGATTCCGCATTGCCCGTCTGGAGTCGGAAATCAATTAATATTGTACATATATTTATTTATTGATTTTCGATTGGAAATTGCTCGCGAAAATGCTAAATTCACGTTTTGAAATAACAATTAGTCATGGCAGAAGACAAAGAAAAACAGGAAAAACTCAAAATGCTAGAACTTACCATCGCTAAACTGGACAAGGCGTACGGCAAAGGAACCGTCATGCGTTTGAATGGCGATAAGGTAGAAGATATTCCTGCCATTTCAACCGGCTCGCTGGGTTTAGATATAGCATTGGGTATTGGTGGCTTACCGCGTGGACGCGTAGTAGAAATTTATGGACCTGAATCATCAGGTAAAACCACGCTGACTCTTCATTGTATTGCCGAAGCGCAAAAGGCAGGCGGATTGGCGGCATTCATAGATGCTGAACATGCTTTTGATAAAATATATGCCGAAAAGCTGGGTGTAGATTTGGATAACTTACTGGTTTCACAGCCTGATAACGGCGAACAAGCGCTTGAAATTGCTGAACAACTCATTCGCTCAGGTGCAATTGATATTATTGTGATTGACTCTGTAGCCGCGCTCGTGCCAAAAGCTGAACTTGAAGGCGATATGGGTGAAAGCAAAATGGGCTTACAGGCGCGCTTAATGAGCCAAGCATTGAGAAAATTAACCGGAACTATCAGTAAAACCAACTGCTGCTGCATTTTTATTAACCAGTTGCGCGACAAAATCGGGGTAATGTTTGGCAGCCCTGAAACCACAACAGGCGGCAACGCACTAAAATACTATGCTTCTGTGCGCTTAGATATCCGCCGCATTGGGGCTATTAAAGAAGGCGCCGATAATGTAGTGGGCAACCGCACCCGCGTAAAAGTGGTAAAAAATAAGGTTTCTCCACCTTTCCGTCAGGCAGAATTTGACATTATGTACGGCGAGGGCATTTCCAAAGTAGGTGAAATTATCGACTTAGCTTCTGAAATGGATATTGTGAAAAAATCAGGTTCTTGGTTTTCTTACAACGGCAATAAACTTGGGCAAGGACGTGATGCAGTAAAAAACTTACTGGCAGACAATCCCGAACTTGCCAACGAAATCGAGGCGAAAATAAGGGCTATGGCTAAAGGAATGCCCGTTCCTAATACGGTCAGCGCTAACGGTGAAGCAGAAGACTGAACCAGTTATGCTCTTGACAAGACGCGCGATTTATAACAGCCTCTTAACACTATTTAAGCCCTTTTGCCAATATACGGCAGGGGCTTTTTCCATAGCTTTGCAGCTATGACACTATTGCAAAATTTAAAAATTGGGATACAGGCAGCATTTATTTTGTGCTTCCTGTTATTCTTTTTTTTATTCGCAAACAATTTGTATGCACAAAATCCCATGCACGGTAGGAGCAGTGCAGGCGCAAAACAGCAGCCTACTGCCAAAAAAGAACCACCGATAGAGCTACTGCCCGGCGCAGGCGTGCTGATTGGCGATGTGATAAAAGGTGAAAATGTGCGCAAAGTACTGATGGATTCGCTAACCAAAACACAAATTGGATTTCGGCAAGGAGGCGCTATGATGTTTTGCGATAGTGCTATCCAATATATAGGTCGCAATGTGGTACATGCCTTTGGGCGGATTTATTTGATTGACGCAGATAGCACAACAGCTATTGGTGATTCACTTTTTTACGATGGTAATACGCGCACGGCACGCCTGCGCGGCAATGTAATCCTGCGCGATAAGGACAAAACTGTTACAACCAATCGCCTCGACTATAACCTTGCTACGAAAATTGCCAACTATAGCGGCGGTGGTACTGTGCAAGATGACAGTTCGCGTCTAACCAGCCGCATAGGGTATTACAATACAATTACCAAAGTTGCGAATTTTCGCGGCGACGTGTACTACAAAAGCCCAGAGACAGAGCTTTCGGGCGACACGCTAACCTACAATGCACGGTCAAAAATAGTTTATTTCAACTCTCGGACGCGCATCAAAACCCGCAATGGCGATATTATAACCGACAAAGGCGAATATAATACCGTACTTGGTAAATCAAATTTTAAAGGACGCACTAAAATTGATACAGATGAATATATTATCAGCGGCGATGCTTTGGAATACGACCGCGTCATGGAACGAGGATTTGCCAAAGGAAATGTTGAATTTTACAACAAAAAAGACAATTTTATTATCCTCGGCGATTTTACGCGTTACGACGGCGTACTGGAAACAAGTCAGGTATATGGCAATGCAGTGCTGATAAGTCCACAGAAAAACGGCAAAGATACGCTCTTTCTAGCGGCAGATACGCTGATTTCTTACAAAGAAGCAGGTTTGGCAGATTCGCTGCCTGCGGTAAAAAAACTGACTGCCTACCGAAATGTACGTATCTATCGTTCTGATTTTCAGTCAAAATGCGATTCGCTCGGCTATCACCTCAACGACTCGACCATTTTCTTTTACTACGACCCCGTCATCTGGGCAAGAGGTTCGCAATTAGTAGCAAAGCAAATCAGCGTGCGCATGAAGAACAGTCAAATAGATTCCATGAGTTTGCAAGAAAAGGCTTTTATTGTTTCACAAGATACACTGCTTAATTTCAATCAAAC
>Ga0308419_1002001_pt1 | contig 13333 bp, 12 predicted proteins | sample HotsprSampleMS50_FD_203674 | JGI IMG/M metagenome (GOLD analysis project Ga0308419, IMG submission 203674) | Hot spring phototrophic mat microbial communities from Mushroom Spring, Yellowstone National Park, Wyoming, United States - 20090730_MS50 ... | reverse complement strand
CGCCGCAGCTTCTATCGCACTAAGCAAATCTTCACTTGTGCTACTTGGCAGATTGACCCATCCCAAAAACTCGCTGCCTTTGCCTGTACGGTTGTGGAGCGCTTCATGGTAACGGTCTATCTCCGCCTGATAGCGGGTAATGTCTCGTTGGAGTAAAAATTCTAAAATTTTGCTAATGTCAATTTTCAGTAATTCCATATTCATTGTGTTCTGTGATGCATGACAAAGATAAAATTTTAGCAAATTAAATCGCCCAACATTGGTACTGCACCTGAGTTTGCCCTAAAAAGAAACTGCCATGCACATGTACTGTATAAGGAGCTTCTGTAGGAAAGAGAGCAGTGCAGCTCGTTTGACAATTAAACGATTAAAATGCAATCAATTAAAACATCTCCAAAACCAAAGCAGCCTGCCAGGTTTTGTTTTGCAAAGTATAAAAAGTGAGGGCGAAAGTTTTTCCCCCTCACATATAAAACATCAATTAGTTGCTTTTTGCGTTTTTCACGTATTTCTCTAACCACTGATCCATTTCCCAGAGCATATGCATTACCGATTCTTTAGCGCGGTAGCTGTGGCTTTCATGTGGCAACAGCACAAATCGGGTTGTTGCGCCGTGTCCTTTTAGTGCATTATAGAAGCGCTCACTCTGAATAGGGAAAGTACCGGAGTTATTATCGGCTTCGCCATGAATCAACAGAATCGGTTCTCTGATTCTATCGGCATACATAAAAGGCGACATCCGGTTGTAAATTTCAGGGGCTTCCCAAAAAGTACGCTCTTCGCTTTGGAAACCAAAGGGAGTCAGCGTGCGGTTGTAAGCGCCGCTGCGAGCAATACCCGCACAGAAATAATCGGTATGCGCTAGTAGATTAGCAGTCATAAATGCGCCATAGGAGTGTCCGCCTACTGCAACGCGATTTTCATCCATCACTCCCAATCTTACACCTTCTTCTATCAATGCTTTGGCATTCAGGTCTAACTGTTGCACGAAAGTGTCATTAGGTTGTTTATCGCCCTCACCTACAATAGGCATTGCCGCATTATCAAAAACGGCATATCCACGAGTTACCCAGAAAATTGGTGAACCCCATGAAAGGCGCGTAAAGCGATAGGGCGAGCCACTCACCTGACCTGCCGCAGCCGCACTCTTGTACTCACGCGGATATGCCCAAACAAATGAAGGCAGCGGACCGTCTTCTTTTTTGTAGTCGGCAGGCAGATACAAGTCAGCGCTCATTTCTACACCGTCTGCACGCTTGTATTTAATTAGCTGCTTAGTTACGCCTTTCAAGCCTTCGTAAGGATTAGGGAAAGCTGTCAGTTGTATCAGTTGCTTTTTCTTCAAGTCGCGCAGAAAGTAATTTGGATTCTCGGTTGTCGATTCACGAACGGTAATTAGCAATTGCTTCTCGTTGTTAATAATATCAACAGGGCGCTCGTAGTAAGGCGCCTCTGAACGCCACAAGCGGGTAGATTTTTTAGTGGTTAGGTTGAATAAATCTACAAATGGACGGTCGCCTTCGGGTGAAGCGCCTGTACCAAAGAAATAAATGGTATTGTCTTTCTGAATGTCTAGCACATTGCGACCGTAAGTATTGCGTTTGGTACGTGGTGTTCCTGGGTCGGTGTAAGTATCTTCATAGGAGCGGTCAAATAGCACAATAGGAGCAGTTTGCGCATCTGGGTGAATGATGTGTACCAGCTCTTTACGGGTAGCCCACCAACGTTCGCGAGCAAAGGCTATTTTTTCATTGCCCCAAGTAATCCCTGTAAAACGATATTTAGTTGCCAATATTTCTTTGGATTGTCCGTCGAAAGGAGCAGAAAGCGCAAATACACGGTCGCGGATAGACGCTTCTTTTTTCGGGTCGCCTTCGTCTTGCGCCTCTACCCATACAATAGTAGCCGGTGCATCAGCACGCCAGCTATGACGACGCGGCCCTGTTGGAACGGCATCAAAACCAGTAGGCAGGTTCTCTGCTAATGGACGCTCTGTTAAAACTTTAATCAATTTGCCGGTCACAGCATCATAAACAGCCACCTGATAAGGAAAATTACTTACTGGCACTAAATAGGAAAACGGACGCTTGATAACTTGCATCATCACAAAACGGCCATCAGGCGAAGCGGAAGCATCACTAATTATGCCTGCTTCACCAATAGCAGTCAGCGAACCGTTTAAATCGGTAATAACAGTCTGTGCAGTTGCATAATACTCAAAAATTTTCTCATCGGAAGGCGATTTAAGCAAGTCCTGATAGGTACGTGCGGGCGCGCGTTTACCCACATTCTCCTGAATTACAGGACCTTTTGGTACATTATCGGCAGCAGGAGCAGCGCCTCTGTTTTGCGGTACAATCGTACAGAGCAATCGGTTACTGTCGTTCATCCATTCAAAAGGATTACCTAGCACGCTGTTTAGCGCAAAATTGCCTACGCGTTTGGCGGTTGCTGTTGTTATATCAATCACCCATAGCTCGACACTTTTGTCAGTTGTATGAGCAAAGGCGATTTTCTTTTCATCGGGCGACCATGACACATTGGAAATCAAGGGATTGGCGGGCATTCCTTTTACTTCGATTTCCTCTTTGCCCATCACCTTGCGAAGTTTGATACCCACAATATAACCTACACGGCTTGGACCATTGGTATTAGGGTTGATGCGCAAACCTGCCAGTCGCAGTTCAGGTTGAGCAAGTTCGGCAATACTTGGCAACTCTGACTGCATTAAAAGCACCATCCAGTTGCCTTTGCTATCAATGCTGACACTCGGTGTGGAAGGTGCATTGACCAAATCGACAATAGCTTGTGGCGGCATCTGATATTTTATGTCAGTTTGCGCCCACAAGCCGGCAAAAGGGCTGAAACCGCACATTAATAGTACTACGGTACTGCAAAAGAATAGTTTTTTCATCATTAATTCGTTTTGTTTTACAAACGTGCCAAAGATAAGCATTTTCCTTACGCACTTACTATCTATCCGGAAGTGATACGCATCGGATAAAACTCATAGATGCCGCATAGGCGGCTGACTCGTAACAAAAAAGACGCGCCGCAAAACTTTGCGACGCGCCTCTGCAGGTTTTTTGCTTGCTTTAAGCGCTTATACAACAGCTGCAATTTGACTTTTGGCATAAACACCGCTACGCAGCTTGTCGGAAATTTTTTCAAATGCTTCAATGGTGCGGTTTACATCGTCCAAAGTATGAGCAGCTGTAGGAATCAGACGCAACATAATTACATCTTTCGGCACTACTGGATAAATAACCACAGAGCAGAAAATATGATAATTTTCACGCAAATCAATAATCAGGTTGGCAGCCTCGTTGGTACCGCCACTGAGGAACACAGGTGTTACTGGCGACTCGCAAGCACCGATGGCGAATCCACGAGCTTTCAGACCATTTTGCAGGGCATTTACAATTTCCCACAGTTTGTCTTTCAGTTCGGGCATGGTGCGGAGCATCTCCAAACGCTTCATGTTGCCCAAAACAATTGGCATAGGCAGCGTTTTGGCAAAAATTTGTGAACGGCAGTTGTAGCGCAGGTATTCTATCACATTTTCAGGACCAGAGACGAATCCGCCGATACTTGCCATAGACTTGGCAAAGGTAGAGAAGTATAAATCTACCTCATTCATTACACCGAGGTGTTCGGGCGTGCCAGCACCTGTTTTGCCCATGGTGCCGAAGCCGTGTGCATCGTCCACCAATAGACGGAACTGATATTTTTTCTTCAAAGCCACAATCTGGTCTAGCTTGCCTAAGTCGCCCAACATGCCGAAGACGCCTTCGGTAATCACCAGAATAGCTCCACCAGTTTCATTAGCAAGTTTAGTAGCGCGTTGCAACTGCTTTTCGCAGTTTTGAATGTCGTTGTGCGGGAACATGAAGCGCTTACCCATGTGCATACGCAAGCCATCAATAATACATGCGTGGCACTCAGAATCGTACACAACCACATCATGGCGAGTCAGGAGCGCATCAATGACTGACATGATACCCTGATAGCCGTAGTTGAGCACCATTGTGTCTTCCTTGCCCACAAATTCGGAGAGTTGCGTTTCAAACTGTTCTATAATGGTGGAGTTACCCGACATCATGCGTGCGCCCATCGGATAGGCCAAACCATATTGTCGAGTAGCTTCTGTATCAGCTTTGCGAATTTCAGGATGATTGGCAAGACCCAAATAGTTATTCAGACTCCAGTTCAAAACTTCTTTGCCTCTGAAAATCATGTGCGGGCCAATTTCACCTTCCAATTTAGGAAAAGCAAAATAACCATGAGCTATTTGCGAATGTTGCCCCAGCGGGCCACGATTGGTCTTGAGTTTCTCAAATAAATCTATCACAGCTTGAAAAGATTGGGTTTATGATAAATCTGGCAAAGATAGGAAAATAAGACTATCTCACAATACGCGCTGTTGTCCGAAGAGGCGGTGTAGCTCAAACTTAAAGCGACTTTGCTGTCGTCAAAGGCTGTAATCTTTATTAATAAAGTAATCAAAAGAGAGTTGACAGGTTCGTCGCATCGGTGCATCATGCAATTTGCAAGCAAATGGAACAGCATTATTGGTAGTTTAAAAACTATCTTCTCAATTGCTTAAAAAAACTTTTCAAAAGATTGGCGGCGTCGGCTGCTAGTAACCCTTGTTGCAGGTTAGTTTTAGGATGAAAAGAGCGCCGCGATTGCTCCCCAAGCCTTGAAAAGCCGTTTTTTTCGTCTGCTGCAGCGTACACAATACGCCCTAGCATTGCCCAATAACACGCTCCGGCACACATTAGGCAAGGTTCTAAGGTTACGTATAGCGTACACTCGTTCAGGTAGCGCGCGCCTAAATATTGCGTAGCGGCTGTAATAGCAATCATCTCGGCGTGTGCTGTTGGGTCGTTAAGTGCCAGTGTTTGGTTATAGCCTCTGCCGATAATTTGATTTTGCCAAGCGATCACCGCTCCTACAGGAATTTCACCCATTTCTCCGGCTATAAGTGCCAGCCGAAGGGCTTCCTGCATCATGCGGTGGTCGGTTTCACTGAACATGTCAATTATTTTCTGAAAGCAATCTTATCTCTTGTATCTGCAAAAATGGCATCCTTTACACTGGCAAGTTGCAAGAAGTCATGCGGGAAGCCTAATTCAATGCGACTCACCTCATCCAGCGCCGCCAAATGTTCGTCAGAAAGGTGCAATTGCAAACACCCAAGGCAATCACGAATTTGCTCCAATCTTCTTGCCCCCAGAATTGGTATGATGTTACTGCCTTGCTGACGCAACCAGGCAAGTGCTACTTGCGCAGGCGTTGCTCCAACTGCATCTGCTATATCACAAACTTTTTGAGCAATCGCCCTGTTTCTATCATTCAATTTAATACTTTTTTCACTCAATCGCACAGACTGATCTGTTGGAATACCTTGGTTGTACTTTCCAGTTAAAATTCCCGCGCCTAAGGGAGCCCAAGGGGTAACTGTCATGTTAAAATTTTTAGCCATTGGTAGCAAATCGCGCTCGGCGCTGCGCTGCACCAAACTGTATTCTATTTGCAAGCCTGCAAATGCCGTCCAGCCACGCAAATCAGCAAGCGTATTACACTGTGCCACTACCCATGCCGGTGTATCTGATATGCCTACATAATGCACTTTACCCTGCCGCACCAAATCGTCCAGACCGCGCATGACCTCTTCAGGGGAGGTAGTAAAATCCCACATATGCACCCAAAAAATGTCAATAAAATCGGTATTCAGACGCTTTAAACTACCTTCTACTGAGCGCATCATGTTTTTGCGATGATTGCCATTTGCATTAGGATTTTCGCGCTGGTCGTGCAAAGTGTATTTGGTAGCTAAAACAAAATAATCGCGGTCAGCAGCGATGAACTCGCCTAACCATTTTTCACTGGTGCCCTCTGTGTATCGATTAGCAGTATCAATAAAATTACCACCTGTATTCACATAGGCATCAAATATTTTTTTGCTTGTCTCGTAATCTGCACCAGTATTCCACTCCGTGCCGAAGGTCATTGTCCCTAGACAAAGTTCTGATACACGCAAACCTGTTTTGCCAAATAATTTGAATAACATAAAAATGATGCTTGAAATTAGTTGGAACGATATTTTTCTATTGGAATTGTGATGCGGTCGTTGATGATAGAGGCATTAGGACAGACAGACTTAATTTGTGTGTACACTGCAAACGCCTCTGTTTTAGCAAAAAAATTACCCAGTTTTACCCTAAAATTAGGCTGCTCGTAAACCAACTCGGGTACTTCTGATGTTATTTTTCGCACTTCACTGATGATTTTATTTGCCTCATCGCGGTTGCCACCTGAATAAAGCAATATGCGATAGCCTTGTGAAAATCTCAGATTTTTATTGCCGGCTGCCATAGTTTCGCGCATAGCATTGAGCTGCGCCTCGATACTGCCCGAAATACTCACCTGTGTACTACCTTGCAGCTGTGCAGGCGTATTGTTGATAGCAGGCACATTATTTTTTGACTCCAGCTCAACTATCAGAGGTCTATAAGCGCTTAAATCCATTGAGAAAGGCGGCGCATAGGTAACAGTTGATACACTTTTGCAAGCAACAACCGTTGCCAAAAGGGCAGCCAAAGCCACCAATCGGCTAAGATTTCTTTTTGCTACATACCTCATTTCGCTTTTTTTGCTAACTTGATGCAAGTTAATATAAAAAAGCTTCATGCGTAAACCTCATATTACTGCCATCGGTACAGCAGCACCTGCACATGAAATTAGACAGGAACTCGCTCCTGAATGGTTAGCAGCCTCATTGGCACTTGACCCGTCAGACGTACGCAAAGTAAGGCTGATTTACAAAGCAACAGGTATTCAAACCCGCTATAGTACTATTCCCGACTTCTGTAGCATGGAACAACGCGAACTTTTTCCGCTGGCAGAAAATCTAGAGCCTTTTCCCACAACTGCTGAACGCATGGCGGTTTACAAACGTGAAGCACCACTGCTGGCAGCAAGAGCCATAGAAAATATGCAGCTTCCGGCAAATTATTTTAGCAGAATTACACATCTGATTACAGTCAGTTGTACGGGCATGTATGCTCCAGGTTTGGATATCGACCTGATGCATCACTTTGGGCTGCCGGCTCATGTACAACGCATTTGTATTTATTTCATGGGCTGCTATGCAGCTTTCAATGCACTAAAAACAGCAGATGCAATTTGCAGAGCATACCCTGATGCCAAAGTTTTGATTGCCGATGTAGAACTCTGCACGCTGCATTTCCAAAAAATTAACACCGAAGACCAATTACTTGCCAATGCAATTTTTGCCGATGGAGCGGCAGGTGTACTCATAGAATCTGTTACATCCGATAAGGGATTGCTTTCATTGGAAGGCTTTTACAGTGGTCTGATTCCCGAAGGCAGCAGCGAAATGGCTTGGCACATCGGCGACTTTGGTTTTGAAATCAAACTCTCTTCGTATGTACCCAAGCTTTTGGGCGGTAAAATTAAATTTTTAATCGACAAAACTCAGGAGCAATTACAAATGATAGACAATAAAATTGACTATTTCGCCTTTCATCCTGGAGGGAAAAAAATTCTGACCGAAATAGAAGCCAGCCTTGGCATTACTCCACAAGAAAATTGCTGGGCTTACGAAGTTATGAAGCGATTTGGCAACATGTCCTCTGCCACGATTCTGTTCGTACTACAACACATGATTCAAACTTTGCGTCAAGAAAATTATCAAAAAGGCGCACAAGTACTAGCAGCAGCCTTCGGACCGGGCTTAATCATGGAATCTGCCATCGTTCACTTACAAAACCTGCATTTCAGTCATGCCTGATTTCAGCCAAAGAAGCTACCAGCCCGAACTGATGGACGATTTGACGCTTAGCGATGCTGCACTGGCAAAAAATCTGCGAGAGTTGGAATATATAAATGCCTATTTGGGAGGCAATACATTGACTGTCAAAGGTCTACAATATTTTGTCAGCCGAAGCAATGCCCCGCTTTCGGTGGCAGATATTGGCTGTGGTGGTGGCGATACGCTGCGCTATGTTGCCCGATGGGCGCAGCAAAAATGTGTGCTGTTGCAGTTAGCCGGCTATGATGCCAATCCTTTCATGGTGAACTATGCGAGTACGCATCCGCAGCATGTCCCGCATATCAGCTATCATTGTATGAACCTGTGGTCGGAAGAGTTCAACAGCGTACAAACAGATGTGTTTCTGCTAAGCCTCTTTTGTCATCATTTTACCGATGAGGAGCTGACAACAATATTGACCAAGCTATTAAGACAAGCCCGTAAAGGTATCATTATTAATGATTTACACCGTCATCCAATAGCTTATTACAGTATTAAATGGCTAACGCGCGGGCTGCGTGGCTCTTATTTGGTGCAGCATGATGCACCACTTTCCGTGCTGCGGGCTTTTCGAAAAAGTGAATTAGAACGACTGTTACATCCTATTGCGCCCAATCGTTTCCGCATTAGTTGGCATTGGGCATTTCGCTATTTGGTGCTAATTGAAAAGTAGCTAAGTAGCTCTGGCAAAAATAATCCAGCGTTTCATCGTGCAGTTTTCGGTTCAATTTTTTGGCAATATTCCAATCGTAACAAGCATTAGGTATTCGTGCCAAGTTGACATATGCCTGTGCACGCTGGTAGTACAAGTCTGCCCGACGTGGATTACACAAAATTGCATTGGAATATGCTTTTGCTTCGGCTTCATAATCTTCTTTGGCGCGGGCAATTATTGCTAAGTTGGCATAAACTGCATCATCAGCCATGCCTTTTTGGAGCATTTCCTCGAAAATAATTTTGGCATTATCATGTGAATTATTTTTAAAAAGTAGCAAAGTAGCAGCCCTCATATACATCGCTTTGTCAGGCGGCATTTTAGCAAATGCATACATGAAGTTCATGCGTGCCGAGTCGGGATTACCTAGATAGCTATTGGCAAGCCCGCGATAAAAATAAAATTCCGGGTATTCAATTTCGGCATTGTCAATAGCCGCCTGTATCAGTTTGTGCCCTTCGTCATAGAACCCGAAGTGGTCGATATAAATTTTTCCGCGCAAGAAAAGCGCCCGAAAGTAATAGTGGTCAGTTCCCAGCCCCTGATTGAGATAATGCTCCGCCTCCCAATACTTACCTTCCTTGTAAGCCTCATATGCCCAATGATAATTTAATCGACCAATCAGTGCAAAAAGCGAATACACAATAAAAAACATGTAACCAACAATGGCAATCGCTACCCATGGCGCTGCTTTAATATAGCGCTCCTGCTCAGCTTGTTCTTCAGGAGAAACTTTGCGAACATATGCGCGCCGCCTATAGGGACGTCTTACAGGTTGCTGCCGATAAATGGGCTGTGCAGAAGGGTCATAGCCTATGCGTAGCAAATAATCATACCGCGCTTTTTTATCAGGATTGCCCAAGCACTGATAGGCATGGTTAATAGCTTTGAACTTCTCTTCTGCTAGTGGGTTATTTGGGTTGCGGTCGGGGTGATACTGAAAAGCCAATCTTTTAAAGGCAGATTTCACCTCGGCTGATGAGGCAAAATTGGGTAAACCTAGCACTTCGTACAGATTGACCATCGGATTAATAAGCTATAATTTTGAGGAAATTTACGCTGTTTTCGGCAAAAAACCTTATTGCTTTTTCATGTCAGTCAGACTTTTGTTATTAGATAACCGCGACTCGTTCACCTATAATTTGGCGCAACTGATTGAAGAAAATTTTGACGGCGAGTATTATGTAAAAACCTGCGACGAAATATCACTTTCCCAAGCAGCATATTATGACAAAATTATTTTCTCACCTGGTCCGGGCGTGCCTTCCCAAATTCCCCTAATGCGCAGTATTTTGATGACTTACGGCGCAACTAAATCCATTTTGGGGGTTTGTCTTGGGCATCAGGCTATTGCGGAGGCTTTCGGCGGCACTTTGTATAATATGGGACAAGTTTGGCACGGCATGAAAGTGCCTATTCGCGTTACAGCACCTAAAGAACGGCTGTTTCAAAACTTGCCACCAGAGTTTGAGGTGGGGCTGTATCACTCATGGGCAGTTGCATCCCTACCCGATTGCTTGCAAGCAACAGCCGTAAGTACCCAAGGCGCTATCATGGCAGTTGCTCACAAAATTTACGATATCAGAGGCGTACAGTTCCACCCTGAATCGATTATGACTGAATACGGTGCTGAATTGCTGCGCAATTGGTTAAAGGGTAATTAATTGTGCAAAAACTTACTTAAAGTTTGAGCCATTCCAGAGCAGCTTCTCTACTGCTAAAATATTTGGTTACTTCATTTAGTGAGTTAATATAGTTTTCTTGATTCATTATAGCGTCTTCTATGAGCTGCTCTATTGAAACATGCACAAACAAGTCTTGGCTTACTAAAATAGCCAACTTTCGAGTCCCTGCTGCTCGAAAACTTGGAGCAATAATTGAATTATGCCATTTCTGCAACTCAGGCGTGATGGTATAGCGCATGTTAAGTGTATCGGCAAGGATAGCACGTGGCTTTACCGCGTCGATGGCAGCTTTTTCTGCCATAATAGCCTGACGGAAATCTTCCTCACTCATGCGAATAGAATCCGCATGCCATTGAATTTGAATACCGTGAATTTCAGGAAGTTGAGTAATAGTTAAAAATTCACTTGACAATGACATAAACAAAATTGATAAGACGTAAAAAACATCAAGGGGTTAATAAATGTTGTGAGCAATGCGAATATAAAAAGTTACAACTTGCTAAAAAAATCAATTTTCAGATAAATCATACACATATTTGTAGTGCATGTGAATTCCATAAAAAAGTAGGCTTTGCAAAATGCAAAGCCTACTTTCGGAAAAAATTAGAAAAATATCAGATATGAATCACTTCACCGTAAGCAGCTGCTGTTGCTTCCATAATTGCTTCGGACATGGTTGGGTGTGGATGCACGGCTTTGATAATTTCATGTCCTGTTGTTTCCAGTTTACGCGCTACTACTACCTCTGCAATCATTTCAGTAACGTTTGCTCCAATCATATGGCACCCTAACCACTCGCCATATTTGGCATCAAAAATTACTTTCACGAAACCTTCTTTCGCGCCCGCTGCACTTGCCTTGCCTGATGCTGTAAATGGAAACTTGCCTACTTTAATTTCATAACCAGCTTGGCGGGCAGCTTTTTCGGTCATACCCACAGAAGCAATTTCAGGGCTGCAATAGGTACAGCTCGGAATATTGCCATAGTTCAATGGTTCAGGATGATGACCGGCAATTTTTTCAACACAAATAATGCCTTCCGCAGAGGCAACGTGTGCTAGCGCAGGACCGCTCACAATATCCCCAATGGCATAATAGCCAGGTATGTTGGTGCGATAAAATTCATCTACTAATACTTTACCCTTGTCGTATGCGATGCCAACTTCTTCTAAACCAATTCCTTCCAGATTGGTCGTAATACCGGCAGCAGACAGTACCACATCGCATTGGATTTCCTCATAGCCGTTGGCAGTTTTTACTTTTACTTTGCAGCCCTCGCCCGATGTGTCCACCGATTCTACCGATGAGGAGGTCATAATAGTCATGCCTGCCTTTTTGAAAGTTTTTTCCAATTGTTTGGAAATTTCTTCATCTTCCAAAGGCACAATATCTGGCATGTATTCTACGATGGTAACTTTTGTTCCAATGGTATTGTAAAAATAGGCAAACTCAACACCGATTGCACCAGAGCCGATGATTACCATGCTCTTAGGCTGCTTTTCCATGGCCATTGCCTTGCGGTAGCCGATAATTTTTTCGTTGTCGATTTTGATGCCGGGAAGTTCGCGGCTGCGTCCGCCTGTAGCCAGAATAATGTGGTCGGCGCTGTACTCAGTTTTTGAGCCGTCGGCAGTAGTTACTTCCACTTTCTTGCCGGGCTTCGCCTTACCAAAGCCCATCAGCTTGGTGATATTGTTTTTACGGAAAAGGAACTCGATGCCTTTGCTCATCCCTCCGGCAACGGCACGACTACGCTTAATCATGCCTTGAAAATCTACTGCATAATCTTTTATGTCGATGCCGTAATCTTTGGCATGTTGGATATATTCAAATACCTGAGCGCTTTTTAGCAGGGCTTTAGTCGGAATACAACCCCAGTTGAGGCAAACACCGCCCAGTTCTTCTTTCTCAACCACAGCTACTTTCATGCCCAGTTGAGAGGCGCGAATGGCAGCTACATAGCCTCCAGGGCCACTACCAATCACAATTACATCATATTTTGTAGAAGACATATCGCTTATAGTGGATGTTTAAACACTTGTGCAAAAATAAGCTTAAATGTGAGATTTCACAGGTGAGGATTAATTTAACTCGGAAGGTCAAAATTGCGTTTATCTATTAAATTGCAGTCAAAAATTGTCAAAACTGGCTTATGCGAATTAAACTTATATTTCCCGCAGGAAGTTTCGTGCTTGCAGCATCCTTAGCTGTTGCGCAAAATATTGCCCCCGGTGCTTTAGGCTATTACAACGACGCCCTTCGCTTTTCACAAACCCGCTTTGGTGGAACTGCACGCTTTCAAGGAGTGGCAGGCGCCAACGTAGCTCTGGGCGGCGATGTATCGTCGGCTTTTGTCAACCCCGCAGGGTTGGGAATGCTCCGCAAGTCGGAAATGACTTTCAGCTTTGCGGGTAATTCTGCCAGTACTAGCAGTTCATTTTTGGGCGAGACAACGAGTAGCGGTAACTTTAACCTAAACCTCAATCATTTAGGTTTACACTTCTCTTCGGACAGAGGGGCAGAAAGTACAGTACGCGGTAGCACGTTTGCCATCACTATGACGCGCAACAACGACTTTCAAGAACTAATCGATTACCGCGGCACCAATACGCGCAACTCGATTGTAGATTATTTTTTAGACCGCACCGATGGGCGCGTACCCTGGAGCGAATTAGACGATGAGTTGCGAAATGGTATTTTTAGCCTTGAAGGATTAGCCTATGCTACTTATTTAATCAATCCGTTTTTTGGAGATAACACTACTCGCAATTCCTACGAATCGTTTGTGCCACTTGCTCCTACTGTGCAGTCGGAAAATATTAGAAGAAGTGGAGCGCAAAGCCAGTGGAATGTAGCTTATGGACTGAATATCAAAGACAAATTCTATTTAGGTGCAGGTATCGGCATTGCTATACTGCGCTATGCACAAGACAAAACCTATAACGAAAATGTTATCAACAGCACCACTCCACTACCTGGAGGACAGCGCTTGCCGCTAAACAAGTTAGAATTAACCGAAAAAAATCGCCAAAATGGAACAGGGATTAACGCCAATATAGGCTTTATTTTGCGACCAACTGATTTTTTCCGCAT
>Ga0308419_1001999_pt1 | contig 13338 bp, 10 predicted proteins | sample HotsprSampleMS50_FD_203674 | JGI IMG/M metagenome (GOLD analysis project Ga0308419, IMG submission 203674) | Hot spring phototrophic mat microbial communities from Mushroom Spring, Yellowstone National Park, Wyoming, United States - 20090730_MS50 ... | reverse complement strand
ATCCTTAAGCGCCTCCGTCAGAGCAGGGACAGCTTGCGGGTCGCCGATTTCCCTCAATGCCAATACCGCTCCTCGACGCACCTCCGCATTCTTATCCTTGAGTGCCTCAATCAGCGCGTGGACGGCTCGACGGTCGCCAATTCTCCCCAGCACCCGTACCGCCTCTCTGCGCACCTCATCCTTACCCTTGAGCGTTTCCAACAGGGCTGGAACGGCTGGTGAGCCGATTTTCCACAGCCCATCTCTTGCTACCCGGCGTATCTCCTCATCCTCGTCTTCGAGCGCCTTTGCCAAAGCAAGGGCAGCCTGCTGGTCGCTGATTTTCCCAAGCGCCTGCACTGCCTCCCTGCGCACTTCCTTTCTCTCATCCTTTAGAGCCTCTGTCAGAGCAGGGACAGCTTGTGGGTCGCCGATTTCCCCTAGTGTCCAAGTCGCTGTTTGGCGCAGCCACCATTCCTCATCCTTGAGCGCTTCGATTAAGGCAAAGATGACCTGGGGGCCGCCGATTTCCTCCGGCGTCCATGCTGCATCGTGCTGCCCTTCATTCTTGAGCACCTCCATCAGGGCGGGGATGACAGGCAAGCCAAGCTTCCCAAGTGCCAACGCCGCCGCCCAGCGCACATGCTTATCCTGATCCTTCAACGCCTCCTTCAATGCAGGGATAGCCTGCCGGTCGCCGATTTTCCCCAGTGCCCACGCCGCTGACTCGCGTACCTCTTTCCTCTCATCCTTGAGCGCCTCCAACAGGGCAGGAAGCGCAGGCAGGCCAATTTCCCCTAGCGCCCATTCCGCTGCCTCACGCACCTCCTTATCATTGTCCTTGAGTATTTTCATTAGGGCAGGGATGGCTTGCTGGTCACCGATTTTCCCCAGCGCCCATGTAGCCATCCAGCGCACATCCCTTCTCTTATCCTTCAGCGCCTCCAGCAGAGCAGGGACGGCGGGTAAGCCGATTTTCCACAGCGCCCATGCCGCTGCCTCGCGCATCTCCTTATTCTCATTCTTGAGCGTTTCCATCAGTACAGGGATAGCTTGCGGGTCGCCAATTTCCCCCAGCGCCTCTGCAGCCGACCGGCGCCTTTTATAATTCTCATCTTTGAGTGCCTCGACCAAGGCAGGAACAGCAGGCAAGCCGATTTTTCCTAACGCCCATACCGCAGCATCGCGCACCTCCTTATTCTCATCTTGGAGTGCTTCGATCAGTTCGGGAACGGCTTGCCAGTCGATGATTTTACTTAGCGCCTCCGCTGCTGCCCGATGTACCCACCCGCCTTCCTTGAGTGCCTCCATTAGTGCAGGGATCGTTCGTCGGTCGCCAATGGTTCCCAATGCCCGCACTGACGCTTCGCGCACATCTCTATCCTCATCTTTGAGCGCCTGGATCAGGGCGGGGACGGCCTGCGGGTCGCCAATTTCCCTCAGCGCCCACACCGCCGCCTGGCGCACACTTCTATCCTCGTCCTTGAGCGCCTCCAGCAGAGCAGGAACAGTTTGTGAGTCGCCAATTTTCTCGAGCGCATACGCTGCCGCTTGGCGCACCTCCCTGCTGTCGTCTTTGAGTGCCTCTGTCAGAGCAGGAATAGCTCGTGAGTCGCCAATTTTCTCGAGCGCATACGCTGCCGCCCGGCGCACCCGCCATTCGTCATCCTTGAGCGCCTCCAGCAGGGCGGGGAGGGCCTGTCGGTCGCCGATCTTCCCCAGCGCCTCTGCCGCTGCCTTGCGCGCCCGCCAGTTCCCATCCTTGAGCGCCTCCAGCAGGGCGGGGACAGCAGGCGAACCGATCTTCCCCAGCGCCTCCGCCGCTGCCTGGCGCACCTGCCAATCCTCATCCTTGAGCGCCCGCCGCAGCCCGAGCCATATGCGCTCCCACATCGCCTCCACGTGGCCGCTCTCCGCAGCCAGTTCCGCCGCCAGGAACAGGTCACGGCGCAGGAAGCCTTCTTCCGGCGAGCGGGCGCGCAAAATCCAATTCAGCAGGCGCAGGGCCTCGGCTTCGGACAGCGCACCGACCAGCAGGGCGAGCGGCTCGCGCCACTCGGGCAGGTGCAGGCGCGGCTTCAGGAAGCACCAGGCGCGGCGGGCGTCCTGCTTCCAGGCTCTTTGCAGGCGCAGAGCGACGAAGTACTCGCGCAGGGTCTGGTGGCTGAAGGCATAGCGCAGGTGCACTTTCCCCTCTTCGGACTGCGGCAGGCGGGCGAGCAGGCCGCTTTGCTCGCGCAGGCGGCGCAGCAGGTCAGCGGCTGCGGTTTCGTCTTGCGCCAGCCCGAACCTTTGCAACGCCTGTAACAGGTCGGCTTCTTCATTCCCGCCGCCGAGGTGCAGGTGCCAGGCCAGCGCCTCCAGGGCCTGCAGGAAGTGTCGCTTTTCCTCTTCCTTTGCGCCGCGTCGGGTGGCGCGCTGCCAGGCTTCCTCTACCCACAGGCGGTAGAGGTCGGCGCGGTTGCGGGCGATCTCGCCGCTCAGAGCGCAGTGCTGGGCACTCAGGCGTAGCAGCAGGGGGTTATCCAACAGGCGGCGCAGCGCCGGGCGGGCCTGCATCTGCTCCAGCAAGGTCCTCGCCTCGCTCTCGGCCTGCTCTGCCGTCCATTCCTTCTCTTTCAGGACGGCCAGCCAGCCGCGCAGGTAGGGCAGGGCTTCGGTTTCGGGATGCTCGAACGGCTTGAGGGTGTACTCGTTCAGCCCAGGGAGGGATTGAAAGCCGGCCGGGCGCGAGGTCAAAATCACCCAGGCGGCGCCGCTGTGGGCAAACGTTTCAATGCGCCTGCGTACCGTTTCTCGCAGGTCTGCCGGCACTTCGTCCAGCCCGTCGAACAGGACGAGCAGGCCGGGGCTGGTTTTCCAGGCCTCCAGCAAAGCCTCGGCTTCAGCGGGCGAGCATTGCAGGCGGCCGCGCACTTCGGCGCGCAGCACGTCTATCAGTGCCTCGCTGGTGGCGATGCTGGCGGCGCTCGTTTGCAGGTCCAGGCGGATGGGGATGTACGCGCGGTTGACCTTCAGCCGTTCCACATGCCAGTTTTCGGCGGCGCGGGTGAAGCACAGCCCGATGAATTGCAATGCGGTAGACTTCCCCGCACCCGGCTCGCCCAACAGGACCAGGTTTTCCCCCTTCCCTAACACCGTCTCCAGCGGGACGGGCGGCGGAGGCGGCTTGGGAACCGGGGGCGCGCCCGCATCCTGAAAGCGCGCCGCGGCCGGGTCGAGGTCGGGGCGCGGCGGTTCGGTGAGTTTCGCTGCGGGGCGCTCCCGCGCCTGGAGCATGAAGAAGACGCGCTCCAGCGGCAGGCAACGGTCTTCACCATGCACGCTGACGGTCAGGAATTGCCACTCTTCTGTCAGGCTGCGCAGGTAGCGTTCGGTCAGGCGGTCAAGGAACTGGGGCGAGAGCCGCTGCACCGCTTCCGCAGCCGGGCCTTGCAAAACCTGCACGACGTTCCCCTCGCCGGTGACGATGACGACGCCCTCGGCGCTGCCGCCAATGGCCACAGCGCGCTCGCCGGTGGCCAGCGCAATCTGCCCCGCCTGCAGCGCGTGGCGCAGGGCCTCCAGGTCAGCGGGAGTGTGGGTTCCGTCCTTCAGCCGTTGCAGGGCCTGCTGCAGGTCCGGCGGGATCATTTTTTCTCAGCCCCTTTCCACCCGATTCCGGTCGCCCGTGAGGATGACGCTCCCGCTCACGTTCCCGCCGATGGCGACGGAACGGTCGCCGATTGCGGTGACCGTCACGCCGGCGGCCTCGGCCTCACCCCACAGGTGAGCAACCTCTTCCCGCAAGTCACCGTCCTCCTGCAGCGCACGGGCGATCTCCTCCCGCAGAGCCTCACGCAGCGCCTGGTTGTCGGGCAGGGCGGCGGCGGTCTGCGCCACCTGCTCCACGGCCTTCTTGCGGCGCAGTTTCTCCCATAGCGCTTTGGCCCGCTCCCAGCCCTCGCCGCCGATCTTTTTGCCGACTTCCTCCGCCGCCTTGTCGCCCACTTTGAGCAGGTAGGGCAGCAGCGGCATCAGAAACGCGGCGATCTTTTGCGCCAGTTCCAATAGTTTCGGATCCATTTTGACCTCCTGAGTGAACGGCTCAGCCAGTGAGCCCGGCTTCCTTCCACAAGGCAGGAAGCAAGATTTGCAAGTCAGACAGTACCTGTTCCACCGGCACAGGCTGCGATAGAAAGGGCAAGAGTTGCGCCTGCCATTCGCGGCGTGCGATGGCGGACATCAGGCATGGGAGCCCCTCCTCAGGTTCTCCACGATGCGCCAGCGCGGGTTGTACCTGCCGTCTCCCTCCCCGCGCGGATCGAGCCGATACCAGGCTTTGACCGGATAGTCCCGTAGTGGCGCAATGACTTCGTCGGAAACGCCCATCTGCTCCAGGCTCCAACCCAGACGCTTGATGAGCGCGCCCATCCCATAGCGCAGCGCATACTGCACCAGGCGGGAAAGGTCCAGGCGCGGCAGGTTCTCTTCCAGGATTTCCAGGGCAGCGGGCAGGCCACCAAAGATTTCCGGACGGGCGAGCAGGTCCAGGGCGGTGCGTTCGGGGTCGGTGATGGCCACCTGATGCCAGGAATCCACCCAAACCGATTGATGCCCGAAAAAGCGCCGGGGCTGAACCTGGATGTATTCGATCTCCACGTCCAGCACCCGCCAGACGGCGCGTTGACGTGGACGCAGAGCGCGACCCCGCCGCATTTCCGGCGTGATCACCGCCGCCGTTGTGGTCGCCTGCACCACCTCCGGCAGTTGGGTGATGAAGCCGTGATGCGCCAGCGCCGACCAGTGGCTGATGGCAACGGGCTGCACCAGGGCAGCGGCGATGGCAAAGGGATGGATTTCCCCGGCATAGAGCGGCGAGCGCACCAGGTACACCCCGCGCTTGAGGATGGCGATCTGACCGGAAGCGTTCAGCCGGCTGAGCAGTTGAGAAAGATGCCCCTCAGAAAGTCCCTGCCGCTCCGCCAATGGCCGGAGCGCCTGACGGGTGAAGAGCGGCCCCAATTCCTGCACGGCGGCCTCCAGCAGGCGAATTCCCTGGGACTGACCATAAGTGGCGTTCATGGTGTATATTATACTGCGATAATTACTTTTTGGGTAATTTACGCAGTACGATTAATCATGACTGTTCCCACACCCTCACCACGCCCGCGCTGCCCTCAGCGCGGCAAGACGTCCTTCGCAAAGTTCATTCCCACTGCCGGCGAACAGAGTTCCACGCGCCGCCGGCCTGCCCGCTCAAGACGGGGGTCAAGAGAGCCAGGGCCTGGTGAATGATGGCGGCTACCTGCCCACCGCCTGTTCGGCAATCTGGTAGAGACGGGAATGGACGGACATCGTGTTCGTGTAAGCAAAAGGCCAAAGATCGTTTGACTAAAGAATTGGGCCTCGTTCCCCCCCTGGTATTGGGCCATTGTCTCACGCAAGAGGGTCTTGTCCAGGTTCATGATTTCCCTCGTGAAGGGTGCCCGGCAGGATGGCGCGGAAGGTAGCCCCTGTCTGCCGGACCCACCATTTATGGATGTAGGTAACTCGACAATGTCAAGTTTCGGGCTCTGACCTCTCCTGACCCCTCCCGCACCCTCCCCTTCCCTCTTCGCACCGGAGAGGGAAGGGGAGGGCCGGGGTGGGGATGGGTGAGGTCAACCCGGCAAGGCAAACTTAACATTGCCGAGGTAATTACCTACCCGGCTGCCCGCCGCCTTGCGTCAATGTGGCTGGACAACTCGTTTACCGCCGCCCGCTCTTCAGGGGTGAGCGTGCGGTCGAGGGTTTGCCATTCGTAGTATTGGTATTCGCTCATAGGCGTTATCCTTCCATTTCGCTACCCGACACAATACAGCCAGGGGTTCCATTGAACACCTGTACTGCCTGGTTTTTCATCACGAATGACACGAATTGACGAATTTCACGAATGCTTCCCTGTAGAGAGGCGCTCAATTGCGCGTATTTTTAGACGAGATTCGTGTCATTCGTTCATTCGTGCGATTCGTGATTCAAAATGTCGGGTAATGAATCCTTTCATAAACCCCATCTTGTGCCTGTCGTGTTCAAAATTGGTTGTGCGCAGGTTTTCCGGCGTCATCAGCGCTCTCTACGTTCTCGGCGGTAAACACTTCGCTCGAGCAAATTTTCTACGTTGCGAGCAAACGCTCCAGATTCTCCCGGTTCAGCACGTTTGGGTCCACGCCAGGCTCCAGAAAGGGACGCACGTCATCCACGACGCGCTCCCAGACAACGGTTTGCAGCCGTTGACGCACTGCCTGGCGCCAGTTGTCCTCGCTCAGCGGTTCGCCACGCCAGCCTGTCTGCCGTAAGGCATTGTTGAGCAGGGTCAGGTTGGGCGGGGGCCAGGTCGGATCGCTGAGATACCACAGCAAATCATAATAGGGTTTCGTACTCCTGCGCTTCAGCGCGCGCCAGTTCCACTACGGCTCTGGCCGCCCGCTTTAACTTGGGACGGCCGCTGCCTTCGGCCAGGCGCAACAGCTCATCCAGGTCGAGCCTCTCCAGATGCTGCAGGCGCAGTTCGCTCAGATAGGCGGGCGAATCGGCGCCGGGGTACAGGTAGATCCAATCCAGCAAGGCCTTCTCCGGCGTGGCCAGGAAGGCTTTCTGGCCGCCGCCCAGGTCCACCTGCCGATAGCCGTGTAGCCAACCGGTCTGGATATGGCGAAACTCGAAGATACCCAGCGGGGTCTCCCGGCGACCAGGGCGCGCCGTGGTAACGCTGATGGTGACGGGCGTGTATTCGGGGATCAGGCCGTAGTGGGCGAGCGCGGACTGGCAACTGACGTACGAGCCGCGCACCAGCCGATTGGCAATGACGAAAGGATGCGGTTTGACCTTCTGGAAAGGCGGCGCCGGCGCATACAGGCCGCGCCGCAGTTGGTAGAGCCGACCCGCTTTTGTCCAACGCACCAACTGGCGGCGCACGTGGCGCGGGTCCACGTCGCCTGCCAGGAGCAGGGCCGTCTCGAAGGCCGGTTCATCGCCGATAATCTCAAGCAGAGCGGTGAATTCCATAGCCACATGATACCATAAATGGCAACTTGTTGCAACGGATTTCTTCAGGTGACTGTCGCCAGCGAGGTGACTGCCACCTGATAGCGCGGAAGGTAGCCCCTGTCCGCCGGGCCCACCATTTATGGATGTAGCAGGCCGGGCGGTAGACGTTCTTGCGGTAGGACTCCAGTGGCGCCAGCCGGCTGACCTCCAGGAAGGGGGAGTCGGTCTCGCCGGCGTGGATGCCCTGCAATGCTTCCTGCGCTGCTCGGGCGAGGGGGCCGATCTTGAGAGAGCCTGTTGGAGCTTATCCCATCCTGATCGCCATGGGAGAAGGCATGGTATAAGTGTGGCGGGTCATGTTTTGAGTGCCCATTGTTCTGAGAGCAGCGCTGCCTGCTCGAGGATGGTCTCTGTCGCTTTCTCCTGCCTATCGGGCGGGTAGCCGTACTTGCGAAGGATGCGTTTGACCAACACACGTAACTGCGCCCGCACGTTCTCGCGTGCCGTCCAGTCCACGGTCACGTTCTCGCGCACAGTCCGCACCAGTTCCTGCGCGATGGTCCGCAGGGTAGGCTCGCCCAGCACCCGCACCGCACTGTCGTTGGTTTCCAGCGCGTCGTAGAAGGCCAGTTCTTCTTCGGCCAGTCCCAAATCCTCACCGCGTCGTTCGGCCTCCCGCATCTCTCTTGCCAGCGCGATCAATTCCTCAATGACCTGCGCCGCCTCAATCGCCCGGTTCTGGTAACGGCGGATGGCCCCCTCCAGCATCTCGGCGAAAGAACGGGCCTGGACCAGGTTTTTGCGCCAGCGCGTGCGGATTTCACCGGCAAGGAGTTTTCGCAGGAGTTCCACGGCCAGGTTCTTCTCCGGCATGCCCCGCACCTCGGCCAGGAATTCCTCCGAGAGGACAGAGATGTCGGGTTTCTTCAAGCCGGCAGCAGCGAAGAGATCCACCACTCCCTCCGGCGTCACGGCGCGGGAGACGATCTGCCGGATGGCGTGGTCAATTTCCTCCTCCGGTCGGGCCTCGCCCGGCGCACGTTTGGCCAGACTTGCCCGCACGGCCTGGAAGAAGGCCACATCGTCCCGGATGGCCAACGCCGCATCATGGGGTACGGCCAAAGCAAAGGCGCGAGACAGTTCCTGCACCGCCTGGAGCAGCCGTTCCTTGCCGTTTTCCTGCGCCAGGATGTGCTCCTGGGCCGGAGGAAGGAGGGCGAGCCTCTCCTGGGGCGTCCCGCTCTTCCACCGCGAGCGGTCAAAGCCGTAGAAGAGGTCGCAGCAGACCTCGTATTTCTCCTGCATGAGGGCGACAGCCTGGTTCTGGTCCAGCACGGTGATGCCGGTGCCGCCGCTCTCGGTGTAGGTCTCCAGGGCAGCCTTTAGTTCATGGGCCAAACCCAGGTAGTCCACCACCAACCCACCGGGTTTATCCCGGAAGACACGGTTCACCCGGGCGATGGCCTGCATCAGCCCGTGGGCCCGCATGGGCTTGTCCAGGTACATCGTGTGTAGGCTGGGGCAGTCAAACCCGGTGAGCCACATGTCGCGCACGATGACCATTTTGAGGGGGTCATTCGGATCGCGGAAGCGGTTGGCAAGAAATTCCCGGCGCCGCTTATCGCGAATGTGCGGCTGCCAGTCCGGTGGATCGGAGGCCGAGCCGGTCATCACCACCTTGATCTGGCCCCGATCATCTGCGTCGTCGTGCCACTCCGGATGGAGCCGCACGATCTCGCGGTAGAGGTCCACGCAGATGCGGCGGCTCATACAGACCACCATGGCCTTGCCGTCCAGGGCTTCCAGACGCCCTTCAAAGTGCTCTACGATGTCCTGGGCGACCAGCCGGAGGCGCTTCTCCGTGCCCACAATCGCCTCCAGTTGGGCCCATTTGGTCTTGAGCCGCTCCTTGCGCTCTACTTCCTCGCCCTCGGTGACCTCTTCGAATTCGGGGTCGATCTTCGGCCGTTCCTGCTCGTCCAGTTCCAGTTTGGCCAGGCGGCTCTCGTAATAAATGGGCACCGTCGCCCCATCCTCCACCGCCCGCTGAATATCGTAGATGCTGATGTAGTCGCCAAAGACCTGGCGCGTGTTCCGGTCGGCCAGTTCCAGAGGCGTGCCTGTGAAGGCGATGAACGAGGCGTTGGGCAGCGCATCGCGCATGTGCCGGGCGAAGCCGTCAATGAAATCGTACTGGCTACGGTGGGCTTCGTCGGCGATGACGACGACGTTGCGGCGGTGAGATAACGCCCGTGGACCGCCCGGCTCGTCGTTCAGGAATTTCTGGATGGTGGTAAAGATAACGCCCCCGGCCTGCACGGCCAGTTTCTGCCGCAGGTCGGCGCGGCTTTCGGCCTGTACCGGGGGCTGACGCAGCAACTCCTGGCAACGCGAAAAGGTGCCGAACAACTGGTCGTCCAGGTCGTTGCGGTCGGTGATGACGACGATGGTGGGGTTCTTCATGGCCGGTTCGCGGATGATGCGCCCCGCATAAAAGGCCATCGTCAGGCTTTTGCCGCTGCCCTGGGTGTGCCACACCACGCCGATGCGCCGATCGCCCGGTTCACCGCCGGGCTTGCGGCCGGCCTCGTAGCGGCCCGGCGTCTCACGCAGGGCACCCGGTGGCTTTGCCGCCCGCAGGGTTTCTTCCACCGCCACACGCACGGCATGGAACTGATGGTAACCGGCGACCTTTTTCTCCAGCCTGCCGCTCCGGTCGTCTTCAAACACGATGAAATCCCGGAGGATTTCCAGCAGGTATCCCCTGTCGAATACGCCCCGCAGAAGCACCTCCAGTTGCGGTACGCCCTCGTCCTCGACGACTGCCCCGGCAATCGTGCGCCAGGGTTTGAACCACTCCCGCCCCGCCGTCAGAGTGCCCAGGCGCGCTTCCAGCCCGTCGGAGATGACCAGCAGTTCGTTGAAGGTAAACAGGGTGGGCAGTTCGGCCTTGTAGGTCTGGAGTTGCTGGTACGCCGTCCAGATGGTGGCATTCTCATCTGCGGGGTTCTTCAGTTCAATGACGCCCAGCGGCAGGCCGTTGATGAACAGCACGATGTCGGGCCGGCGGGTATGGCGGTTCTCCATTACCGCGAACTGGTTGACCGTCAGCCAGTCGTTGTCATCGGGCCGGTCAAAATCCAGGACGCGGGCCTGCGCGCCGACGATGCGGCCGTCGGCGCCGCGATACTCCACTGTAACCCCGTCCACGAGCATGCGGTGAAAGGCGCGGTTGCGGGCCTCCAGCGTTGCGCCCTCGGGATGGGTGAGGCGACGGAAGGCATCCTCCAGGGCCTCGACAGGGAGATCGGGGTTGAGCCGGGCCAGGGCATCGCGCAGGCGTTGCGCCAGGATAACCTGGTGGTAATCGGCGCGCCCGGCGAAGAGCGTGCCCGGCGCGATGTCCGGCCCGTGGGCCACCCGCCAGCCTAGGGATTCCAGCCAGGAGAGGGCGAGCGATTCAATTTCGGATTCTGTCATGCGTGCCATGATCAATCCTTTGCGGAGGTGAGATGCCGGGCCACGGATGGGTTTTCCTGGTCCATCTCCCACCGCGATGGGTTGTTGAGGATGTATTCCCGAATGCGGTTCAGGGATTCTTCGTCGCGGATGATATGTTCATAATAATTCCGTTGCCAGACCGGGGTACCCGGCGTACCCCGCAGGTCATTGATCCGGCGTGCGGAAAAGGTTTTGAATTGACGCACAATTTCCGGTAAACCGTACATGCGTGGTGTAGGGGCGGGTTCAGAACCCGCCCCTACAGAACCCGCCCCTACAGAACCCGCCCCTACCACCACCGCCACAACGGGGTCGGTGATGATAATGATGCCGTGTACATGGTTGGGCATGACCACGAACGCATCCAATTGCACGTTGGATATGTGATTGGGCAGGTCGTGCCAGGTCCAGGCAACGATTTCGCCGGCATCATTCAGCCGCATTTCACCGTCCACAATCTCGCCTAATAGACACATTCGATCCTGCGTGCAGATGGTGACAAAATAGGCGCCAGGCCGGATATAATCATACCCCTTCAGGCGAATACTGCGCCGGTGGTGTCTGGCCGGATCGTATTTCATAACCCCCTCTCCTTTAAAAACCGTTCCGCATCCCTGACCCGAATTTCCCCGCGGATCAATTTCGGCAGCAGCGCATCCCGCAAGGCGGCAAGGGTGCGGGATTCGTTGACTGCTGCTACAACCTTGTTCCGAAGAGCATTCACGATTTCGCTGAATGCTGAGGCAATGGGTTTCGGTGGGATAATAAGCTGAAAAGAGCTAAGAACCTGAGCATTCAAACTAGCGCGTGTCGTTCCAGCGTGTCTTGATGTGACCAGTTCCCAATATCCATCGGATCGGAGCCAGTACTGAATGTAGCGAATATAGACCTGATCCTTAAGCCGGAAACGGATGAGGTAAGAGGCAAAGACGGCTTCAACCTGTTCTTCAATAACTACACCATGCCCTGGGTCAGCCATACGCGCGATAAGAACGTCTCCTGGGTACAGGCGATATTGTTCAAAGTCCTGTTGCTCTATCTCGCAGTAAGGCACAGTCGACCAATCAATCCATGCAAGTTTATTGATGTCTGTGATCCGCAGAAACTTGGGGCCTATGGGCTCTTCTCTCGCCGACGCGGTGTAGCCATATTGTGGTTTCTCTGAAAGCGTACCAAGCGTACCTATCCTCCACCCCTCCGGAATCTCTCCCAGCTCCGAATCCACCAGGCGGTCGGGGAAGAGGTCGTCGTAGGGGCGGGTATGAAACCTGCCCTTACCGGGCAGGCTGCGCCACCAGCGCGGGCGACCATCGAGGTCGCCCCTACATTTGGCGCGCACCGGCTCAAAGTCCACGAACCACGCCTTGAAGAGCGCCCGCGCCATCGCCTCCAGCGTCTCGCTCATCCGCCGGTTCAGCTCGATCTTGTCGTCCAGCGTGCCGAGGATGTGGGCGATGGCGCGCTGTTCGGGGAGGGGAGGAACGCGAATTCTGATTTGAGCAAGCGCTGATCCGGTTAGCTCCTGGAATGTCGAGCCGCTGGCGTTACGCCGAAGCTCGTCAACGTGTGCTCTAATCCAGTAGTAGAGAAACTCGGAATCAAAACCAGGTTTCGGCACAAGGTTGCGGAACCCTTGGTTTGTGGCAATCGGGTTCTTAGCAATCGCAACATACCCGATGGGAGCCCGACTTGTCACCAGTACTGTGCGTGCTGGGAGTAGCCGTGCGGAGCAACTTTCCAGACCTTTCCGTGATAGATTCCGCTCGCCGCGAGAGACGTAACGGTCATGTGGGCCTGATAGGTCCTTTGGGGTGAGCCAAGGAATCCCACCGTTGAAGTTTGACGGGTCGGCAGTAGACGGCGTGCTCCCACCGATGATATCAGCTATTTCGCCAATGCGGTATTCCCGCCACTCACCCGCCATAGCCCAGCTCCTCCAGGTTCTTCCAGATGGCCTTATCCAGCCGGCGCGCTTCGGCCTGTTGCTCGCGCAGTTGCGCCACCAGCCGTCGCATCTTCTGGTCGAACGGTTCGTCGTCTTCTTCCTGTTCGGCGGCGCCGACGTAGCGGCCCGGCGTCAGGACGTAGCCGTGCTGGCGGATTTCGTCCAGGGTGGCGGATTTGCAAAAACCGGGGATGTCCTCGTAGGGGCGGGTTCCGAACCCGCCCGTTCCGAACCCGCCCCTACGCCAGGCGTGGTAGGTGCGGGCGATTTTCTGGATGTCCTCCTCGGTCAGTTCGCGGTGGGTGCGGTCCACCATCCGGCCCATTCTGCGGGCATCGATGAACAGCACCTGACCACGGCGGTCCCTGTAGGGGCGGGTCGCTGAGCCGCCCTTCTTATCCCGGGCGATGAACCACAGGCACGCCGGAATCTGCGTCGAGTAAAACAGTTGCCCCGGCAGCGCAATCATGCAGTCCACCAGGTCCGCCTCAATGATATTCTTGCGGATTTCGCCCTCGCCGGCCTGGTTGGAGGACATGGAGCCGTTGGCCAGCACAAAGCCCGCGTAGCCGGTGGGCGCCAGGTGATGGATGATGTGCTGGACCCAGGCGAAGTTGGCGTTGCGCACCGGCGGCACGCCGAACTTCCAGCGCCTGTCCTCCCGCAAGAGTTCGCCGCCCCATTCCTTCATGTTGAAGGGGGGATTGGCCAGGATATAGTCGGCCCTCAGGTCGGGGAAGCGGTCATTGTGGAAGGTGTCGCCCTGCTCAATCCGGCCATCAATGCCGCGAATGGCCAGGTTCATCTTGGCCAGGCGCCAGGTGGTGTAGTTGAGTTCCTGGCCGTAGATGCTGATCTGGGCTCGGGCCCTGCCGCCGTTACCGTTGCCGGTGGCATGCGCCTCG
>Ga0308419_1001997_pt1 | contig 13359 bp, 11 predicted proteins | sample HotsprSampleMS50_FD_203674 | JGI IMG/M metagenome (GOLD analysis project Ga0308419, IMG submission 203674) | Hot spring phototrophic mat microbial communities from Mushroom Spring, Yellowstone National Park, Wyoming, United States - 20090730_MS50 ... | reverse complement strand
GAAAGACCAGCCCTCGCCCCGGATCTGGATCTGGCCGATCTGCGTCGTCCCTGATGGCACCGCACCGGGCACCGAGAAAGGCTCCATCGTTGCAATCTGGCCCACGTTGCGAATGGTGAAGGTCCGTTCTGTCATTTGTCCTGGTGCGGCACGGAGCCGAGGATCCCCCTCGAGCACAAACTGGGGGGAGATGAGGCCGAAGGCGCGCATCGTCTCCACGATCGCCGGCCCCATCACCGTTAGCAGCAGCGCCGGCAGGATGAAGAGGACGATGGGAATCTGGATCAGAATGGGAATCTTGCCTGCCCGCCTCTCCGCATCAAGCAGGCGGTCACGGCGCGCCTCTTGGACGAGCTGTCTTAGGCTCTTGCTGATGGGCGCGCCCATCCGCTCCGACTGTAACAGAATCGCGCAGAAGGTCCGGATGATCGGGATGTCGTGCCGGCGAACCATGTTCTCGAACGCCTTCACGCGCTCCGGCATCACCCGGAGCTCGCGCTCCAGTACCGAGAACTCCTCCGCGGTCGCGGAGTGGCGGCGATGCATTCGCTCGATGATCTTCTGCAGCGCCTCGTCGAGGGCGAGGCCCGAGTCCGTGTAGATAACAAGGAGGTCGATGATGTCGGGCATCTCTCGGTAGAGGGCCAGCCGACGTTCGGCGATACGCCTGTTGAGCCACCAGCGCAGCAGCAGAAAGCCGCCTATCGCCCCACAGGCCATGTAGATGAGAAAGCCGTCCCCCGTCTCGTCCTGCCACTGGGCCGCGCCCATCCCGACCGCCATCCCCACGACCGGCGCGGTGGCGGTGGCTACGAGCCATCCCGCGAGCGCGCGCTCGCGGTAAAAACCCGCCGATGCCAACTGCAGGCGCAGCTGCGCCAGGTAGTCTCCCTCGACGCGGAAGATACGCTGCACGGCGCTGGCTAGGACATCGATGAGCGAGCGCCGGGTCTCGTAAATCTCCTCGATGCGCTGTCGCTCTCGACGGCGGTCTCGGTCGCGCGACGCCTTGGCCGCCGCATCGCGAGCCTCGATGGTGTCGTAGCGGCGCTGGATCTCGATCTGCTGGTCGGTGCGCTCGAAGACAAGGTAGATCAAGACAAAAATCGCCAATAGACCAACGGTGGCCGAGATCGTACCCACCGACACCTCACCGCCGCGCACGTAAAAGCCAGCGCCCAGCACCGACGCGAAGGCGCCCACGAAGGCAAGGGGGGGCAAGAAACGCAAATTCACTTCAGACCTTTAGTTGCACGAGGCGCCAGGCGACAATCACACCAACTGCGATGAGTCCGAAGATGGCGTAGAAGATGATCTGCCCGATGTCGCTGGTAAAGAGCGGATCCATGTATCCCTCCTGCGTGAAGAGCAGGTAGAAGAAAAGCCCAATCGGCAGGCAGGCCAGGAAGCCCACGCTGGCACGCCCCTCCGCCGTCATCGCCTCGACCCTCTGGCGCAGCAGATGCCGGGCACGGATCGTCTCCGACAGCTCGCGCAGCACGGCCGCCAGGCCGCCGCCGGATTGCAGCTGAGCCACACAGGCGGCTACGAAGAAATCGAATTCCGCCATGTCGACCTCGAGGGCGGCGGTGCGCATCGCCTCGGGCAGAGGCACACCCACGTCGACTAGCTTCTTAATCAGTGCCAAGGCATCGGCCAACGGGCCGCGGAACGCGGTCGATGCCTCCCGCAGCGCCACCTCGAGTGACTGGCCCACGATGATGGCGCGGGTCACAAAGTCGATGACCTCCGGCATCTGCTTCAGGATCCGGGTTTGTCGTCGCTTCAAGAAGAAAGGCAACACCGCGGCGTTTGCGGCCAGGTGGCCGATGAACAGCATGAGGATCGGCATGCTCCAGTCGGGGAACGCCTCGAACGGCCCAACCCCCGTCAGGAACAGCGAGGCGGAGAAGGTAAAGAGCATCAGCAAGAGCGCATAGACGCGGATGTTGACCGCCCCACCCGCCCGCCGCAGGCGGATCTGCGTCTGTCGGACGGAGGGGAAAAGTCGCAGGAGCACGCTCTCCACCCGGTCTTCGTCGCGCACGAGCCTCATCTCCGGGGCGGATGCCGCCAGCGACGGGCCGCCCGCGATGCGCCGGATCCGCCGTTCCATCCCATACTGGCGCAGGCCCGAGACGGTATAGGCGACCGCCCCTCCTAGGATCGCCAGCGCCAAGACGATGGCTAGGCCAGAGAAGGAAAAGAGCGGCTGGGGAAAGAGATCGGACATCTCAGCCCCCTTGCGCGAAGATGCGTCGCGCATCGGCCTCAAGACCCGCGCGGCGGAGCTTGTCGCGTGACCGGAGTTGGACGTTGGTGTAGACAAACTCGCCCTTGATCCGTCCACCGCGCAGCTCTCGCACCTCGAATCGGAAGAGGTCCTGGGTCGAGATGACGTCGCCCTCGACTCCCACGACCTCGGTGATATTGATTACTCGGCGGACGCCGTCGATCATACGCTCCACCTGAACGATGATGTCGATGGCGGAGGCAATCTGGTTGCGGATCGCCCGCAGCGGGAGCTCGAAGCCTGCCATCAGGATCATGTTCTCGAGACGCGCCAAGGCATCGCGTGGCGTGTTGGCGTGCAGGGTTGTCAAGGACCCTTCGTGGCCCGTGTTCATCGCCTGCAGCAGATCGAACGCCTCTCCCTGGCGCACCTCGCCAAGGATGATGCGGTCGGGGCGCATGCGCAGCGCGTTGGCCACCAGGCGTCGCTGGTCGATGTGCTCCCCTTGCTGCTCCCCTATCCGTGGCCGTGTCTCAAGGCGCCGGACGAAGGGCTGCTGCAGGCGCAGCTCCGCCGCGTCCTCAATCGTCACCACCTGCTCATGCGGCAAGATGTGACGGGAAATGGCATTGAGGAGGGTCGTGTTGTGGGTGACCACGTAATCCTTCGCCACATAGAGACGTTCTGGGGAGCCCACCGAAATGCAGACTGCCTCCCCTTCTCCGGCCCGCTCGATCGCTGCGATCCGCAAGCGATGGGAGACTCCCGCGGGGCGGCAGCGGGTGCGCTTACGCTCCAGCGTGAAGAGGGCGCTCGCATCGGGATGGACGATGGCAAGCCGCCAGGTCGGACGGCCCCGATGCCGCTTGGCACGGTCGGTGCAGGACGGGCCTTGTCCCGAGAGCTTGACGATGGCGCCCAGTGACCAGAGAACTTCACGCAGATTCTCAGCCATCTCCCGGCTGGGGGTCGTGAAGAACACTGTTCCGGTTTTGCTGACCGTGCCGCCCGTGTCCATCAGACCTCGGACGAGCTCCAAGCGCTGCTCAACGGTGCCGACGCGGTAGGCGTCAGGGATCCTCTTCTCCCAGGAGCGCAGACCGAACACGCCGAGGTCGCGCAGCGCTCGACGGACGCCGCCACCCAAGATCGCCCTGTCGCCGCCGCCCTGGACCCCCCGCATCGATGCCTCGGGGAGACAGGAGCGGATCCGCTCCATCACGGCCGGATCCTGGCCGAAAATGCGGTAAAGACTCGAAGAGAGGCAGCTACTCCCGAGCAGGACGCCTACGACATACGCCGGCAGCGGTTGATCGGCGGGCGGCAGCGGTATCGCCGCCGGCGCGACTAACGGAACCGCCACCCGAGCGCCGGCCGCCCGGCCGCGCTCGAACCATCCGCGGATCTCCCGTAGCGGTACCGTCCGCCACCCCATCGCGCGCTCCTTGCGTCGGCGCACCGGATTCCAGACAGAGGTTCTGGTCCATACCCTCCAGAGGTGATCGTCGCAACACAGGACCGCGCGGCCGTCCTCGAACGTTACCCGGTAGAGCGGCAGGCGCCCCTGCGGATAGACTCCCTCCACCGGTACGACCGACCCGGTAGGATCGATCACCAGATCGCCGACCGCCAGCTCTCCGATGGGACGCCAGCCGGACGGCGTGAGGATGGGGGTTGAGACCTCGAGCGCCTTTCCCGAACCCGTGCCGCCCGAAACTACGATGTTCAGACGGGCCTCGGCAGCGAGCCGGAGGAATTCCTTCATCTGCTCCGAGATGGAGCCGTAGTGCACCATCGTATCAAGCGTGATCTCCTGCTTGGAAAACTTGCGGATCGAGATCAACGTCCCGTCGATGGCGACCGGTGGGATGACAATGTTGACGCGCGAACCGTCTGGCATGCGTGCGTCGACCAGCGGATTCGCCTCGTCAAGGCGTCGATTGATATAGCGCGCGATGCGCGCTGCAATTCCGCGCAGGTGCGCTTCGTCCCGGAAGCGCACTGGCACCAGTATCATCTTGCCCTTCTTCTCGACCACCACCTTGTCATGGCCGAAGACAAGGATGTCGGTGATGCCGTCGTCATGCATCAGCGATTCCAGTGGGCCCACGCCCAGCATGTCGTCGGCAATAGAGAGGGCCAGCGCGCGTTGCTCGGAGGCGCTGAGCTGCATCTTGCGCTCACGGACGATTGTGCCGATGAGATCGTCTAGCTGAAGCACCAGCTGGTCGTGCTCCATCTTGCTGGCGGCCTCGAGGTTGATGCGCTCGCTGACCGCCTGCTGGATTTCGGACTGCAGCTGCGGCGAGAGCGAGGTCTGGCGCACATCGAGATCCGCCTCGTCGGGCATTTTCATCAGCCCTACGGAGGCGTCCGTTGGTAGGTTAGCGCTACGGCGCACGCCCAGCTGCAGGCGGTTGGGTGGGATCATCTCGGCCTCGGCTCCTTGAGAAGGGTCTCCGCCAAGCCGGCAGAGGGGGACGTCTGGACGGCGAGAACGTAAGCGCTCAGTCCGCCTTTAGCAACCAGGCGAAGAACCCGCTCTCGGGACGACGGAAGGTCGGCAACTCCTCTTCGACCCGGCGGAAGGCCTGGCCGAGCGGTCCTCGTATCTCGCCCACCGTCCGCTTCTCCATGATCGCCTGGCCCGGGGTGTGGGGATCGAAGGGAAGCTCAATTATGCGGCAGCGCAAGCGCCGTTCGAACTGCTCCTTGCGCACTGCTCCTGCCCGGGTCTCACCCATGCGGTTGAGTACACAGACGATTTTGCCCGGATACTTGTTCCCTGCCAGCCAGTCGGACAGCACGCCCGCGTCGCGCAGGCCGAGCAGCGTCGGCGTTGTTACCAGAAAGATGGTTCCGGCGCAGAAGAGCGCCTCGGTCTCGACCTGCGATCGTGCTGGCAGGTCCAGGATCACGAGGTTCATCCCCTGCTGCGCCTGGCGCACGATGGCTGAGACTGCCTCAGCGGCAAAGACCTTCGTGCTGTCTCTGTCGGCCGTCGAGAGCAAGAAGAGATTTTTGCCTACCTGCACGATGGATCGGTCGAGGAAGATGCTGTCGATGCGATCGGGCGCCTCAAGCATGTAACGTATCGCCGGCGTTTGTTCGACATCGAACATGACATGCTGCGCCCCCGCGAGGACGTCGAGATCAACCAGCAGCGTTCGCTGCCTATGCCGCTCCGCCGCCACCTTCGCCGCGGCCGCTGCTAGGATCGAGGAGCCCATGCCGCCGCGCGCACCGATGAAGGCCACGCAGCGCCCCGGATCGATCTGCCCCGTCGTCCGCTGGCTCGCCAGGCGGGCCACCACGTCATAAAGCTTGTCGGCGTCCACCGGAGCAGGAAGATAGTCGGAAGCGCCAGCCTCGATCATCCGGCGGTATTCCGCAACGCAATCCCTCGTGCCAAGGAGGATCAAGCTCGTTTCGCCCGGCGGGGCCACCTGCGATAGGGTCGCAATGGCACCGGCTACGTCCTCGATGTCCGAGACGTCGAGGACCAAGAAGGTCGGAACCACGCGCCACGACGGTGCTTGCTCGATCGCGGCGCGGATCCCGCCAGGGCGGATCTCGCCTACCAGGACTCCGCGCTCCAGGATGGGCGCGATCGGCTCCGCCGGCATGCGGTCGAGGTAGATCAGGATGCTTTCTCGGCGCACAGGCTTCGCTCCTCAGCGAACGACGGCGGGCGGAGCCTGCCACGGGCTGCCACTTTGGGGCGCGAACGGACCGGCAGGCGCCGACGATGGTTGGGGCGCGATGGACGCGGGAGCAGGAAGATCGGTCGCCTCGTCGGTGTCGGTCAAGCCGCGGTAACAGACATCCGGGGTTGTGCAGAGTACCGGAATCCCCGCCTCGGACGGCAGCGGTGCACGGCTCGGCACCACCGTGACCAGAGCGCCTTGGCGTCGCATGTTCGCGATCCGCGCCGCTGTCTGGGGGTCCGTCATCACCCACATCAACGGCCTCTCCCCGTTCTCGTCGCCCGGATGGACCGAGAGGCGAGCGCCTCGAATGACTCGGCGGTGTTCCTCCACTCCACGCGCCCGCATGGCGGAACGCGCCGGGCTCAGGAAGACGTCGACGGGACCGTCATAGCCAGCCACCGCCTGGACCTCGCTGTCCGCCCGACGACCGATGCCGATGCGTGCCGCCTCCGGCGTCACCGACAGGCGACGCAGGATTTCGGCGGCTGATACCATCGGCACGGATCCGTCCGCCGGCAGTGGTTCGATCGCTGACGGGGGCTCGGGTGCCGCCACCGGGCGGGTCGCCGGGTCTTCGAAGGTGAGCGCGGAAAAGACGAGCGTCTCCTGCGCCCCGATGCTCTGGCGGAGCCACGTCGGAGGCAGGCGTCCGATGATCGTCTCCGGACGGTCACCCACACCGCCCGTGACCGCGCCCGCTGGGATCGCCGCCGCCTCGCGGAAAACTGTGCGGAAACGGGCCGGATCCAGACGCTCACCCTCGGCAATAGGCGCCTGCGCCACTAGGATTAGCTGACCGCTCGTGTCCTGGAGCAGCTCGACGTCCGAGAGGGTCTGGAATTGGATCGGCTCGCCCTTGGCAATCGGCTGTGTCGAGGCACGGCCAGCGATGAGGTTCAGCACCGCCGGTTGGGGGGTGTCAGAGATGTCGATGATCGCCCCCAAAGGCACCGGACGACCGCGCTCCAGCGTGCGCAGGCCCAGCGCGTCGCGTGAAATCTCCGTGAAGGCCGCGATGTCGCGTGTCGCCACGACATAGCGTATCGGCGGCGTCGAGATCGCCCGCTCGATGCGGTCGATGTTGAAGAATAGGAATAGACCGGCGAGCACCGCCACCAGCAGTGCGAAGGCCAACAGGACCAGGCGACGTATCATGCTATCTCCTCAGTTGAACATGCCGGCGTCAGCCTGCAGCCACAACACCCAGACCGCACCCGCCGCGATGGCAGGAGCATACGGAAACCGGAGCTGTCCCCCCACTCGGAACCAGGGGAGCGCCCGGAACACTTGATGACGCAGCGTCGGAACGACGCGTAGCCCGATCAGCAACAGAGACGCCAGGCCGCCCATGATCGCGAAGGCTAGCACGAAGTCCAGCACGAACGCCACCCCCGCCCACAGGGCGCAAGCACTCGCCAGCTTCACGTCGCCCGCGCCCAAACCGCGCATCAGCCACATCACGAAGAGCACCGCGAAGACGACCAAGGCCGCCCCTAGGTCGCGCCATGCCGCCACGGCCATCTCGGTATCCGTGCCGCGCCAGCCGAAGGGCGCCTCCAGCGCCAACCCCTTGGCCACCGCCAGGATCAGGACCGTCAGCACTGTCCAGTTGCGGATGATCATCCGCGTCACATCTGTCCAGGATGCATAGGCAAGCAGGCCAACCATACCTCCCGACAGGACCGCAGCGATAGCCATCGTCACGGGGCCCTCTCCAAAACCGCCGGTGCCTGGATCGATGCGGGATCTGGCGCGCGCGATCCCGGAGTGGCGGGGATAGGCGCCCTTTCCTCCTGGTCTGCCGGCACGGCGCGGAGGAGCGGACGGTTCCGCGTTGGGCGCGGTAGTGTCTCGTTGGCGTCAATATCGTCGAAGACGCCCTCGCGGTCCTGGAAGGGCGGGCCGTCGGATCGCGGACGCGCGGGAACGGAGAGATCGCGCGCCGCCCGCTCCAGCGCCCGCGGGTCGCGAGGGATGATCAGCGGGCCGGTCTCGGTACGTAGGTTCTGTCCCACTCCCGGCGCCACCCGGATCTCGTCACGCGCCACCGGGGGCTCGCCACGGGGGCGGAAGCGCACCAGGCGGGGGCGCATCATCACGATCGTCTCGTAGCGATCGAAGGTCGACTGATCCGCGAAGGGCAGGGTCGTTCGGTAGAGCCGCCGATCGGCATCCTCGTTCTTCGTCCGGATCAGGCCGCCCAACACCAGCAGGTCGCCGGGGCGGCTGTCAAGCATCGTGCGCAGGGTGCGGTTCGTCGTGTAGGGCAGGCGCAACGTCGTGCCCCTGCCATTGCCGTTGGCGGAGATCCCAGTCCCCGGCATCGTGTCTCTCGTACCGTCGTCGGTCGAGAAGCTTTCGAAGCGCACGAGCTCCTCGATGTTGAGATCGATCTTGGTGTTGATGATGCCGTCGTTGTACGCGCCCGATACCCGCAGAATCAGACCCGTCTCTAGCGTTTCGTCCTCGACGTCCTGGTTGGTCGTGGTGTTGACGGCGCCTGTCGTGGTATTTCGGACACGCGCGATGTATTGCCGGCGCTCGCCAATGCGGATTTCCGCTGAGCCACCTGACATCATTGTCATCGTCGGACGCGCTACCGCCTCGTTCTGTGAATCCTCGCTCATGAATTGGATGACGGCGTTGGCAATCAGGTTGTTGGCCGAGGAGATGATGCCAAAGGCGAGGCCGGCGGGCGCCGTCGGACCTATCGCGCCCGTCAGTACACCCATGGCCGTCGCCGCTGTTCTCTCGCCTGTTGTCAGGGGTTGCGCGCCAACCACGTACTCGCCCACGCGCTGTCCCAGACGCTCCCACCAAATTCCAGCGCCCTCGCCGCGGCGCAGCCGACGTTCGAAGACCCAGACGTCGTAGATCAGCATGTCACGTCCCATCTCGAAGGTCCGCAAGAATTGCTGCGCCATCCGGTACGTCCGGTAGTCGACTGTCATCGTGATCGTACCCGTAATCTCGTCGACGAAGACCTCTTGGGCGCCGAGGTTGCGGAAGGCATCAGAGATGGTCAGCAGGCTCCCCTCGACGCGCGGTACCCGAACCGTAAAGCGCCGGACGCTGTCGAAGCTCAGCATGCCGTTGCGGTACTCATAGAACAGGCCCGCGCGGCGTGAGATGATCTCGAGCATCTCCCGCAGCGAGCGCCGAGACTGATCGCGCACCGTGATGAGCCGCCGCTCTGCCTCGGCGTCGCGCGTGACGCCTAGGCGCAGACCCGCGCCAAGCGCGTCGACCACCGCCGAGACCGGCACCCCATCCGCCACCACCGGACCGACCATAACATTGGGAAGCGGTTCGCCACGGTCGTAATCCAGCGTCCAGAAGGCGTTGGGCTCCGTCTCCAGCGTGATCACCGCCGGCGCGCCAAGGTCATTGACCGCCTCCGAGCGCGGCGGAACCTGGGGATCGACCTGCGTCGGATTCATCGGGCGACCCTGGCAGGCCGCCAGCCCCATCAGAAGCACCGTCCCCAACATACCCATCCTAACCAAGCGCCAAGACCGCCGCGGCATGGCGCCCCCCTGTTCATCACACACGCTCACGAATCCTCCTGGCAATGGCAAGATCCCCGCACGCGTCTCATGCTCAAGCAAGACTATGAACCTTGGACCGTCCGATCAACAGGAAGAACGGGATCGCGACATCCTCCATTCCCGGGCAATCGACATCCCGTCCCTCAGGGCACCAACCGGTAGGCCCAAGGTTCACCCTCAGGGGTGGTCGCCTCTCGAACGGCGGCCGCGCGGGCCGACAGCGTTGCCGGCTCCGCCCGAAACAGACCTCCGAAGAACAGCGGTACCCGCGCCGTCGCTACCACCTCGACTCGGCCCGACCCCGGATCCGCCAATACCGAGAGCGTGCCATCACGCAGCGACCGCCCCTCAAGGCCCGCGGCAAACGCCGCTGCCGCCATTGTTGACGGATCCCCCGACAGCCCATGCGCCCCCGCCAGGGCCGCCGAGCGCACCGCCGCCCCAAGCTCTGCTCGCGCCCGCCATCCCTGGCCTGCGTCCGCCACCAGTGCCGCCATCAGCATCAGCGGCAACATCGCCACCGCGCCCAGCGCCAGCAGAAAGCCCCGTTCGTCGGACCAGAAATGTCGTAGCATCATCTCTTCCAGATAGGATCGAACGCCCGCCAGAAACACCCCGCCAACAATCCTTAAGGTTGGGACTAAAAGCATCCCTGTCTACCTCGTCCGCTCGAAGGCGTTTGGATGGTCTGACGCATCAGACGTTGGCGGCACTCGGCTCCGCAACACCCTCGTCGAACGCCTCGCCGATGCGGGCGCCGGGGGGGCGAAGAACACAATGATGGAGACAATGGCGATGGGAACGACGGGGTGGTGGGTATCGAGCCGAACCGTACCGGTCTCCTCACGGGGTCGTCGAGCGCGAGCCATCATCCAGATCCCGCCCAGGGCACGTCACCCCCCGTTTGTCCAACGCGCGGTGGCGACGCCGTGATTGCGCGACAGGCCACGAGCCCATATGCTCGCTTCCTCCATCAGAGCGCCCAGAAACGCCCTTGCTTTCCCGCGAGACCCTGCGCCAGATTTTTTCTTTCGGGCTTGTGGGCAGCGTCTCCGCCGCGACCTATGCCGCCATTCAGGCCGGAGCCATCGAGCTGGCTGGCATCCCTGTGCTCCCCGCCGCGCTTCTGGCCTTCGCCGCGGGCACGATGGTCTCCTGGATCGGCAATAGCCTGGTCACCTTTCGGGTTTCGCTCGCAGGGCGTACCGCCTGGCGGTTCATCGTTGTCACGGGGCTCGGCATGGGGCTGAACCTTGGTATCGTCGCCGCCGTCGAGACGGTCGGTCTGCACTACGGTGTAGGCATCGTCCTCGTCCTCTGCACCGTCCCCGCCTTCAACTTCCTGGGCCACCGCCTCTGGACTTTCCGAAAGACCTCGCGATGAATCTCCTCCTCTGCATGGCTGGTCTCTACCAGCGATTCCGCGACGCCGGCTACACCACGCCGAAGTTCCTTTTGCCCTGGAAGGGGACAACGGTGCTTGATCATGTCCTTAACATCGCGCGTGAGTCCGGCGCCCGACCCTACTTGGTTGCCAACCGGCGGGACGAGGCGCATGCGGAGGTGCTGCGCGCGATCCTCGAGCGCGCCGGCGGGACAGGCACCGATCTCGTCTTCGTCGGCGACACGGCCGGACAGGCCGAGACGGCTAGACTCGGAATCGAGGTCTTCGGTCTTGCTGAAACGAACGTCCCGCTGCTCATCCATAACATCGACACCCTTCTCCTCGGCCGCGACTGGGGTCGGATTCGCACCTATCTCGCGCGCGCGGACGGTTGGATTGACGTCTTCGACGCCGACAGTCCCCAATACTCCTATGTCGAGACCGATGCGGAGGGAAAGGTGCTGCGGATTCGCGAGAAGGAAGTCATCTCGCGTCTAGCTACCACCGGCCTCTACGGCTTTGCCTCTACCCGGGCTTACCTGGACGCCCTGGCTCGATCCAACCCGAGCCGGGAGGAGCTCTATGTCAGCGACGTCTATGTCCGCATGCTTGCGGACGGCGCCACCATCCTTGCTCCGCCGCCCGGCCCCGCCGAGCGCACCATCGTCCTCGGTACCCCAGACGAATACGAAGCCGCTCGCGCCGCGTCATGAACTATCCCCCGCTCGTCTCCCCCGCGCGCACCGCCCGGTTGCTCCAAGCCCTCGATCGGGCTTTCCCATTGCTGCCTGCTCTCATCGTGCTGCCGATTCTCGTGACCGCCAGCCTTGGCAGCGTCCTCCTCTGGGACGGCGGCCTTGCATCGGCCCTCCTCGCGCTTCCGCTCCTCCTCGTCGCCCAGGGCCTGCGCGCCACCCGCTTGGCCCTGTTGCTGCGCCGCGTGAGCGTCGGCCTGCGTGCCGCGGCAGAGGCGCACGCCGCCGGCACCGCCGTCTCCCTTCTTGTCCCCCTCAAGGTCGGCGAGATCTGGCGGTGGCTCGCGGTTGCGCGCGCTGGAGCCGGACTCGGAACCGCCTTCCTCGCGCTCTGGAGCGAACGCCTCCTCGACGCAGCCCTCCTTGCGCCCCTGCTCGCCGGCGCGCTCGCGCTCGGGCTCGGTGCCCCACCCCTCCTGGTCGCCGCCCTTGCGGGCTTCCTCTTCCTGTCCCTCCTTCTCCTTGGTGTCGGCCCCCAAGAGGCACCCGCCCTTGCGCGTGCCACGATGGCCCGCCGTAAGGGGCCCCACGCCACCCGTCTGATGGCCCTCCTGCTTGCTGGAGGACGCCTTCTCGGCGATACCCAGGCGCAGATCCGCGGTCATGGGATCCCGCTCCTCGTCCTCACCCTCGTGCTCTGGGCGACTGAGGCCCTTGCCGTCGGTGTCCTCGTCGGCATCGATCCCGCGCGCCTTCTCCTCGCCCCCCTCGCGGTTGCCGGCGGGGCACTGTCCGCCGATCCCGACCCCGTCGCGCGCGTGGCCGACACCCTGGGAGGCGCTGCTGCCGCCTACCTCCTCGCCGCATCCCTGGCCGCCGCCATCCTCTGGATGGCCGGACGCCTCCTGCAGAACCGCCGCTCATGAGTCACCAGAACCTCATCGTCCTTGACCTCGACGGAACCCTCACCCGCGACCGCAAGGACACCCCCTACCCCGAAAAGCCCCCCCGCGAATCGGTCCATGTCGCCGCGCGCGCTGCCCAGGCCCGCGGCTACGGGCTTCTCGTCGTCACTGCCCGCAACATGCGCTCCTTCCAAGGCGACCTCGAGCGGATCCGCGCCCACACCCTGCCCGTCGCCAGAGACTGGATCGCCCGCCACGGCCTGACTCCCAACGACGTACTCGGCGGCAAGCCCTGGGCCGGTCCCCGAGGGTTCTACGTCGATGACCGCGCGCTGCACCTCGAAGAGTTCGTCTGGCGCTTCACCGGCCCCCTCTCCCATGTCCCTGTCGCCGTCGTCGCCGACACCGTCCCCGATGGCGAGGCTCACGAGGCCGCCCAACGCCTCGAACGCTGGCTTCATGTTGTCACCTATCGCTACCCCGAGGGGAACTTTCCCGCCGAGATAGCCGAGGATCCTCTTGTTGGTGCCCCGGTTCCTGAGGGGGCTTGGCTCCTGCGCTACGACCCCGACCAGGCTCACTTCCTCGCCCCGGCCATGGCGATGGCTGCCGCCGTCCTCGACCGCCCCCGCGCGATTCTCGCCGGCCGCTCTGGCCAGCCCCACGCATTCCACCTTTCGTCCCAGGACGGGATGAACCCAGACCCGCTGCGGATCCTGCTGCCGGAGATCGCCCCGTGACTGCACCCAAGACCGTGCTCCTCTACGACGACACGCGCCGTCTGCCCGAAGCGGTGCGCGACCTCCTGCCCGTGCGTCGCTTCGGCGACCTCATGAGCGGCGGCGTACCCAACGCCCGGCGCGTGGCCGCGGCGGCGGCCGCCG
>Ga0308419_1001992_pt1 | contig 13375 bp, 9 predicted proteins | sample HotsprSampleMS50_FD_203674 | JGI IMG/M metagenome (GOLD analysis project Ga0308419, IMG submission 203674) | Hot spring phototrophic mat microbial communities from Mushroom Spring, Yellowstone National Park, Wyoming, United States - 20090730_MS50 ... | reverse complement strand
CAGGAGGGCTGGTTGATTTCCAGAAACCGGGCGAACACCTGGAGGAGCTCAGGCGCTTCAGACGAAGCATCGACGCGCGCAGCGTATTCGCGCGCGTCGCGGCCGAAGTCGAGCACGAGCACTTCGAGTTGGCCGGCGACATGTGGCACTACCTCTTGGCCTTCATGGGCGAGGACAAGCCGCTCTACAAGCTGTGCCAGGCGTCTTCTTATGCCACCAGCATGGCAGAGGTACTGAAAAACAGGGTAGGCGTTGCGGGTATCATCAAGGCGCGCGCCATGGCGATCACGCCTAACGGCATCGAAAGTCTGGGGGCAAACATCGGCGGGGACAACAAGGACCCCCGGCACAAGCTGATGCTGCAGATGGCTGCCGCGTACCAGGGGGCAGAGAAGTTGCCCGACAATGACCATCAGGCACGAACCCGCTTGGCGGCCAAGGCCTTCAACGGGACAGTGGCCAAGTTGCCCAAGCCGCTGCGCGAGCACATGAAGGGCATGCGCGATCACATGCCCGAGCCCGGGCAAGACTACGAGTTCTCGTTCACGGAGCAGACGACGGACTTCTACAACCCGGACGACACCTTCAGTCTCGAAGAAGCTGCCGAACTCATCCCTTCTTTTTCGGAAATCAACGACTACTTTGGGGGTGACGCCAAAGCCATCATCTCGCAAGAAATGAGCGCGCGCCTGCAGCGCGAGAGGAGGCTGACGCTGCGAGACATCCACGCCGCCGCCATCGTCGCCGGGCTCAAGCGTGCGCAACCGGCCAAACTCAACCTGATCGCGCTGGAGGGCAACCCCGGCATCGGCAAGACGACCGCGGTTCGGCAGTACCTGTCATCCCAGGCCTCGGGCTACCTGTTTCTCTACCTGAGCCCCAGGGTGGTGATCAATCGTGACGTCGCTTCTTCAATGGCAATGGCCGACGGCGAGCCCTCTGGCATCCTGACGTTGACCACCAACGCGCAGCTCATCGACACGGCGGCCAGCTGGTACCAGAAGCTGGTCGACGAGGGCAAAGCACACCCCAAGCGCATCGAGGGGGCCGTCGTGGCCGATGGCGTGCCCAATCTCGTCACCCCCAAGGGGTCGATCCTGGTCATCACGCCCGAGCAAGAGCGGGAAGTGGAAGACAACCACACGGCCATCAAGTTTCGCAAGAAAGCCGTCTCAGAGTACGAGGATCACGTCCAGGACCGCAGGCGGCTCGGCGTCATGAGAACGCTGTCGTTGACCACGCGCGATCTGATCGCGCTCAACCCCGGCGTCAATCGCCTGGCGCTCACCGTCGCGCTGCAAGGCTTCAAAGAGCGTGCGGACTGCAAGACGACGGTCTCTGCTCTGTCTGAGCTCTTTACCAACCGCTGGGACACGAACGCAGGCATCAAAGAGCGCAAAAACTTCGCGCGTACCATCCCCACCATCGTCGTCATGGTCGACGAGTTAGCCGGTGACGGCGCGGGCGCCCCATTCGTGCACGCGATCGCACAGTGGCTGCGACAAGAGTTCCTCGACCCCTTTGTTGACGAGCCATCGCCCTTTACCGTCATCTTGATCGCAGCGGATGCGTCGCTCGGCAACGAGGTGGTCTTTGAGCGGTATCTGAATGCGGGCGAACGAACACCAGACAAAGTCCTCGTCTCCCGCTCTCGCGGCAAGCGCCCCTTCGATCTGGCCGTCAACAACATCGCCCTCGGCGGCCAAAAAGTGCAGGCGCTGCATGTGATGACCAACAGCTTTCCGGCCAACCACCTGACGTTGCGGTACTCGGTTCGCCTCACGGCAGTACAGCCGAAACTCCTCACGGAAGGCCGGCATGAAGGCGAGATGCAAACGCCACGCATGGCACTCATGGAGCGTGCTCGCGAGGCCCTATGTGATAACGCCTGTCAAGAGATTCGAAAGGCGCTGGACGCGCAGGCATCGCAAATCATCTGCTTCGCACAAAACAAGCGGGCGCTTCGGGAAATCAGGGGCGCCCTGCTAGGGGGCAACAGCCTCTGCGAAGACGAGGTGCAGATACTGGACTCGTCGGTGCCGGGTCACGAGCGCAAGCGCCTGGTCTCGCCAGGCGTGCGAGACAAGGTACGGGTTTTTCTTATGACCTCATCGGGCGCGCGCGGGGTGTCTTTCCCCAAGGCCGACTGGATCATTGCCAGCTTTCCGCGCTTTAGCATCGAGACGCAGCTCATGGAGATCGCGCAGCTGATCTATCGAGGCCGAGGCAAGCGCACGGACGAATACGGCAACGAGATCAACGGCGACGTCATGCCACGCACGCTGGTGTTTACCATCGATGACTTCATCTTCTCCGAAGAAGCAGTCGATGAGAGGCAGTGGCTGACGAACTCGCTCAACCTGATGACGCTGCTGGTGATGTTGCGAGCAACGGTCTTTACCCGCATTACCGGAGACGCTGGCTTGATGCAGCCCCTGGCCCTGGTTCCCGTGGGTGCCGCGGGGACAGAAGAAATCGTGAGCACCATGTCTCAGAACGTCAAGGCTTTTATCCGGGAAGCCAACGTCTTCACGAGAGAACACGGCAACACGGATCCGATAGGCCTAGTCAGACTGGCACTGGAAAACGCCCGTGCCGTCTTTGGCCGGACAGAGCTCGTGGGAAAAGCCAGCCGAGAACGAGACACACGAAGCTACGTTTCTGCGGATGTTGCAGACAGCATTCAGCGGGTTGCCAAAAGCAAAGGCGTGGGGCCGCTGATTCAGCGCCGCACCGACAATCAACCCTTGCTGCCGCCGCACACGAGTTTTTTGGGGCCGGTCGTCATCGAAAACTGGGCGGGCTTCGAAAGAAAGAGGGAGATCTTCGCCTTCGAAGAGCACAACAGCGAACTCGCCCGGGCCACACAGGCGCTCAAGGAGCAGTTGCGCCGAATCAAGCGGGACGCATCGCTTCCCGCGTCACTGCGCAACCCAGCAGAGACGCTCCTGCAAATCTTGCGGCGCGAGGAACACGACGAGGCCAACGAGTTCAAAACGGTCAAGGATCTGAAATCGCCCAACACCTGGATCGCGGTTCCTGCCGAGCATCAGATCTGGTCGGCGAAGAAACAATCGGGCGAGCGCGTCTGGTTGTTGATGGATGAGGCGCAAGATTGGCATGACGCGCTGGCGGCAACGCTTGGCGCCTGGGACGCCATGCCAGCGATTCCCGCCTACGAATCATTCCCGTGGGTCTCGGCGGTTGGCGACTACAGCCCCTTGAATCTCGACCTGGTATTCGACGACCGATACTTCATGGCGTCGAATGAGCTGAACCTGCTCAACACACTGCTGCTGAGTCGGGAGCAGGCGAGCGGGGATTCCGTGGTATAATACAGGAACCTTCCCTGAAGGTCGCCCAGAAAAACAACAGCCAAATCAACACGGTACAGGAGCATCCGGAAAGGAAGGTGGTGCGCCCGGGAAACGGCGCAAGTCGTTGATCGATCTTTGAAAATTTGGGTTTGAGATACGGTTTTCCGCCGTGTAGGCGGCTGATAGGCGCCGGAACGCCGACGGGGTGTGCATCCTGCCGTTTTCCGCCGTGTAGGCGGCTGATAGGAGACTCCCCCCCCGTCCAGCGCCTTAGTGGGCGTTTTCCGCCGTATAGGCGGCTGATAGGCACGGCGACAAAGGCGGCGTCGGCAAATCGATGTTTTCCGCCGTGTAGGCGGCTGATAGACAATGCCCGTTCACCCCCCATCGGATTTGGTGTTTTCCGCCGTATAGGCGGCTGATAGGAGCCCGTGCAGTCCGGTGAAGCCGCGTGCTCTTGTTTTCCGCCGTGTAGGCGGCTTAGAAGACCCAGCGCGCGTCATCTTTGGCCACGCGCATGTTTTCCGCCGTGTAGGCGGCTTAGAAGTGCATGAAGCACACGGGTGGGACATCGACGTTGTTTTCCGCCGTGTAGGCGGCTTAGAAGAAGAATACCTCGCCACGATGGCCGCGAGCCTGGTTTTCCGCCGTGTAGGCGGCTGGTAGGAGATACTGCTCGCGCGGAGTCGGTGGGCGATTGTTTTCCGCCGTGTAGGCGGCTGGTAGGTCGGAAACGGTCGATCCCGAAGCCGAAGTCATGTTTTCCGCCGTGTAGGCGGCTGGTAGGTGCACAAGCAGGCATCAGCGGACGCCCCGAGCGTTTTCCGCCGTATAGGCGGCTGATAGGAGCTTCCATCCCCCTCTTGGCGCCTCTTTATGGTTTTCCGCCGTATAGGCGGCTGATAGGGGCAGGGGCGACTGCTGTGAAAAAAGGGGGGGGAGTTTTCCGCCGTATAGGCGGCTGATAGGTAGCACAGGCCGAAGCCGCAGGATGCGCGGCCGTTTTCCGCCGTATAGGCGGCTGATAGGAACAAGCGCGTGGGCAGTAAGTGCGCCGGCGCGTTTTCCGCCGTATAGGCGGCTGGTAGGACGTCGGATTGTGCGCTCGCGGTTATGCCCGAGTTTTCCGCCGTGTAGGCGGCTGGTAGGGCTACGACGAGCGCTGGGGGGTGAAACTCCCTGTTTTCCGCCGTGTGGGCGGCTGATAGGAGCTCATCGATGCGCCGCACCAACCCCCAAGCGAATCGTTTCCGCCGTGTAGGCGGCTGGTAGGTGGGGCCGCGTGCGCGTTTCGGGGCGGCTCGGGTTTTCCGCCGTGTAGGCGGCTGGTAGGCCGATCTGCCACAAGCGCCAGGGCGGATGCCGTTTTCCGCCGCACAGGCGGCCGGTACAGTTTTGCGATGATACACATTTACTCAGATGTGCATTTGCACAAACATGCAGCCCCAGCGCGCACGTCCAGGCCCTCGTTTCTTCTTGCAAGACAAGCACGAAGCCCAGGCAAGCCTAGGGCTTCTTTTTTTGTTGCTGCGCCCGCCGTTTGGCCTTGCAATTGGGCTAAAAATGGCGTATAATTTCGCAAAGCACCGATCAACAAACGTTGAAACGTAATGGAATCCCAGACTACCGCATCTTCGGCGGTTGCGTTTGCCTATGAGCGCTTCGGCCGCCATGTGGCGCCGCAGCGTCCCGACGAATGGTTGCGCAGGCCGGCGGCGCAACGCAAGGCCGCAGGCGTTGGCAAGGCCATCGTCATTATCCGTGAGTCGGGTGTGCAATTTCTCGGATCTGCCGACTACACCGCATTTGGCTTTGCGCCGCCCATCAAGGACAACGATCTGCGCGCGCGCATCTTGGATCAATTGCTCTTCTTTCCGGCGCGCGAGCGGTGGCTTGCGGTGCGCTTCACCCGTGCGGCGGTATCCGCCTCAATGCTGCACCTCAACACGCCGGGTTCTGCCATCAACGCTTACTACGACGGCGAGGCCAAAGGTCTCGTGGTCGTTCGGCACGCCGATGTGCGCGCCATTGGCAACGCGCTGCACGAGCGCGGGGTACGTGCGGACAAGGCCGTTGAGTTCTTGTCGCTCGCCCGAGACGTGCTGGCAGGCCTGATCGAGCCATCGTCGAAAGATCGGCGCAAATACGAAGCCGCTCTAGAGCAGGCGCCGGGGCTGCCTGCGCTGGCCGAGCGTGCGATCAACGCTGACGTCGATCTCGCCCACATTCGCCGCTACATGGCGCTCTTGGAGACCGTATCTTGAGCCCCCTGCAGCTTTACCACACCGTGCTGCGCATGGATCTTGCGGGCACCACGCCCTACGAGCGCCATCAGCGCATCGCACCCATCATGTCGAAAAACCGCGCTGCCACGCGCGACTACCTGTTTGCGGTCAGCGACGACGAGCAAGAGGTCTATGTGCGCTCAGCCGAGCCGCGCATCGAGGCATCAGGATGGCGCGAGATGGCGCTGCCCAGGCAAGGGCAGGTGTATCGCGCAAGCGCTCTGTTGTGGATCGATGCATCGAGGTTCGGCGAGCGCTGGCGCCATCTCTGGCGCACCGGTTTCGCCGCAGAAGGTCGCATCCGGGACTGGTTGTCGCCAGCGTTTGAGGTGGCAGATCTGGCGCTTTCTTTTGAGCCAAGCGTAGCGCTGGGCAAGCCCGGCGTCGGGCGCGTGTACTTGACGCCGATTCGGATGTCGGCGCGCGTGCTCGTGCGCGACGAGCCCGCTGCTGCTCACATCGCGGCGCGCGGCATTGGGCACGGCAAGGCGTTTGGCTACGGCTGCGTCTTTTTTGCGCAAGAGGGCTGATCATGGTGCTCACCTCATTTGCTGTCGTTGCCTCGCTCAAGACCCCGGTTATCCTCAGTCGCAACACTTTCCTCACGTTCGATGCGCTGCTTGCGGCGCTCATCTACCGGCAAACCGACAGCCTTGATGCCGCCCACACCCAGATCCCGCTGGCTCGCACGGCTGGCGTCTGGCACGGCAGCGCCGCCTTTTTGGACTCCGTGGTTCGCCAGACGATTGGCCCGGCATTCAAGGCGGGCCTCACGCCCAGGGAGGAAATGTGGGCGCCCGCTTACCAGAGCGGAACAGGGCGCAACCGCGATCGCGTCCTCATCAAGCGCGTCGATACCGCTCGCGGCCCGTATCAAACCCGTCTCGATCAATACGTCGGCATTGCCGCGTCGACGGTCACCTGGTTTGCGCACGGAGACATGCAGCGCGTGCGCGAGCTGCTTGGAGATCTGCGCTCGGTGGGGGCCAAGGCGGCCCAGGGATGGGGCCAGGTCGAGCGGCTCGACATCGAGGAGATCGACGATGACCTGTCAATAGCCTACGTGACGCCGCAAGGCGCAACACCCATGCGACCGATTCCGGTGCAGACATGGGTCGATATGGGGCGACAACTGGACGACTGCCTCGTCATCGACACCGTGGCGACGCCGCCGTACCTCGAAGCCTCGCGGCGCGAGCGCTGCGTGGTGCCGCCCGCGCGAACCCCGCCGTGGGCGCGGCAGTTCTGATGCCGATGCCCACACCCCAACCAACCGATCAAACCCAAGGAGTCACCATGAACGCCACGCAAGACCGCATTCCGCAGATTCTTTTGCGCGGTAGCATCAAGTGCGAAACCCCGGTGAGCTTTGTGCTGCCGCAAGTGGGGCGTGCCGCCAAGAGCCGCGAAGCCGGTGGGCAGCCAACGATCATCACCCCAACAGGCGAGCGTCTTTACATCAACGCGCCTGCCATTCGCAGTGCCGTGCGCCATGCGGCCGTCGAGCTGCTGCACGACCTCACTGGCAAGCCCTATCACATGGACGACTACTTCCTCAATGCAGTTGGCGGCATCAAAGACGCCGGAAAAGAAGCGGGTGATGAGGGGGATGACGAAGGCGCGGACGCGGACGCCCAGGCGAGCGCGGAGGCTCGTGCGCAGCATGCGCACACGCTCAAGTTTGCGTTCGTGCGCGAGAAAAACCCCATAGTAGCGCTCTTTGGCACGCTCGATGTCCCAGGCAGCGTGGAATGCTCGCATGCTATCGATTCGAGCCCCGAGCCGGTGCGCGCCCAGGAATTTCGCGGGGTGCGCGCCAACGACCTTCGGCGCAACCCGAATGTGACGCAGATGCTGGCTCCCGGTGCGCTCGATGATTTCATCGCTCGCCAGACGCAAGCCGCACGCCGCAGCGCGCTCAAGCGCGAGATCGAGACGCTGGACAAGGAGGTCCGCAAGCTCGAAAAATCCGGCAAAAGCGACGACGCCAAGGCGCTGCGAGAGCGCAAAGCCGCTCTTGAGTCGCAGATGCGCGACAGCAGGGTGGTGCAGTTGTCGCTGCCCAACCTTGCTTACGAGGCCATCCCGCCGGGGACGGTGCTTTCGCACGAGTGGATGCTGCGGCGCGTTTCCGAGGTGGAGTTGGCGCTTTTCTTGCAATCGCTGGCGCTGTGGGCACTTGATCCCAAACTCGGCGGCCACCGCGCCCACGGCCTGGGGCGCGTCTCGGCCTACTGGGCGGTCTCGGTGCGGCGGCCGCTGTCCACAAAACTCGAATCCTTCGGTTCGCTCACGATCCGTGACTATGACGGCCTGGTGGCGGAGGGGCCGATTGCGCGCTATCTCGACCCGCAAATCCTGCGCGACGTCGCCGATAAGCTCGACCTCAGCCACGAATCGCTCGCCAACCTGAAGTAACGCCATAAGGATGCCCATGGAAATCGAGACCACCACCCGAGCCGCTGAGGCCATTCGCCGTCACGGGGCGGCGGTTGGGTTGCATCAAAACCCCGTGCAGCAAGCCTATGCCGACTTCATTGCCGAGGGAATCGAGGCGGCACGCAATGGCGGTGACGCCCGACCGGGAGGCCAGCTTTTTGCGGAAGCCGAAACCGGTGTCGGCAAGACCATCGGCTACCTGGTGGCCGCTGGCCTCGACTGTGTTGAGCACGGCAGCCGCGCCATCATTGCGACCCACACCCTGGCACTGCAGCACCAGATCATCGAGCACCTGCCAAACGGGGAGCTCGATCCGGGATGCGACATGGCAAAGGCGCTGCGCATCGTCGAGCTGGAGACCGGGGTGCGCCTCAAGGCCGCGCTGCGCATTGGGCGGCGCAACTTCGTCGACCCCGACCGCGTGCAGGCGGTGGCCGAGCGCTTGCGCAAGGAGCGCGAACTCAGCGCTGATGAAGAAAGCGATCTGGCGGCCCTCCAGGCATGGGCCGAAGAAAACCCCGGCGCAGAGTTTCGGCAGTTTTTGGAAGAGTACGGTATCGACGCGCTGCCGTGTGATCTTGCGCAAGAAGATCTTTGCATCAGTGCCGAGACCACGCACGAGGCGGCCCGCGCCGCGCTCGAGCGCCACATCAGGCAGGCGCACGAAGCCGACATCGTGGTCACGAACCATGCCATGCTCATTCGCCAGGCGATCGCCATTGGGCAGCCCATTCTCGAAGGAGACGACCCGCACGACACCCGCCCCATCGGCGTGATCGTCGTCGATGAGTGTGACCGCTTCCCCGATACCGCCCGATCGGCCAGCAGCGAGCTGCTGCCTATCAACGCCTTTTTGGCGTCTGCCCGAGCGTGGACGCCCAAAGACGCGCAAGAGCGCGAGGCCGTCATCGGGGCGATCGAAGCCTTGCGGGCCTACATGATGGATCTTCGGGATCAGATGGGCGACTCGCGCAAGCAAGAGGCCGTCATTCTCTTTGACGACATGTCCGCTGCGCAGCGGCAGGCCGTGATTGGGCACATCGAGGCCATCGCCAGCGCCCTGACCCCCTTGATGGGGCGGCCGACTCGTGCCGACGACAACGAGGATGAGCTGCGCGAGCATGCGCATGAGCTGGCATCCATTTACCGGGCGATCAAGGGTGCGTCAAGCAAGGATGGCGGGAGGGGTTCTCGGGCGGAGGTGGTGGCCCTGCGCTGGTCGCCGACCAAGCACTACCCGTCGCTGCGCACCTTTCGCCTCCAACCCGCACGGCTACTCAAGCGCATCTGGGCAGTGTGGGCATCAGCCAACGACGCCGACGCGGATGTGCAGGAATATGCGCCGAAAGAAGTTGCGCAGTCTGATCTTTTTCACGAACCCAAGAAAGCGTGCTCTCGCGCCAAGGCGCTCATCCTCACGAGCGCAACGGTGAGTGCGCCCAGCCGCAACGACCGGCCGGACCTGGTCGAGATCAGCGATGCGTATGGCATCTATGCGCCATCGAACGCCTGCGACGAGATGAACCGCCGGGGCATGGTCTTTACGCCAACCCGATTTGGGCGCGTGCGCATCGTGTGCTCCGACCCGGCAGCACCCATGCCGTTCTTGCCACCGAAGGACGAACAAGGCGCCAAGGCCGACGAGGAAGACGAAATCCTGGCGCAAGTCAACCCGGCCTGGGTGGACTACATCACGAAGATGGCGGCGGCCGCCCACGCGGAGGGCGGCAGGACTCTGGTGCTCACCACGAGCTACCGGGCAACCGCAGCATTGGCCGAGTCGATGCGGGCGGCAGGCCTGCCCGTCATCGAGAAAACCCGCGACAAAACGGTGGGCTCGTGCACAGCCAAGCTGGTCGCCGCCCCCAATGGCGTATTCGTCACACCGGGGTCGTGGGAGGGGTTCGATATTTCCCGCTTCACGGGGCCTGATGGCAAGCCCGCCAAGATCAAGCATGTCATTATGTCGCAGATCCCCTTTGGTCGGGTGGACACGGGCGTCAACCGAGCCATGGCGCTTGAGCTACAGCGCCGCGGGATGAGCACGGATCGGGCACAGGGCACGCTTCATGCGATCATTCGGGCACGTGCGGCTCGCAAGGCCAAGCAGGGCTTTGGTCGCGGCATTCGAGGCCCGGCCGACAGCTTTACTTTCTGGATCGGCGATGTGCGCTTTCCTCGCCCCGCGATCTACGATGCCCGGCTGCCAGCCAACCCGAACGCAAAGACCTTCGCCACGATGGCCTATATCATCCCGAGGCGCTTTCGGCAAAGCGCGGCAACGCCATCGGCGTGGGATCAGGCGACGTTGTTCACGGTCGATGGCCGACGGATTTCGCGGTCCGAGGCCTGAGTTTGGGGCAAGAAAGCGATCTTTACGCACGATGCCCCGGCGTGAGTGCCGGAAAGGGGATGGGGCCAATAGTATACCGTCAACGAAAGGAGCACAACATGACCAAAACCGCACTCTTGGTTGTGGATGTCCAAAAAGGATTCATCAACGAGCACACTGCTCATATTCCGCCTCTTATTCAAGAGATCATCCCATCCTATCAAACTGTATTTGCCACACGTTTTTTTAATCCAGAAGGCTCAAATTACAGACGACTGCTAAAATGGTTTGAATTTTCCAAAGAAAGTCCAGATACAGAATTGGCCTTTGTACCACCAAAACATGTTAGAATAATTGATAAGACGGTCTATACTTGTGTCACCGATGAATTTCTTGCAACATTAGATGATCTTGGAATTACAGAAATCCATATTGTCGGAATTGATACAGACGCTTGTGTTTTAAAATGTGCTGTCGATCTATTTGAGAAGGGGCGCACGCCTTTCGTTCTTGCAAAATATTGTGCCAGTTACGCTGGGCCAGATCTCCATAAAGCTGCGCTTCAGATTCTTCCCAGGTATATTGGTGAGAGTCAAGTTATCTTCTAGGTTCTGGATTCGCAGAGCCAAAACCAGGCAGCACCCGTCGGACGAGAAAGGAGCGGGCAACGCCAAAGCCCGCGCCTGCACCCAATAAATAGCAAGCAAGCAGCGACAGCGCGCGGTTTTCTTGCGGAACCCTTGCAAAGCCGGCGTAGTGTTGCTATAATAGAGCTGTGACGCCGATACACTCGCCGAGAGCGGACGACAACGCGCATAATTGTTGTAGCTGTCGTCGCCTTGAAATTAGTATGTAGAGCGGTATGCCGATACGTCCCGAGAACAAAGCGCGCTATCCCGCAGACTGGAAGCTGCGCAGCCGATTTGTGCGCTTCGTAAGGGCGCGGGGTCGTTGCGAGTGGTGTGGAGCCGAGAACGGCAAACCGCATCCGGTCACCGGAAGCAAAGTCGTGCTAACCACAGCCCACGTATTTGACCACAGACCGGAAGCGGCAAGCCTACTGAACCTCGCGGCGCTGTGTCAAAAATGCCACAACGGCCACGACGCCAAGATGAGAAGCGATGGACGGAAACAGAGGGCGCAAAAGGATGGTTTCCAGAGAAAAAAGGTCGAAATTGCGCGATCGAGATGCCAGAAAGGATAAGCGGTCAACTACCCCGCCCTAAAGGGCGGAGCTTGCGAGAGCAAGCTCGGTTGACCAGGGAAAGCGGTAGCCAACCCGCTACGTTTGCAACAGGTCGTCACGACCCACTCCGGGATGCTTCCTCAGTCCCGGACCCTGGAAGGTGGGGATCATGCTGGCGAAAGGCAAAGCGCCGAAGGTTCCCACCGCATCCGAAAGGATGGAGCCGGTTGCAGACATTCCCGAGGGGAGATGGGCAGAAATGCCCGCGTCACCAGGCCCGTAAGGGCATGATGGGTATTCGTAGTCAAGGATAGCAATCTGAAGAAAGGAGATGCGGGAACAGGGGCGGCTCATCGCCGCCGCGCTATCCCTCCCCGCCCTAAAGGACGGGGTCTCCCGCGCATGAGGATGAAAGCCATGATTGCAAAACAAGGCCGGTTTGTTGGCGGGTTGCTTGGGATCGCATCGGCCATTGTGCTGTATGGTGGTTATAAATCCGCTGGCGCAGTTCTGGCGGTCTGCGCGATCGCGCTTGTCGTTGCTGCTGAGTGCTTGCGCAAATCAAGGAATTAAGACCATGCAAGCCATGTTGATTGGGGAAAGCGGTAGCCAACCCGCTAGGTATTGGAGAGCCGAGGGGAGTTGCCGACGTTAGATCGCTCGGCGTCGCTGAAGGGGGTCGATGCGAACGGGGACGGCGTCCGGGATGACCTTGAACGATACATCGCTGCTCTGCCGGATACGGCAGATCAGAAGGCGTCGCTTCGGCAACTAGCCAAGTCCATTGACTCAACTCTAGTTGTCGATACAACAAACGAGACTGCCCTGAGGGCTGCCGCAAATGAATTAAACGAGGCCATAAACTGCGTTTGGAGCAACTACCCGGCCGACGTCGCTCCCAAACGAGTCGAAGAAATGCGCCGACTCGCCGTAAATACGCGGGAGCGATTCAATGCATACGCTAAATACAATCAAGCACGCAGCGGCGCAGTTATCGCCTTGCCGAAGGGGAATACGTGCAAATGAGAGCTAGTGGACGGAAACAAAAATCGCAACAGGATAATCTCCGGAGGAAAATGAGCAATGATGGACATTGAAGAATACACCCACGAATGCAGGCCGTCTTCTTTTGAATACGCTGCAGTGACACCTATTAGTGAAAATCTTGGATACAAATGGCACTGCAAAGAAAGCGAGGCCACGATGTTCAGGATTGATCTTGTCAGCAAGTACGCGCCGCAAGACAATCTGTGGGTTTGTGACGCGAAAGACAAGCAGACCGCATGCGCTATTGCCGCCAAATTGCAAGCCTGGATAGATGGGGTTGAGGCCTAAAAAAGGAGCTTTCGGGATTGAGCATTTCGGTAAGTTGGCAGAAATGCTTTTGCAATCTGGGCCTGAGTTCTCGATCACGGCCTCGGCGTGCAACCGGGTTACGGAGTTCTTGAAATGCCGTATGTGGAAAAGAAAAGGAATATCTCTACATGAGTAAGCGGGTGGAGGTTGTATGAAAGTTTATGTAACCCCCCTTTATAAGGGCGGCAAACCAATAGAAAAAAACAAAAAGCACGACGTTTTTGTCGGCGATCTGTATCTATCGGATCACCTCCACCCGGTTCTTCACCGCCTTGTGAGGGAGGCAACTCTTTTGCATCGCGATGGGCGACACGTGATCGATCCCATGATCGACGTCCAGGTGACCAATATTAGCGCCGACGGGTTCACTCTGAGGGGCATCGAGTGTCACGGGGAGATCGAACAAGTCCAACAATGGTTTGTACGGCCTGTTTTTGATTGAAACCGGGGTTCTGTGATG
>Ga0308419_1001991_pt1 | contig 13375 bp, 11 predicted proteins | sample HotsprSampleMS50_FD_203674 | JGI IMG/M metagenome (GOLD analysis project Ga0308419, IMG submission 203674) | Hot spring phototrophic mat microbial communities from Mushroom Spring, Yellowstone National Park, Wyoming, United States - 20090730_MS50 ... | reverse complement strand
CCGCATTGCGCCGGAGCACGAAAGCGAAATCCAGACTCGCTTTCGTGCTGCCTTGTTTCATGCGCTCGATCACACGACCCGGCTGGCTGCCCATCGCGACCCCCCTTCGGCACTCGGCATGCCTGGAGCGGCGAGGACGATCCTCTCCCCGCTTCAGAGGGAGGCGGACCGGCTTCTGGAGACGGCGGTGTTCGGTCTGCGTGAACGGGCGTCGCCCGGTTGGTTGGAACGGCTCGAAACCGAGTCGGCCTCCTTTGCCGAGCGGTTGAAAACGGCGCGATCCACGCTCCTTCTGCAGACGGCGGCCGGTGAGTGGCCGCCAGAAGAGGCGTTGGCCGTCCTGGAGGTGCTGCGGTGGCTCGATCGAATCGCCTACCATGCCTGGCGTATCAGTCACTACCTGGCCGGCACGGGAGAGAGCGAGAAAGGCAAAGGGGAATTGAGCGACGCGAAAGGACTTTCTTCATGAGCGGTGGCGTATCGCGACGATGGCGAATGGTGTGGGCAGGGGTGGGGCTCCAATGCGGCCTGGGTTCGATCTATGCCTGGAGTTATTTTCAAAATCTCTTGACCCGGGCGCCCTGGCACTGGAGTTCGGCCACGGCGGCGTTGGTGTTCAGCGTGGCAATCGGATGCATCGGGATCAGCGCCGCTGTGGCTGGCGTATGGCTTCGTTCGCAGGGGCCTCGCCGCTTGGCGACGCTGGGGACGATCGCCTTTGCCGCCGGCCATGGCCTGGCGGCATGGGCGCTGGCCCGGGGATGGCCGGCGGGTGTGGTGCTGGGCTATGGACTGATCGGGGGGATCGGCCTGGGCATGGGTTATGCGACGCCGGTAGCGACGGTCGCCGCCTGGTTTCCGGATCGAAAAGGGCTGGCTACGGGGCTTGTCATTTTCGGGTTCGGAGCGGGCGCGCTGCTGATGAGCAAGGTTCTGGCGCCGCTTCTCTGGCTCTGGAGCGGAGAGCGGCTGGAGCGGGTGCTGGCGGCGCTCGGCCTTTTCTTCGCCGCGACGCTCATTCCCGCCGCTCGAGTGCTGGATCTGCCGCCGGGGGCAGGGTTGGAGAAGACGGCCGGACGACCATGGACGCTCGAGTGGCCGCGGGGCTGGCTGGACCGGGGGTTTGGACTGATGTGGTTGGTCTTTTTTTTCAACATTCTGGCCGGCATTACGGTGATCCCCTTCCAATCGCCCTTTCTTCAGCAGCTTCTTCCCCGCGATCAACGAACGGCGGCCGAGCTGGCCGCGGCCGGAGCGACCTTGATTGCCGTCAGTTCGCTCAGCAATGCCGCTGGCCGGCTGATCTGGGGCTGGATTTCGGACGTTATCGGGCGGATTCAGGCGTTCCGTGTTCTCATTGGGATTCAAGTCGTGGCCGTGCTGATGCTGACCCAGGTGCGAAATCCCTGGTTGTTCGGGGCGCTGGTCTGCCTGGTCCTGCTCTGTTATGGCGGCGGATTCGGCGTGATGCCGGCTTTCGTTCTCCACCGATACGGGGCGAAGGCGATGCCTTTGGCCTATGGTGTGATGCTGACCGCTTGGTCGGCCGCTGGCCTCGTGGGGCCCATGGTGGCAGCCTGGCTGGGGGCCGGAGGGACTGCGGACCACATCTTGACCCGGGTTTTTGGCGGAATTACGCTCGTTTTGTCGGCCGGATGGATTCTCTCGCTTTTCGTGCACGATCAGCGACCCCTGCCGCCTGGACCTTCTGATCCCGTTACGCCGAGGGGTCGGGACGCCGCGGTTCTGGAACGAACCGGCTGAAGACCAGGGCCGACGCGGCCGCCAGGAGAGCGGCGGCGGCAAAGACGATGGCGTACGCGTAGCGGCCTCCTCCATCCACCACCGCGCCGCCGAGGGGGGCGGCGACGAGGGTGCAGGGGCCGGCCAGAACGACGGCCGTGGCGAAGAAAAAGGATGGCTTGATCTCCGGGATCAGTTCGCTTCCGAAATGCGAGAGTACGACGGTGGCGACCAGGACGGAGGCCCCGTAGAGGCCATAGGCGACGAAGAGCGATCGGCCGCGCCCGTGGGGAATGGCGCTGGTCCAGGCGGCCGCTGCAAACGCAAGCGCCAAGAGCATTCCATTCAGCGCGGCCACCCGCCGGAATCCCATCCGGTCGCCCAGCCAAGCGATCAAGGGACCGACAAGCGCGATCCCGAGAAAGAAGGAAAGGACAAAAGGCTCCATCGCGTCGGCCGCCGGGCGCAGTCGGTCTTTGGCCGCCGCGACAAGAAGGGGGGCCAGACTTTGGGCCCCCGCCAGGAGCATGTGGCCGATGAGGAAGCGGCGGAAGGGCGGACATCGGAGCAAACGGGAGACCGTGGCAAGGGGAGCGGGCGGGGGGTCGTTGTGGGGGGAAACGGCGGCGACATCGCGAAAGAACGTCCAAAACCACAAAGTTCCGGCCGACATGAGCAGACCGCCGACCACGAATCGCCAGTGAAAGCTATCGGGAATTGGCGCTGAGCGCATCAGGGCGGCGGCAAAGGGGATGCCCAGCAGGGCTCCAGCGCCGTTGGCCAGGATGCGGAGCCCCGCGATCGCACCCCGGCGGTGGAGGGGGATGTTCTCGACCAGCATCTCGTAGTAGGCCGGATTGGCCAGATAGAAGAACAGGCTTCCCGCCATCAAACCGCCAGCGAGCAGGAGGGAGAGAAGAACAGGGCCCAACTGGTCGCGCAGGAGAAGGGCGAGGCTGCCGTAGAGCAGCCAGACGCTTCCGTTGAGCATCCACAGGAAGGAAATCCGCCGATGGCGGTGAACGCCATGCGACCAGCGGCCGCTCCATATCTGGAGGAGGCCGAGTAGGGCGATCACGACCAGTACCGATTGGAGAAAAGTCCGCGACCGCCCGAGGGCCACGAGGTAGAGGGGGAGGACGGCGAAGGGGAATGTAAAGGGCATTCCGGCACCCCAGAGAAATTCAAAAATCGCCGTGTGAATCCCATTCTTTTTCCAGGCGGGACCGATGATGCTGCCGAGAGGAGCAGAGGAGGGCCGTTGCGAGGGATCCATGGTCAGCAGCTTGGGGAGGAAATCAGATTTTGAAGCGAAGGCGACATCATGGCGAGCCGTGCACGAAACGGTCGGCCATCGTCCACCGCCTGCAGCAGGCGCAGACCATTTTCAAGGTAGAGAGACCGGTGTTGGGTTTCGCTCAGGCGGCTCACGTCCGAGGCCCATCGGAGGGCGAGGATGATCTCCCATGCCATGAAGACGGCTCGGATTCCCTCGCTCTGGACCCGCCACGCGCTGGCCGGGTAGCCGGGGAGTGTAATGTCTACCCAGTGGTCCATGACCCGCACCCGTCTTCCTTTCATGGCGGCGACGGGGAAATCGGTGGCATAAAGGAGGCGATCGGGACCGAATGCGTCAAAAATCATCTGGAAGACGATCGGGTCCATGACCATCGAGGCGTCGAACCAGAGGTTTGGCACGCCGCGCACATGGGGGAGGGCGGCCTTCATTTCGCCCGGCAGGTAACATCGTCCGCAATGGGCCAGAACAATCCGGGCGCGGGGATAGTCCAGGGCGAGGCGGCGGACGCCTTCGCCGATGATCGGGTCGGCCAGGCGCCCGGCGCGGGGGACATGAAGAAGGACGATCAGCCCGCGCTCACCGGCCAACGTCATTTCGGCGGGACCGAGCATCTCCTCTACGCGCTTGTCTCCGTAATCATCACCCAACCAGTTGAGAAAGACTTTGAAGCCGAAGAAGGGAGTCTGCTGGAAGACCGCTTCGTAATCCGTTCGTGTCAGACCGAGTTCCCGGCCACCGAGAACAAGGGGGAAAAGGGTCGGGAACGACCGGGCGGCCTTTGCGACAAACGCGGTATCCTTTGACCAATCCGTTACCGGGGTCGGATAGCCGAAGCAGACGGCCAAATAGGGTCGATCGGGAAAGCAGGCGGCGCCGTCAGCCAGCAATTGCTCGGGGGGATATTCCTTTTGGGTGACCATATAACGCCCCCCGGGGCGATCGGTTTCCCAAGGAGTGGCGCGCCAGTTGGCAGACGACCACGTATGGGCATGGAAGTCCAGCACGGCGGGAGGAAGATAAGGGGCGATCTCTTTTTGGTAAAAGGCTGTATCATCCGCGATCATTGTCGGCTTATCCTACTGGCTTGTCGGGGCGGAATCAATGGAAATGGCATGGCCTGGCGATGCTGGGGCGTAGGTCGCTGAGCAGAAATGCGACGAACTCAGCCCCTTTGCGAGACAGAGAGGATAAAGAGGCGAGGAGTTTTGAGTTGAAGGAGCGGGGCAATTTGTGTTTGATGAGCCTCTTTGGAAAGGATCGTGGGACAGGATGAAACCGTTCGATCAGCGGCTGACCGAGTGGGTAATGGAGGCGTGGCAGAAGGTGGACCCTGCGCTAACCAGTCAGGCCGAATCGGCCGGGCCGGTCGTGCCGGCCGCCAATCCCCAGTTTGGCGATTACCAATACAACGGCGTGATCGGTGTGGCCAAACGGGCTGGACGAAATCCCCGCGTTCTGGCGCAGGCGTTGCTGGAGGCTTTGCCGCTGCCGGACGTGGTCGAACAGGCGGAAGCGGCGGGGCCAGGCTTTCTCAACTTTCGGCTTCGAAACCGGGCGTTGGCGGACGGCGTGGCGGCCCTTGCCATGGAGCCACGGTGCGGCACGCCGCTCGTGGGCGACGGACGGACCGTCGTCATGGACTACTCCAGCCCCAACATTGCCAAACCCATGCACATCGGCCACATTCGGTCCACGGTGATCGGCGATGCGCTGGATCGGATTCACCGTTTTCTTGGCTACCGGGTGATCTCCGACAATCATCTGGGAGACTGGGGGACCCAGTTCGGCCTTCTGATCCTGGGATATCGCCATTTTGTGGACGCGCGGGCACTGGAGGAGGATCCGATCGAGGAGCTGGAGCGGATATACGTCAAGAGTTACGAACGGGCTCAGAGCGATTCTGAATGGATGGAGGCCGCGCGTCGGGAGCTGGTCAAACTTCAGCAGGGTGATCCGGAGAACCGGGCTCTATGGGAGCGCTTTGTGGCGTTGAGTCTGGAGGAGTTCGACCGGCTCTACCGCCGTCTGGGGGTTTCCTTCGATCTGGTCCGCGGCGAGAGTTTTTACAGGGACCGGCTTGCTGGCGTGGTGGAGGAACTCGTGCGCCGCGGGATGGCGCGGGAGAGCGAGGGCGCGTGGGTGGTTTTCTTGGATGAGGAAAAGTTGCCCCCCTGCCTCGTTCGCAAGCGCGATGGGGGGTTCAACTATGCGACGACGGACATCGCGACCTTGTTGAGCCGGGATGAGGAGTTTCATCCCGACAAAATCATCTACGTGACTGATGAACGGCAGCAGCTTCACTTCCGACAGATTTTTGCGATCGGCCGGCGGTTGGGAATCCGGGCGGAGCTGATCCATGTCTGGTTTGGCCTCATGCGGCTTCCCGAAGGGACCTTTTCGACGCGCCAGGGCAATGTGATCAAGTTGGAGCGGCTGCTCGACGAAGCCGAGCGGCGGGCCCTCGAACTGGTGCGGCAGGCCAGTCCGGACATGTCGCCCGAGCGGCAGCGCGAGGTCGCGCGGGCCGTCGGGATCGGTGCGGTGCGGTATGCGGATTTGAGTCAGAATCCTCAGACCTTGGTGACCTTTACGTGGGAGAAAACGCTCAACCTGAACGGCAACTCGGCGCCCTATCTTCAATATGCCTACGCTCGAATCATGAGTGTGCTGGACAAATATCGGGAACGATTTCCCGAGGGACGATTCGAGGAGGCACCGATTCGGCTCGACGAACCCGCCGAACGGGACGTGGCGCTGCGGCTCGTGCGGTTTCCCGAGGCGGTACTGGCCGCCGCCCGCGCCTACCGGCCTAATTTGCTCGCCGACGCACTGTTTGCCCTGGCCCAATCGTTCAGCACCCTCTACCAGACCATCCCATTCCTTCCAGCGCCGCCGGAGCAGCGGGACAGCCGCGTCCGGCTGGCCGCCGCTACCGCCCGTGTCCTTCGCGAGGGGCTGCGCCTGCTCGGAATCGAGACTCCCGAGAGGATATAACATGCTTGCCTCCAAAGAATCGTTGTGTTATAAACACATCTGGTTGACCTGTGCAGGGGCCGTCGCCCGGGCTGATGTGGCGGGATGGATCGCCGCGGCTATCCGATGAGGGCGCGGTGATACGTTCGATGACCTTTGGCCTGCGTGGGGAGGCGGTGGACGGTCGTTGCGCGGTGTTGATGGTGGGAACAGGCCGGTGCCGGCACGGAGTCGGCGGAACAGGAGCGATGCCTTATGAATGATCCTCGTCGAACCCTGCGCCTCTATGAGTGGGTCTACATCGTGTTGTTGGCGGCGGTCCTCGTGATGAGCATGACGTTTCTCAGACCCCAGCGTCTGGGAATGGTGGACATGGACCGTGTGATCAAGCGCGTGGGGGTCTGGGACCGCATTCAACAGGCGGTACGGGAGAGGGAAACGGTGGCCCAGGCGGCGTTGGATGAGCTTCAAAAACGTCTCATCGAGGAGGATCGCGCCATCCTGGCGCGTCTGAAAGAGAACACGTCCGATGAGGAAAAGGAGGCGCTTCAGGCCCGGCTTCTGCAGCATCAGCGGGAATTTCTCCGGAAACGCAACGACGTGAATGAAGAGATTCAACGGTTTCATCGCAATGCGCTTTTGACCTTCCGGGAACGCGTTCGGCCCGCGGTGCTGCAGGCGGCGCGACGACGGCGGCTCGATCTTGTTTTGGAGCCGACGGAGGTTTTCGAGGTGCTCAATCGAGGCGTGGATTTGACGGACGAGGTCATTCAGCGTGTGGAACAGGAGGGGTGGGGATCGTTGCCGTTGGTGGACGAAGCGCTTTTGAGTGCCCACAATCTCCTGCCGCCCTCGTCCTCCGCTTCCGCCCATGCCTCGCAACCCTGAGCGGGAGGGTCGGTGCGAAGCCGACCCCTCCCGACGGCGTCGCGGCCACCTCCCTTTGATGGGCAGCCATCAGCGATGCTGGATCTGGGGGCGCCACCTGGTTCGGGAGACGCTGGAGGCGGGGCGATGGCCGATGGCCGAACTGCTGCTGGCTGAGACACTGGATGCCGGAGAACGAGCCGAATGCCGACGGAGGGCGGAGACCCTCGGGATTCGTGTTTTGGACGTTCCTGCGGCTCGTCTGGAACAGTTGGCTCACACCCGGGATCATCAGGGGTATCTGGCCCGGATGTTCGAGTTCCCTTACGAGTCGCTGGGATGGCTGGAACGTTCATGGCCGGACGAGGGCGCGTTCCTCATTCTTCTCGACGGGATTCAGGATCCTTTCAATTTCGGGGCGATCCTTCGATCGGCCGAGATTTTCGGGGTTCAGGCGGCGGTGATTCCCGAACATCATCAGACGGGGGTGACGAGTCTGACGGCGCGCGCGTCGGCCGGGGCGGTCAATCGGATCCCGATTGTGAGAGTCCGTTGCCTGGAGGAGGCGGCGGCCGTTCTGCTCCGGCAGGGCATCCGACTCGTCGCGGCGTCGGAGAAGGCGGAACGGCTGATCGTGGAAACCGATTTTACGGCTCCGGTCGCGCTGGTCATCGGGAACGAGGGCCAGGGCATACGTCCCGAGATGCTCCGCACGTGTGACCTGTCGGTGAAGATTCCCCAATTTGGGCGGGTGGGTTCGTTGAACGCGGCCGTTGCGGCGGGAATCTTCTGTTACGAGGTCCGTCGGCAGCGGATGGCGGCGGGGTCAGGCGCGCCGGCCCGGTCGGATCGCGACCTCACGTAGGAAGGGATTGCATCGCAATTCCCGGGCCAGGGTCGTTTCCTCTCCGTGGCCGCTCAAAATCCGGGTTTCCGGCGGCAGAGCGGCCAGGCGGCGGAGGGAGGCGGTCTGTTGGCGGGGATCGCCCCCCTCCAGATCGGTACGGCCGACGGAATCGCGGAAGAGGGTATCACCGGTGATAAGCACGGCCTCGCGTTCGAAATAGAAGCACACGCTGCCGGGCGTATGACCGGGCGTGTGGATGACAAGAAACTCAAATCCGCCGAACGAGAGCCGATCACCGTCTTTCAGAGACGTAAGGGGTTGGGAAGGGCGGCGCGGAGGGCCGTAGAACGGGAGCGATTCGTTAGCGGCGTCGAACGCCCAGCTCATGTCCAGGGGATGGATGAGAATCGGCGCCGGAAAGGACTCGGCGAGGTCCGCCAGGGCCCCCAGGTGATCCATGTGGCCGTGGGTGATCAGGTAGGCGGCGGGGGGGTGGGGTTCCCGGCGGAGTCGCGCGAGCAAGCGCTCGCTTTCGGCCCCAGGATCCACGACGAGGGGACGCCCTTCCGAACCCGTGAGAAAAAGGCAGTTGTTCTGGTAGGGCCCGACTGGTTCGACTGTGATTTTCATGAGGCGGGCAGCGGATGTTCGGTTTCCGTTCGCGTCGCCAGGTCCTTCATCCGAAAGGTGCCCCGAGCCAGGTCGTCAGGGCCGAGATAGATGGCCTGGCCGGCGGGGGACCGCCCGACGCGACCAAAGAAGCTCTTGGCCTTTTCGGGACTGAGCGCCAGCTCGACGCGTCGACCTTCGACCCGCCAGCGCATGGCCAGCCGGATGGCAGCTGGGCGCTGGGATTCCCCGAAGAATCCGATATGGATGAGGGCGGGGTCATCCGCGCGCGGCCTCAGGTGCCGGTCCGCCAGCAACTCGGAAACGACGACATCGCCGAAGCCAAGTCCGACGGCGGGCAAGGGACGGCCGCCAAGGGCGGCGAGGAGGTTGTCGTAGCGGCCTCCCCCGAACAGGGCGCGGAAGCGGCGTTCGACGTCAAAACATTCGAAGACGGGGCCGGTATAGTAGCCGAGACCGCGGATGATTCCGACATCGAAGACCACGCTCTCGGCGATGCCGTAGAGGCGGGCCAGGTCGAAAAGCCGTTTGAGGGTCGCCAGCGAGGGGGTTTCCTCGCCCAGGCGGGCCGCGGCTTCGTCCAGGCTGGAAAGGTTCATCAGAGAGAAGGCGGTTTCCACGGCGGACCGGTCGAACCCTTCCCCCAGGAGCATGTCGGCGATGGCGGTGTCGTCTATCTTGCCGCGTTTATCGAGCGCGAGAAAAAGGGAGCCATGGCGTTCCTGGGGAATGGCGGCCCGGGCGAAGAGATCGGCAAGGAGGCCTCGGCTGTTGACGCGGACCAGAACGTCGGAGGGGCCGAGACCGAGAGTGCGGAGGGCGTGAATGGCGGTCGCGATGACTTCGACCTCGGCGCCCACGTCAGAAGCGCCGAGAATATCGAGGTTCCATTGGTAGTGTTCGCGTTTTCGGCCGCGGGACATCCGTTCGTAGCGGAAACACTGTCCGATGGTGAACCACTTCAGAGGGAAGGTCAGTTGAGTCTGACGGGCGGCGACCATGCGGGCGAGGGAGGGGGTGATTTCAGCCCGCAGCGCGAGTTCTCGTCCGCTCTTGTCTGTGAAGGTGTAGAGCTGCTCAGCGATCTCCTCGCCGCCCTTTCGCTTCAAGAGGGCCAGATGCTCCACCACGCAGGCGTCGTAGGGTTCGAACCCGTAGGCGCGGGCCGCCTCCGTCCATGCCTGGAAGAGGGCGTTTCGGAGGGCCATATCCTCGGGGTAGAAATCCCGCATGCCTCGGGGGGGGCCGAATGGGGGGGTGTCGGCGTCGTTCATGCTCAGGGATTTTGAAGACGTTGTTTGAGGTCTTGCCCAGGTTTGAACCGGACGGTGCGGTGAGGCGGAATCTCGACGGTCCGCTCGGGTTGACGTGGGTTTCGTCCCAGGCGCCCCTTGACGGTTTTCACTTCGAAAATGCCGAAGTTCCGGAATTCCAGCGATTCGCCCTGGGCGAGCGCTTCGGCCATTTCGCGGATGGCTTCGTCAAGGACGGCGCGGATCTGGACCTGGGTCAACCCATGCGATTGGGCGAGCCGGTCGGTCAGGCGGAGGATCAAATCGCGTCGGTTCATGGGCATGCTCCGCCGCGGCGGTCAGGACAGAAACGCTTCGGCCCGGGCGGCGGCCTCTTCGATCGGCACCATGTGGGTGTCTCGGGAGGTCCGACGTCGGATTTCCACTTTTCCGGTCGCCAAGCCCCGTTCCCCGATCACCATGCGGATGGGGCATCCGATGAGATCGGCATCCTTGAACTTCACCCCTGGGCGTTCATCCCGGTCGTCGAGAAGGGGCTCCAAACCGGCCTTTTGGAGCGTCTCTTCCAACCGGGCCGCAATGGCCAGGGCTTTCGGCTCGGTTGAAAGGGGGAGAATCTCGACGTGGAAGGGGGCTACGGAGGCGGGCCAGAGGATGCCGTCCTGATCGTGGCACTGTTCAATGATGGCCTGAAGGGTGCGGGTGACCCCGATTCCGTAACACCCCATGAGCATGGTCTTTTTCTGTCCCTGAGCGTCCAGGAAGATCGCTTGGAACGCTTCGCTGTATTTGGTGCCCAGCTTGAAGACGTGGCCGACCTCGATCCCGCGCATCTCGCGAAGGATGCCCTTGGGGCAGCGCGGGCAGGGGTCGCCGGTGCGGGCATTGGCCAGGTCGAACCAGCCGACGGGAGCGGCATCGCGGGGAAGCGCGACGTGGATCATGTGGGCGTCGGCCTGATTGGCTCCAGCGGCCATCTCCGAGGCGCCTTCGAGTCCGTGGTCGGCGTACAGGGGCAGGGCGAGACCGACGGGGCCGGTGAAGCCGACCGGGGCGCCGGTGACGCGCTGAATGGTTTCGGGGTCGGCCATCACGAGTTCGGTACAACCGAGCGCGCGGGCGAACTTGACTTCATTCAGTTCGCGGTCGCCCGCCACGAGCGCGGCGACAGGGCGTCCATCGGCTAGATAGACGAGGGTTTTGATGAGCCGGCCGGGCGGAAGATCGAGGAAGGAAGAGACCTCTTCGATCGTTCGGGCGCCGGGGGTGGCGACCACGGCGGGGACGGGTCCGGAGGCGGGGGGCAGGGCCGGGCGTCGGGCCCGTTCGGCCCGTTCCAGGTTGGCCGCGTAGGCGCAGGTGTCGCACTCGACGAGGCCGTCTTCGCCCGCGTCGGCGAGCGCCATGAATTCATGAGACGACCGACCGCCCATGGCACCGGTGTCGGCTTCCACGATTTTGACGCGGAGACTGCAGCGGCTGAAGATCCGTGTGTAGGCGTCATACATGGCGCGATAGCTCCGTTCGAGGCTTTCCTCGTCCGGGTCAAAGGAGTACGCGTCCTTCATAATAAACTCCCGCGCCCGCATGAGGCCAAAGCGGGGGCGGATTTCATCCCGGAACTTGGCCTGGATCTGGTAGAAGGTTCGGGGGAGTTGACGGTGGGAATGAATTTCGCGTGCGACGAGCTCGGTAATGACCTCCTCGTGGGTGGGGCCGAGCACCAGTTCGCGCTCTTGGCGGTCGCGGACCTTGAACATGACCTGCCGCATGGTCTGGAGCCGGCCAGAGGTTTCCCAGATTTCCCTGGGTTGGAGGGCGGGCATCAGGACCTCGAGGGCACCGGCCCGATCCATCTCCTCCCGGACAATGCGCTCGACGTTCCGGAGGGCGCGAAGGCCGACCGGGAGAAAGGTGTAGAGACCGCCGGCCAGTTTGCGGATGAGACCGGCGCGGAGCATCCACTTATGGCTTTCGATCTCCGCGTCCTGCGGGGTTTCGCGGAGCGTCGGGATCAGGGTTTGCGACCAGCGCATGCCATACTCCTGACTTCGCTTCCAATAGGGGCAGTCACTATCGCCCAACCGCCTGCCGGATGCAAGTTTTTTTGAGGTCCCTGTCATTGCGTTACCGAATGTGAGAACAGAACGATCTGGAGATTGCTTATGAGGGATGACACCAGGTACAATAAGCCTTTATGACTCTTTCTCGTTTGTTTGCGGCGATCCTGATGCTGAGTGTCATGGCCGGCGCGGCCATCGCACTCGGCCCCCACGAGGTCCTGCTCCTCATCAACACCAATGTTCCGGTTTCGGTCCGCATCGGCGAGGCCTGGGCCCGGCTTCGGAAGGTCCCGGAGTCCAACGTTGTGCGGCTTGGTCTGCCTCTCCTGGCCAACGAAAATGGTCTGTTGCCTGATCTTTCGCAGGACGAGTTTCGGCGATGGATTTGGGAACCGGTTCAACGGGTGGCCGAGGAACGGGAGATCGCGGCCCATATCCTGGCTTGGGTTTATGCTCCTGGATTTCCCTGGCGGGTCAAGGGGGAGTCCATGCTTTCCCTGACGGGGCTGACCTTTCTTCGGGGCGGAACGGTGGAAACCGGCGCGGTTCGTCAGGGAACCTTTGTTTCCCCCCTATTTGCCGGGCCGAACGGACCCGGTCAGCCCGCCCTGTTGTCCCGATCGCTTGATGTGTGGACCGGCTGGATGCGACCGGAGGATCGTCCTGTTCCGGGTTGGGTGCTGGCCCATGTGGGGAAAAACGGGCTGACGGAGGATGAGGCTTTGACGATGCTGGTTCGTGGGGTGGATGCGGATGGCGTTCGTCCGGCGGGAGGGGTGTGCATTGTCACCAATCAGGACCTTCGGACGCGCATACGGGAATGGCAATGGCCGGATACCGTTGCGGAACTGGAAAAAGTGGGCCATGCGGTTTTCTTTCGTTCGGTTTTACCCACCGATGGAATACCCCTATGGGGGCTGATGGCTGGAACGGCCTCGTTTGATCCGACGGGAGTCCGCTTCGAGACGGGCGCCGTGGCCGATCATTTGACGAGCTTTGGGGCGGCCTTCGAAGAGAATGGGCAGACCAAATGCACGGCGTGGCTGAGAGCGGGGGCCATAGCCGCGGGGGGGACTGTGGTGGAGCCGTATGCGATTTGGACGAAATTTCCGCATGCCCGTCTGTTTGTACACATGGCGCAGGGGTGTACGGTGCTGGAGAGTTATTATCAGAGCATACGGATGCCGCTTCAGTATCTGCCGATGGGGGATCCGTTAGCGGCTCCGTTTCGTCCGCGGGGCGAGGTCCGGTTGGAGCCGATCGGGGGTGAGGCGTCTGGGGTGTGGCGTGTTCGGGTTGTTGGGGAGGATAGGGTACCCTGGAACCGGTGGTGCCTTTTTCTGGACGGGCGGTTTGCGGGGGAGGGGACGTTGGAGGAGCCTTGCCGTCTGCCCGACCGGTTCCGGGCTGCGGCGGTCGGAGAGATTCGGGTGGTGGTTCGGAGCGCAGGGCTTATCCGTCATCAATTGTTCGTCGTGCGTCGAGATTCCGGCCAGGATGAGGGAAGACGGTGAAGCGGTGCGTCTTTTTTGACCGCGACGGGATTGTGAACGAATCCCCGGGGCCGGGGCGGTGGGTATTGACGCCGGAAGAGTTCCATCTGCGACCAGGGTTTCCGCCGCTTCTGTCGCGCGTTCGCCGGCTGGGGTTTGAGGCGGTTCTTGCAACGAACCAGCAGGCGGTGGGTTTGGGGTTGATC
>Ga0308419_1001987_pt1 | contig 13389 bp, 9 predicted proteins | sample HotsprSampleMS50_FD_203674 | JGI IMG/M metagenome (GOLD analysis project Ga0308419, IMG submission 203674) | Hot spring phototrophic mat microbial communities from Mushroom Spring, Yellowstone National Park, Wyoming, United States - 20090730_MS50 ... | reverse complement strand
ATAATCAGGTAAATTAGGTACGTGGTTGATATTCGGTTTCCTTATTATTTCTTTTATATTTTTTATAGAAAAAGCATACTTTTCGTTTTTAATTAAAAAAATTAAATATTTGTTTTCTAATTCTTTATTTTTGATTTTGTATTCTTCAATTAAACTTTCCATTTTTTTACCAAAATTAGATTATTAAATTATAACAAATTTAATATTTTATTAATTAAAAATAAAAAAAAATGGCTGAAAATCAGCCATTTTTAGAAAAAAATTATTTTATAATTATTTCTTTTTGAAAAGATTTCTAAATTTATTAAATAATAAATCAGTAAAGTAATTTGCTGTAGGTATTACAATTAAAGTCAGTGCAGTAGATGCTACTAATCCACCAACACTCACAATACCTAATGGTATTCTCATTTCTTTACCTACATCTCCGAAACCTAAAGCCATAGGTGCCAAACCTAAAATAATTGCAACAGTGGTCATTATAATTGGTTTTAATTTAACAGGTCCTGCCTTGATTAAAGCTTCTTTTAGGCTGATTTTTTCTTCTCTAACTAATTGATTAGCAAAATCTAATAACAAAATAGCATTATTTACAACTATACCGATTAACATAATTACACCCATTAAAGCAGTCAATCCAAAATTTGTATCTGTATAATACATTAAAATAACTACACCTATTAATGCCATAGGTAATGTTAGCAATATCAATACTGGTTGCCAAAAAGATTCTAATATTGCAGCTAATAACATATATGTTAAAATTATCGCTAAAAAGAATGCAAAACCTAAATCTTGCACCATTTCTATTTGCATTTCAGAAGTACCACCCCATTTTATTCTGTACCCTGGTGGCAATTCTAAACCGCCTTTGTATGTTCCATCGAGTTGTCTTTCGCCTTCTATAATTTTATTTATTTCATTAATTATATCGCCTGTAGGTATACCTTGAGCAGCATCACCAGTAAATTTAATAGCAGTAAATTTATCTCTTCTAAGAACTTTAGTAAATCCGGTTGTAAATGTTATATCTGCCAATTGAGCTAATCTAAATGAACCCATAGGAGTAATAATTGGAATTAATCCTATTTTTTCGGGTGTGTTTGTTGCTTCTTCGTTTAGAGTAATAGTTATATCATATTCTTCTCCACGATCTTTAAATTGAGTAGATAAAAGCCCTTCCATAGCTGTTCGTATAGTTAAGGCTAAATCTTGAGCTGTAATACCAACTTCAGATAATTTTTCTCTTTTTGGTCTGATTGTAATTTCGGGTTTGCCTGCACTTGAACTATTATCAAAATTGATCAAACCTTTAATATTTTTACATTTTTCTTCAATTTCTAATTTGATTTCTTCCAATTTATTTAAATCTTGACCTAAAAGATAAAATTCTATTGGTGCTCCAGGACCTGCCATATTTTCCATTGCCATAATTTTTATTTCTGCATTGGGGATATCGGCTAAATCTCTATTAAATACATTAATAAAGTCGTTCATTCCATTATTTCTTTTATCAACTTTATTAAGGTAAACTTCCAACATACCTAAATTAGTTCCTGTATTTAATTCATCAGTTTTGCCGATATTTGTTAATATTTTTTCTACATCTTTATATTGAGAAACTCTATCTTCGATTGTTTTTAAAACTTTTGTAGTGCTTGATAAATCATATCCTTCGGGTAATTTTACATCTATTCTGATTTTTCCATTATCTTGAGTTGGCATAAATTCAAAACCTAATTTAGAGCCATAAATTATCAATGAGCCAACAAATGCAACAAATGCTAAAACTAATATACCTAACGCAACCCATCCATTTTTTAAAACTATTCTTAATATTTTGTCATATAATTTTTCCCAAATTTTTTCAAATTTTATTATACTTTGACTAAATTTTCCTAACTTAGGTTTGTCTGGAATTATCAAAGATGCTAACATTGGTGTCAATGTGAATGACATTATCAATGACATAATAGTAGCAAATGTAGCTGTCAATGCCATTTCTTGTAGAAATTCACCAACTAAAGAACTTATATTAGCCAATGGCACAAAAACCACGATATTTGTTAATGTTGCTGCTATTACTGCTACAAATACTTCCTTAGCTCCAATATATGCGGCATCTTTAGGAGCATAACCCATTTCTTTATGTCTAAAAATATTCTCTAACACTACGATAGAATTTGATACAAGAATACCTACTGATACAGATATACCCATCAATGACATCATATTAATGCTAAATCCCGCAAGATCCATTAACCAAAATGTAGAAATTACAGAAGTAGGCATAGATAATGCAATAATAATTGTGCTACGAAGGTCGTGGAGAAAAAGCAAAAGAATAAGAGCTGTAAATAATACACCTAAATATATATTGCTCATCGTATCATCAATAGTAGATTGAGTAAATTCTGAATCGTCATTTACAACTGTTAGTGTTGTACCTTTAGGAATTAATTTTTCTAATTCTGGTAATATTTTTTTTAATTCTTTAGATATATTAACAGGATTACCATCAACACCTTTAATTATACTTAGCCTAACTACATTTTCGTTTCTAGATTTTGACAAATTATCAAAATAGACAGCTCTTTGTCTTACAGTTTTCCCTGCATCTTCTACATTTGCTAATTCAGATAATCTTTTGTTCCCATATGGAGTAGGAATTATTAAATTCCTTAATTCATTTAAACTTTTAATATCACCATCGGCTCTTACAGTATATTCCTGTCCGTTAATTTGAAAATATCCACCAGGTAAACTAAAATTGTGAGCTTTGATTATTTGAAGTAATTGTGGCATTGAAATATTTTTTTCAAAAATTGTTTTATCGTCAAAGTTGATTCTAATTTCTCTTTCTTGTCCTCCTACTATATTTACCTTAGCAACTCCTGTAATTTGAGATAATCTATCCTGTAGTAATTTATCTGCTATATCATACATTTCTTTAGGAGGCAAATCTCCCGAAAATACTATATCTATAATTGGGAATGCTTGTAAGTCTACTTTTTGAATTATTGGTTTTTTTGCATCTATTGGTAAATTATTAACTATTTCATCTACTTTGTCTTTAGTTTCTTGAACAGCTATATTTATATCCTTTGATAATTTAAACTCTATCATAACAATAGAAATACCGTCCAACGAATAAGATTCTACTCTTTTTATTTCGGAAACAGTAGAAACTGCATCTTCTATTTTTTTACTTATTTGTGTTTCGATTTCTTTAGGACCTGCTCCGGGATAAATTGTAGAAATAGTAACAAATGGGATATTTACTTCTGGTACATTACTTATATTTAACTTGTTAAATGAAATTATACCAAAAATGATAAAAACCATTAGCCCCATTGTAACCATTATTGGTCTATCTATTGATAACTTGGCTAAAAACATAAATTAAGTTCTCCTTACTTGTTATTAATTACTTTAATTTTCATCCCATCTTCCAAAAATGTTGTACAACAATTTATTAACTTCTCACCTTCGTCTAATCCACTTAATATTTCAGTAAAAATTCCAAAATCAGAGCCCAAAGAAACTTCTTTTTTCTTAGCAATTCCATTATTATCTACGAATACATAGTTTTTATTACCTTCTTTTAAAATTAAATTTCTTTCAATAGAAATAATATTAGGTTTATTTTCTGTTTTGATAGAAATATCTAAAGTCATTCCACTTTTAAGAACATTTTTTGAATTATCAATTTCTACATCTACTCTAAATGATTTAGTTTCGGGATCTATACTTAAAGAAATATCTTTTACTCTTCCATTAAATGTTTGTCCATTCCATTTAGCATATGCAGGAGCACCTTTTTTAATGTATCCAATTTCTGAATCTGATACTTTTACTTTTGCTAACATTTTATTAGTTTGCGCTATGGTAAAAAGCTTAGTATCGTGTTTTGGAACGTCGCCCACTCTATATGGTAATGAAATTACTGTACCGCTAATAGGAGCTCTTACATTAACTAATTGATCTATTGATTCAAAATTTCTTTTGGCAATTTGATATTGAGTAAGAGTGTTATCGTAATTTTGTTGCGAGATTTCACCAGCTGCTAATAATTCTTTCATTCTATTAAGAGTTTTCTCGGCAATATCTAAAGCTGATTTTGCTTGTTCATATTGTAAAGTTGGGTTATCTTTAGGAAATTGAATTAAAATCTGTCCCTCTTTTACATAATCTCCTATATTAGTATTGATTTTTATTATTCTATCGCTAATTTTAACAGGTTCGAAAGCTTCATTAATACCATAAATTGTGGAATAAAAAGTAAGTTCTTTCTTGAATTCACTTTTTTGAATTACTTTAATTTCAACGGGTAGACCTTCTTCGGCTTTAATTTGTTCTATATTTTTAGGGGGTTCGGTTTTTTGCTTCATACAGGAATTTAAAAGAACAAAGAAAGTTATTATTAAAATAAACTGTTTATTAAAAACGAAATTTAACATAAAATTACTCCTTATTATTTATTATTTTCAATTGCTAATTCATAATATTCTTGTTTTAAATTGCCTGTTAAATTATCAAGTTCGGCAACTGCTTTTAAATATTCATATTGTGATTGTAGTTTATTTATTTTTGATTGTCTTAATTGAAATTCTGCATTAATTAATTCTAATTGTGTTCCCGTTCCTTCTTTTAATTGAATATTTGCAATTTCGAAAGCTTTTTGGGCAAGATCTACATTACGCTGTTGAGCTTCTAAAGTAGTTTTTACTTTTTCGATTTCATTTACTTTCATTCTAATTTGAAGTTTGATAGCATTTTTTAAAGCAACCAATTGTTCTTCTGTTTGCATTTTTTTTATAGTAGATTGCTGAACTTTTTTATTAGTTCTATTACCATTAAATAAATTTATTTGAAAACTTAAACCTATCAAAGATTGTCGGTAATTTATAAAATCAAAATTATCAGATGCCCCATTAAAAGAATAATTACCAAATGCAACTAACGAAGGATAATACTCCGAGCGGTCTAAATCAATAAAAGCTTCATCTACTTCAATTTTGTTTTTTAATGTTAGTATATCAAAATTTTTTTCTAATGATTTTTCAATTAATTGATTAGCTTCGTAATTTTCTAATTTTTCTATTTCTAAATTACCTATTAAATCTATTTCTGTATCCGTTGCTATTCCCATAACTATTTTCAGTCCATCAAGAGCAGTTTTGTATCCATTTTTTGCATTTATTACAATCGGTTTAAAATTTTCTAATTGAACTTCTGCTTGCATTAAATTAAAATCGCTTGCTAAGCCTTGTTTGTTCATTGCTCTTATATTGTTTAGATTCCTTTCGAAATTTTCTAAACTTTCTTCGGTTATTTTAAGCATTTCCTTTGCTAAAAGTGCTCCATAAAAAGATTCTTTAACTGATTTTACAGTTTTAGAAATATTGCTATATAGCATTTTTTGTGAAGTTTTTAGATATGTTGCAGATGCACCTATACCATTAAATACTGCTGAGTTAAATAATATTTGATTTACTTCTATCTTTGCTTCGTAATTATTGCTTAATGCAAATGATTGCAGCGAATATTTCATTGGTAAATATTTTGGATTTTGAACAAGTTTCTCTTCTTCTAAGATTTTGTAAGTCATATTGTTAAGCAATGATTCGAAGTCGGGGAAAGGCATTTTTTGCTTTTCTAAAAAGTGAAAATAACTACCCGATAAATTTACTGTTGGAAGAGCATAACCAAAGGCTTCGTCTACGGCAGCTTGTGCTCGCTTTACCTCTAGTAATGAGCTTTTTGTTTCGGAATTGTTTTTGATTGCAGTCTTAATTGCATCTACTAATGTAAAACTTTGTGTTTGAGAAAAAAGATTCATACTTAATAAATAAAAACCAGCAATCAAGACTATAAAAGTTAATATTTTGAAATTCTTCATATATACCTTCTACTTAGTTATAAATATTATTAAATTTCAGTTTAAATTCTTTTTTACCATTATCTGTCATTATACCTAAAAACAGAATTAGAAATATTTCTTCTAATACATTTTGTGGGGTTAAAGGATTGTTTCTAAGGAAATCGCCGTTTAGTAAGCTTTTTATTGAATTGTGATAAATTTCGTATAAAATTTCAAAGTTTACATTTTTATTAAAATAACCTTTTTGTACTCCATTTATAAAAAATTTGTACATATATTCTTTTCGTTCATCATCAATATTTGTACATTTATTTGATATTAGAAAACTTAATTGTTTAAGCTCAATTATATTTTCGTTAGTAAAAAATGAAATATGTTCTGACATTATTTCCCAAATTTTCTTTATCTCGTCTAAAAAGTTATTAGTTGAATTATCTAATTCATCAATAATAATTTTAATTTTATTTCTATATTCATTCATTATTTCATTTAAAATTTCTAAAATTAGATCATCTTTAGAATTAAAATTTTCGTAAATTGTTCTTTTGCTAATTTTTAACTCTGAAGCAATCAAATCAAGGTTTACTTTCTTATATCCATATTTAATTAATTTTTCTTTTGTGGTTTCAATTATTCTATTTTTTATTGAATCTTTTTCTTTCATAAATAAAATTTATAAAATATGGTACTTAAAAAACTATTTACGTTTTTTTAGTACGGTATATTTTATATTTTGTTTCAAAATTTACAAATAAAATAAGTATTTATTTGTTTTATGTGAAATATATAACTATAATAAATGAAAATTTAACAAAATATAAGAACTCAATGATTTATTATCTATTTATTATATTTGTATTTTACATTAATCCATTAATTATGAACTTATATTCCGAAATTACCGTATCCTTAGAAACTGCATTAGAATTAGGGCTTACAGAAGCAGAATATAATCAAATCCTAAAAAATTTAGGACGAACACCTACTTATACTGAAATTGGTGTTTATAGTGTAATGTGGAGCGAACATTGCTCATACAAAAATTCTATATTACAATTAAAAAAATTGCCAAAAAAAGGTAAAGGATTATTAGTAGAAGCAGGGGCAGAGAATGCAGGTTTAGTAGCAATTGGAGATAATTATGCTATTGCTTTCAAAATTGAATCTCATAATCACCCATCAGCAATTGAACCATTTCAAGGAGCAGCAACTGGTGTAGGTGGTATATTAAGAGATATATTTACTATGGGTGCTAGACCTATTGCAGCTCTTAATTCTCTTAGATTTGGAGAATTAAATTCTAAAAGAAATAAATATTTACTTAATGGAGTAGTACAAGGTATTGCTCATTATGGTAATTGCTTTGGAGTTCCTACAGTAGGCGGTGAAATTTATTTTGATGAATGTTATAATGATAATCCATTAGTAAATGCTATGGCTGTAGGTATTGTAGAGTTAGGTAAAATTGCTTCTGCGGCAGCATCTGGGGTAGGCAATCCTGTTTTTATTATTGGAAGTAGTACAGGTAGAGATGGAATTCACGGTGCATCATTATTAGCTTCAAGGGAATTTGATGAAAAGACTGAAGATATGCGACCAACAGTACAAGTGGGCGATCCATTTGCCGAAAAGTTATTATTAGAGGCAACTTTAGAATTAATTGAAAATGATTGTGTATCTGGTATCCAAGATATGGGTGCTGCAGGTATTTCTTGCTCTACTTCTGAAATGAGTGCTCGAAATAATCTTGGGATGTATATTGACTTAGATAAAGTTCCTCTTAGAGAAAACGATATGAGTGCTTACGAAATTATGTTGTCCGAATCACAAGAACGAATGCTTGCAGTAATAAGAAAAGACAAAGTAGAAATTGCTCGCAAAATTTGTGATAAATGGGATGTTCCATTTACAGAAATTGGTTATGTTACCGAAGATGGCTTTCTTTCAATTTATAGAAATAATAAACAAGTTTGTCATTTAAGAGCTTATGATTTAGTGCTGGGTGGCGGTGCTCCACAATATCAAAGAGAAACTAAATATCCAGAATATTTAAAAGAGACAGAAAATGAAGATTTATTTCCATATTTTGATGAAGAATTTAATATTGATGATTTAAAAAATATTTTATCTTCACCTACTATAGCGTCTAAAAGATGGATTTACGAGCAATATGATTCTCAAGTAAGGACAAATACAGTATGTATAAAAGGCGATGCTGCTGTAATAAGAATTAAAGAAATTCCTAATAAAGCAATTGCCTTATCTACTGATTGTAATAGTAGATATGTATATCTAAATCCATATTATGGTGGTGCAATTGCTGTGGCAGAATCAGCAAGGAATGTGATTTGTGTAGGTGCTCGTCCGGTAGCAATTACAAACTGCTTAAATTTTGGAAATCCATATGATCCCGAAGTTTATTGGCAATTTACCGAAGTTATAAAGGGAATGACTGATGCTTGTAACATTTTAAATACTCCTGTAACCGGTGGCAATGTAAGTTTTCATAATGAATCAAAAAACTATGCTGTTTATCCTACCCCAACGATAGGAATGCTTGGAATAATTGATAATTTAGATAATATTATGTCTTTAGAATTTAAAAGTGAAAATGATGTAATTATAGAACTTGGATTAAATAATGGAGAAATAGGAGGTTCAGAATATATTAAATTAAAAAAAGGTAAAATCACGGGTAAATCTCCAACAATTAATTTAAACTACGAAAAAAATCTGCAAAATTTAGTTTTGGATAGTATAAACGATAAGTTGGTAAATTCTGTTCATGATGTTAGCGAGGGTGGTATATTAGTTGCTTTATGCGAGATGTCGTTTCATTCTAATAATTTAGGATTTAAGATAAAATATAATAGTAAATCAGGCTATATATTCAGCGAATCTCAGTCTAGAATTATCATAACTACGAAAAATGAAAATTTAAATAAATTGATAAGCAATATTGAGAAGTTTAATCTTGATTATAAAATTATAGGTAATGTAATTAAAGATAAAATTATTATCAATGATAATAATATCTTTAATATTGATGAACTTAAAAACTTATATGATTTTTCAATTTCAAATATTATGAATACATAAAAGGTGTTATTATGAAAATAAAGCAACTTATAGCAATTTTAATTTTAATACTGTTTATTTTTTCTTGTGAAAAAGAAAAAATATATGAAAAAAATTCAAAAGATATTTTAATAAAATCTAACAAAACTGCGTTAGAAATCAAATCTGCAAAATTTGAAGTTTCTTATGAATTTTTAGATATTAATGATGAATATAAAGCTAATATCAAAATTTATGCAAATAGAGTAAAAAGAGATGGAGATCCTTTTGATTTAAGATTAGAATATAACAATGGAATGATAGCAGTATATAATGGTAATGAATATAGATATTTTGAGCCCGAAAATAAAAAAATAGTTTATGTAACAGATGATGAATACGATCCATTTAGTTTCATAGAAGGTAATTTTATATACAGAGCATTAAATATGGTGCTTGCAAATGAAGATGAAAGCGAAAAAATTAAAAAATCTACTGATTCAATTTCTGATCCTAAAATTGTAAAACTTGATAATAAAGAGTATTATTTAATTAGTAAGAGTAGATATTTCGAAGAATATGATGTATATGTAATCAGTAATAGATATTATAATACAGATAATTACTTATGCATTATCGATAGTACCTATCAAATAAGTGGGAAAGATACTGTAAAAGTTATTTTTAAAATTAACAATTTAGAAATTAATCCAAATATTGCTCAAAATCAATTTAAATTAGAACCAAAAGATGGTATAGCATTAGAAAAATACGAATATGTAGAACCAAAAACTATTGAGATAGGGCAGAAATCTCCTGATTTCGAATTACTTGACGGCAATTCCCAAAAGGTTACTTTGCAATCTTTGACAGGTAAAGTTGTTGTATTAGATTTTTGGGGAACTTGGTGTGTATGGTGTGTAAAGGCTATGCCATTATTAGAAAATTTAAGAAAAGAATATGAAAAAAATCCTAAAGTAGAAATATTGGGAATAAGTTGTCAAGAACCTAAAAATGCCGATCCTGTAAAATTTATGAAAGATAAAAACATTTACTATAGAACTTTGCTAAATGGTGATGAAGTTGCCAAAAAGTTTGGAGTAAGCGGATTTCCTACGTTATTTATTATAGATAAAAATGGAAAAGTTGTTTATACCAAAGTAGGATTTTCTGAAAATTTACAAGAAGAATTATCAAAAGAAATAAAAAAGAATCTGTAAATTAATATTTTCGATTTTTAAGCTTAGATATAATATCTATTAATAATTCTTTGTATTCATTATCTTTAAGGTATTTATAATTATCTTCAGCATTATTAAAGTATTTGTTCATTTTGTCAATTGCAAAATCATAGATATTATATTTTTTAAATATTGCATCCATAATTTTTATTTCATCATCTTTTAGTCCATTATTATTGAAATAATATTCTATAAATTCTTTATCAGCATTTTCGCTTACAGTTTCTTTAGCTTTTATTACTAAAATAGTTTTTTTGCCTTCCAATAAGTCGTTGCCAATTTTTTTCCCTAATTCTGTTTCGTTAGCAACCATATCTAATATATCATCTTGAATTTGAAAAGCTAAACCTACATTTTTACCAATATTTTTCAAAGCATTATATTCAATTTGGCTGCAATTTCCAATTAATCCACCAATAGAAAGAGATGTTTCGATTAAACGTGCAGTTTTTTTATCAATCATATTAATATAATCATCTAAAGTTACATTCTTATTGTAATTAAAATCCATATCTAAAATTTGACCTTCGCATACTTCGATGATTTCGTTTGTAAATAATTTTAATATTTGATTAAAATTTCTATGATTATTATGCTTATTCAATAGATTATAAGCATAGCCAATCATTACATCACCAGTTAGAATTGCTATTGCATTATTCCATTTTTTATGAACAGTAGGTTTATTTCTTCTAAAATTAGAATTATCCATTATATCGTCGTGGACTAATGTAAAATTATGCAAAATCTCTATAGCAACAGCTGAATAAATCGCTTCGTTATGATCATTACTTGCTATTCCACATCCTAATAAATTAAGTATTGGTCTGATTCTTTTACCACCGCCCAACATTACATATTTAAATGGTTCATATAAGCTTTTAGGTTCGCATTCGGGCACTAAATCGCTAATATTTTTTTCGACAAAATTTAATAAATCTTGATATTTTAAACTTATATTCATTAATTTATACCTTAATATACAATTTACCTGGTAATTGTTTGATTAATCCTTTCATTTCCAAAAATAGTAGTTTGCTAGATATAGTAGCTAAATCTAAATCTGTTAATTCTAATATACTGTCAATATGTATTGGCTCGCTATTTAAAACTTGATAAATTTTGTTTTCGTCAATATCATCTAATATATCAAATTTTTGATCATTATTTTGGTAAATTAATAAACCTAATTCATTTAAAACATCTTCAGGTGATGTTGCAATAATTGCTAAATTATCTTTAATAAGTTTATTTGTTCCTTTGCTCTTTTCTGAATTGATATTTCCTGGAACTGCAAATACTTCTCTTGATTCGCTATTGGATATTTTAGCAGTTATTAGTGCCCCACTTTTCAAACCACATTCTACTACAACGGTTGCTATACTTATTCCTGCAATTATTCTATTTCTCTGTGGGAAAGAAGCAAGATTTGCTTGAGTTCCAAACTTATATTCACTAATTAAAGCGCCTCCGTTATCTATTATTTTTTCAGCATTTTTTTTGGAGTTAGCTGGACTAATTGTATCAATAGATGATGGTAATATTGCATAAGTAATTCCATTATACTTTATAGCACTAAGATGCGAAATTGTATCTATTCCATAAGCTAATCCGCTGACAATTGCAATATTATTTTTTACAAAAGATTCTACAAAGTTTTCAGTACTAATTTTACCGTAATAAGTTGGTTTCCTTGTTCCTACGACCGAAATATTAGTTAAATTTTTATGATAATTACCTCTTATGTATAAAATTATAGGTGGCGAGGATGTATTTTTTAGAAGTTCCGGATAATTATCATCAAAATATGAAATAACTTTTGTATTATTTTTTTCTGCTAATTCAAATTGATTGTTAACTTGCTCTTCATAATCTTTAATTTGTTGTTTAGTGATATTACTAAATAGGTTATTAAAAAAATCAGATTCAAAAAAACTATTAATATTTTCAAACTCATCAATTATTTTAAAAATTTGAGACAACTTAAAATTTTTAAAATAAGTAAGTAGTAATATATCTTTTATATTCCAGTTATTTTTCATTTTAAATTGTAAAAATAATTTAATGCAATAGCAGAAGCATTACTAACATTTAAAGAATCGATACTTTTAGTTATTGGAATTTGTAATATTTTGTCACTTATTTCTAAAATATCCGAATTAATACCTTTTGATTCATTACCAAAAATTATTGCTAAATTACTTATTACTTTATAATCAAATAGGTTTTCAGAATTAGTAGTATTTTCTATAGATATTATTGTGAAATTTCTTTGTTTTAAATGTTTAATTGTGTTGATTAGGTTATCAGTATATAAGTAATTAATTTTGAAAACTGCACCCATAGATACTCTTACAGTTCTTCTTAAATATAAATATGCCGATTGTTTATCTAAAATTATGTTAAGAAAACCGAACCCTACACAATTTCTAATTATAGAGCCTACATTCTCTGCATCAATTATATTGTTTAAAATAACAATATTACCAACTAAATTTTCTAATGATGTCATTTCTTTTGGTGCTGCTAAAGCCATAACTCCAGTATGTAATCTAAATCCAATTATATCTGCTAATAATTGCTTATCTGCATAAAAAATATTATTATTACTAATTTTTGTATTTATTAATTCTATATTTTCTAATATAAATTCTTTTTTAGAGAATATTTTTAATATTTTTAAATCCGAGTTTAATAATTTTAAAACTACTTTTTCTCCATCAGCTATAAAAGTATTTGTATTGTTATGATTTTTTTTTAAGTTTTTAAATTCACTTACTCTTTTATCATCAATATCTGTTATTTCAATCATAAATTTTTAATTTGAGATAGGGATTCATCCAAAGATTTGATAAATACATCCACTAACTCTTTATTAATAATTAATGGTGGAACAATTCTTAATACATTTACACTTGTTGCATTTGCAATTATTTTTTTATCTAAAAGTAAATCTACCACTTTTTGTGCGTCTAATGATAATTCTAATCCTAACATTAAACCACGTCCACGAACATCAATGATTTTATCAGTATATTTTTTTCGTAATTCAATTAATTGGTTTTTAAAATAGATTCCTACATTTTTAACATTTTCTATAACTCCTTTGTCCAATTCTTCTATTACAGCAATTCCACAAGCACAAGCAAGAGCATTGCCTCCAAAAGTAGTACCGTGATTTCCTTTTTGCCATACTTCAGATAATTC
>Ga0308419_1001986_pt1 | contig 13393 bp, 10 predicted proteins | sample HotsprSampleMS50_FD_203674 | JGI IMG/M metagenome (GOLD analysis project Ga0308419, IMG submission 203674) | Hot spring phototrophic mat microbial communities from Mushroom Spring, Yellowstone National Park, Wyoming, United States - 20090730_MS50 ... | reverse complement strand
TTCCGCGCCCCCTCTGATCGAAAACACCGCCTCGCTCAGAAGAGGATTAAGACGATTATGGGCCGCCACCGCGGCGGCCTCCCGCCGAAATATCGAAAACACCGCCTCGCTCAGAAGAGGATTAAGACCCTGTAGACGTTGCATCAGGCTACGTATTCGCATTTTGATCGAAAACACCGCCTCGCTCAGAAGAGGATTAAGACGTATATCATAACCATTGTCGCCTCCTTTCCGCGCCCATCGAAAACACCGCCTCGCTCAGAAGAGGATTAAGACGAGGTGGGCGTGGAATACGTATATCACATCGCCGGATCGAAAACACCGCCTCGCTCAGAAGAGGATTAAGACGTGACGCTGGCGGCCAGCGCCGCCAGGTGCATGGGCAATCGAAAACACCGCCTCGCTCAGAAGAGGATTAAGACGTCAGTGCGCCCCCCCTCCCTGCTCCAACAGTCCGCTGATCGAAAACACCGCCTCGCTCAGAAGAGGATTAAGACCCGCGCCAACTCCTTGCGGAGGCACTCAGCGCAATCGATCGAAAACACCGCCTCGCTCAGAAGAGGATTAAGACTTTACGGCCTCTTTCATCTTCGCCTCCTTTCCGCGCCCATCGAAAACACCGCCTCGCTCAGAAGAGGATTAAGACAATCCCCCGGTGGCGCTCTTTCCACTGATCGAGCGCCCATCGAAAACACCGCCTCGCTCAGAAGAGGATTAAGACTGCACGAGACCTCGTACGTGGTCCGCTCCAGCTCCTCGATCGAAAACACCGCCTCGCTCAGAAGAGGATTAAGACTTCCACGAGCGAGGCGTGCCTGGTAACAACGACTACTTATCGAAAACACCGCCTCGCTCAGAAGAGGATTAAGACAAAAATCGATTCCAGGGCCATTTCTGTGCGCCCGCGCATCGAAAACACCGCCTCGCTCAGAAGAGGATTAAGACCGGGAGGCGCTTCACGCCGCCTCCCGAAGCGCGAAAATTATCGAAAACACCGCCTCGCTCAGAAGAGGATTAAGACTTGGGTCCGCCGCTCGGGCGCGGCCCGCCAGCCGGCCGCATCGAAAACACCGCCTCGCTCAGAAGAGGATTAAGACGTATTCGCCCGTCTTGGCCCTTAATCCCGTAATCCGATCGAAAACACCGCCTCGCTCAGAAGAGGATTAAGACACCCCCCGCAACGCAGGGAGAACAGGGCTAAGGCAGAGTATCGAAAACACCGCCTCGCTCAGAAGAGGATTAAGACAAGGCAGAGTTGCTAGCGTCTCAATCCTCTTCTAACGAATCGAAAACACCGGCTCGCTCAGAAGAGGATTAAGACGGGCGGCGTGCGGGATGACCCGCACGCCATCCCCGATGAATCGAAAACACCGCCTCGCTCAGAAGAGGATTAAGACTGGAAGTGCTCCTTCCTATAGATTTTGACGTCCATTTATCGAAAACACCGCCTCGCTCAGAAGAGGATTAAGACCACGGGCGGCGGGTGGATCTCCCACCCGTCTTCCGCCATCGAAAACACCGCCTCGCTCAGAAGAGGATTAAGACTCCGGAACTATCCCGACCTCTTTGAGGTACTCAACGAGGATCGAAAACACCGCCTCGCTCAGAAGAGGATTAAGACACGCCCGGCCGTAATCACGCCGGGCCATAGCATCGGATCGAAAACACCGCCTCGCTCAGAAGAGGATTAAGACGAGGCAGGCGATGGCCTCCACCGCCTGCCCCTCATTATCATCGAAAACACCGCCTCGCTCAGAAGAGGATTAAGACAAAGAACTCTTTCCTATAAACGTTCATCTCGCCTCCTATCGAAAACACCGCCTCGCTCAGAAGAGGATTAAGACTTAAAGAACTCTTTCCTATAAACGTTCATCTCGCCTCATCGAAAACACCGCCTCGCTCAGAAGAGGATTAAGACGTTGGCCGGTGACGTAAAACGTCACTTTGCCCTGTTTTGATCGAAAACACCGCCTCGCTCAGAAGAGGATTAAGACTGGGCGCCGGTTGTAGAAGAACCGCTTAACATATATCTTATCGAAAACACCGCCTCGCTCAGAAGAGGATTAAGACGCTGCGTCTTCGATGGTGGCGGCCCTCACAGGCCGCCCAATCGAAAACACCGCCTCGCTCAGAAGAGGATTAAGACTCGATCTTACCGCCGGGGAGCCCGATTTTCCCGGCCTCATCGAAAACACCGCCTCGCTCAGAAGAGGATTAAGACGTTGGCCGGTGACGTAAAACGTCACTTTGCCCTGTTTTGATCGAAAACACCGCCTCGCTCAGAAGAGGATTAAGACTGGGCGCCGGTTGTAGAAGAACCGCTTAACATATATCTTATCGAAAACACCGCCTCGCTCAGAAGAGGATTAAGACGCTGCGTCTTCGATGGTGGCGGCCCTCACAGGCCGCCCAATCGAAAACACCGCCTCGCTCAGAAGAGGATTAAGACTCGATCTTACCGCCGGGGAGCCCGATTTTCCCGGCCTCATCGAAAACACCGCCTCGCTCAGAAGAGGATTAAGACGATCTCCATCGCGGCCTCCGTGGTGGCGGCCACGAATCGAAAACACCGCCTCGCTCAGAAGAGGATTAAGACTATTCCACGAGCGAGGAATGGCGCGTTACAACAACTACATCGAAAACACCGCCTCGCTCAGAAGAGGATTAAGACACTGCCGGATCGCCGCGTGCATGGTCGCGGCCGTTAAGATCGAAAACACCGCCTCGCTCAGAAGAGGATTAAGACCTACGTCCACGCTTGCCTCCTTTCCGCGCCCCTTTCATCGAAAACACCGCCTCGCTCAGAAGAGGATTAAGACTAAATTGCCCGGGCCGTTCGGCCCGGGCGGAAGCGGGGATCGAAAACACCGCCTCGCTCAGAAGAGGATTAAGACCCGCCACCGCGGCCTTTTGCTTGTAAAGAATTCTTTTCATCGAAAACACCGCCTCGCTCAGAAGAGGATTAAGACCCTTCCGGACCAGCTCGTCCGGGTCTTTACAGGGCTTCATCGAAAACACCGCCTCGCTCAGAAGAGGATTAAGACTCTCGGCGATCTCCGCTGCGATCCTCCGCAGCGGATCAATCGAAAACACCGCCTCGCTCAGAAGAGGATTAAGACGTTGCCTCCTTTGCTTCCTTTGCTTCTTTTTGCATCTCATCGAAAACACCGCCTCGCTCAGAAGAGGATTAAGACCCAGCATCTGTGAGTGGCACCCAGATTGGGCGCCGACCATCGAAAACACCGCCTCGCTCAGAAGAGGATTAAGACGGCCGCCACCGCGGCCTCTTGCCATCAAAATACTCCCTCATCGAAAACACCGCCTCGCTCAGAAGAGGATTAAGACCGAGCGCGGTGTGCCTCGTTACGACTATTTTTTCCACCAATCGAAAACACCGCCTCGCTCAGAAGAGGATTAAGACGGCGGGCTCGCGTCCGCCTCGGGTCCGCCGCTCGGGCGATCGAAAACACCGCCTCGCTCAGAAGAGGATTAAGACCCCTGGGCGGGGTGGGAGCTGGGGTGAAGACTCACCCCATCGAAAACACCGCCTCGCTCAGAAGAGGATTAAGACGTCATCTTCCTCCGCCTCCTTTCCGCGCCCCTTCTGATCGAAAACACCGCCTCGCTCAGAAGAGGATTAAGACGAGCCGGGTTGCGTCTTCTTGGGTGGCGGCCTGTAAAGGATCGAAAACACCGCCTCGCTCAGAAGAGGATTAAGACTATTCCCGCTTATATATTCTAACCATTTTTGCCTCCTTATCGAAAACACCGCCTCGCTCAGAAGAGGATTAAGACGGCGCGTCAGTGCGCCTCCCCATGGATGAGTCCGCTGATCGAAAACACCGCCTCGCTCAGAAGAGGATTAAGACTTCCCCCCTATCCTCGGGGCCGAGGGCTAGGGGGATTTATCGAAAACACCGCCTCGCTCAGAAGAGGATTAAGACAACGCACCTGCTCGAATATCGCAGGATGCATACTTTTCATCGAAAACACCGCCTCGCTCAGAAGAGGATTAAGACCTGTAAGCGGCACCCACGTGGGGGTGCGCCCGTAAAAAATCGAAAACACCGCCTCGCTCAGAAGAGGATTAAGACTCGACGGAGCTCGGTGATGGCCGCCTTCAGGGCGGCCATCGAAAACACCGCCTCGCTCAGAAGAGGATTAAGACCGGACGTCTTCCGTAACAATGCCAACATTGCGGGCGCATCGAAAACACCGCCTCGCTCAGAAGAGGATTAAGACGTGCGGGCCGGCTGCGCCACTTGGCGCAGCCTCTCAATGATCGAAAACACCGCCTCGCTCAGAAGAGGATTAAGACCGCCCACTCGGCGGCCCAACGCTCCGGCGAGCTCCCGTATCGAAAACACCGCCTCGCTCAGAAGAGGATTAAGACGCGGGGCGAATACAAAGACCGCCCAGGGGGCGGACACCCCATCGAAAACACCGCCTCGCTCAGAAGAGGATTAAGACATAACCTCCATCTCCGCCTCCTTTCGCGCCCCGCTCTGATCGAAAACACCGCCTCGCTCAGAAGAGGATTAAGACATTCGCCCGGCCGGAGCCGGTAATGCAGTGACCGAAGGATCGAAAACACCGCCTCGCTCAGAAGAGGATTAAGACGCCTCCAGCGGCAGCGCCACCGGCTGAATGCCCCGGATCGAAAACACCGCCTCGCTCAGAAGAGGATTAAGACTTACCGCCGGGGAGCCCGATTTTCCCGGCCTCGCCGCATCGAAAACACCGCCTCGCTCAGAAGAGGATTAAGACATCCTCATCCGTGGCGTGCGGGATGACCCGCACGCCATCGAAAACACCGCCTCGCTCAGAAGAGGATTAAGACCAGCCCCCTGGGCGGGGTGGGAGCTGGGGTGAAGACTCATCGAAAACACCGCCTCGCTCAGAAGAGGATTAAGACATAACCTCCATCTCCGCCTCCTTTCGCGCCCCGCTCTGATCGAAAACACCGCCTCGCTCAGAAGAGGATTAAGACATGGCGGCCAGCGCCGCCATGTGCAGGGGCAGCACGCCTATCGAAAACACCGCCTCGCTCAGAAGAGGATTAAGACCCTCGGTTTCGTCGCCGGAGCGGAAGATGCCGAGCAGATCGAAAACACCGCCTCGCTCAGAAGAGGATTAAGACATGGCGGCGACCATCTTTGCCGCCTCCTCCATGGAGGCGATCGAAAACACCGCCTCGCTCAGAAGAGGATTAAGACCCTCGGTTTCGTCGCCGGAGCGGAAGATGCCGAGCAGATCGAAAACACCGCCTCGCTCAGAAGAGGATTAAGACCAAGATCCTGGCGGTTGTCGTCGTAGAGGGTGAGCACTCATCGAAAACACCGCCTCGCTCAGAAGAGGATTAAGACCTCACGCCATAGTCCGGCGCGGAGTACTCTCCGTGCCGATCGAAAACACCGCCTCGCTCAGAAGAGGATTAAGACATGGCGGCGACCATCTTTGCCGCCTCCTCCATGGAGGCGATCGAAAACACCGCCTCGCTCAGAAGAGGATTAAGACAAGTACGAGCGCTTGTATATGATCATCTCCGTCTCCCTATCGAAAACACCGCCTCGCTCAGAAGAGGATTAAGACGTGCGGGATGACCCGCACGCCTCCCCAAATAATTCCTCATCGAAAACACCGCCTCGCTCAGAAGAGGATTAAGACCTGGACGATCCCCGTGGTGACGTGGGGCGTGACGCTGGATCGAAAACACCGCCTCGCTCAGAAGAGGATTAAGACCTTCTGTTATTGTGGTGGCGAGTGCCGCCAGGTGCATATCGAAAACACCGCCTCGCTCAGAAGAGGATTAAGACCGTCGCTGAGTGCGGCGTACGAGACGCAATGCGCCTGCATCGAAAACACCGCCTCGCTCAGAAGAGGATTAAGACCTCGGACCACGAGTACGCGGCATAGGCCGCACACGACTCATCGAAAACACCGCCTCGCTCAGAAGAGGATTAAGACGCACGCGCCATGCGTTGGCGGGTGGGGAGGCGTGCCAAATCGAAAACACCGCCGCGCTCAGAAGAGGATTAAGACATCTTCGTCAGCCTCGAAATTGATTTGATCCAGAGTTCATCGAAAACACCGCCTCGCTCAGAAGAGGATTAAGACGATGACAATCTCCCCGGTGCCGTCCGCTACAATGCCGTATCGAAAACACCGCCTCGCTCAGAAGAGGATTAAGACATGGTCAGCACTTTTCCTCCCTTCCGCGCCCCTCTCTATCGAAAACACCGCCTCGCTCAGAAGAGGATTAAGACACGTTGACGGGCGTTGACCGCGCGTGCGCGGTGCGAGTGATCGAAAACACCGCCTCGCTCAGAAGAGGATTAAGACACACCCCCGCCCGCAGAGCGGCTACCAACACCTCGGCCATCGAAAACACCGCCTCGCTCAGAAGAGGATTAAGACAAATTTGTCACGCTTGAACGTAAGTTCACCAGCGACTGATCGAAAACACCGCCTCGCTCAGAAGAGGATTAAGACTTATATGAGCGACTACCTGGAGATCGCCCGCCGGTTTGATCGAAAACACCGCCTCGCTCAGAAGAGGATTAAGACTTGGCGGCGTCAAGGTGGGGAGCTTTCACAAGCAGCCCCATCGAAAACACCGCCTCGCTCAGAAGAGGATTAAGACGCGTGACGGGTGACGACAACGACCTCCACTTCTCCTCATCGAAAACACCGCCTCGCTCAGAAGAGGATTAAGACGCCCAGCCCTCCTCCGCTGCTTCGCGGAGGAGGGCATCGAAAACACCGCCTCGCTCAGAAGAGGATTAAGACATTGCCACCATCTTCTTTCCTCCTTTCCGCGCCCCCTCATCGAAAACACCGCCTCGCTCAGAAGAGGATTAAGACATATGCCGACACCGGCGCGTGGGTTTTACGGTGGTTTATCGAAAACACCGCCTCGCTCAGAAGAGGATTAAGACTTTTTCCACTATACCCTCCTTTCTGCGCCCCCCTCTGATCGAAAACACCGCCTCGCTCAGAAGAGGATTAAGACAAATCGGGCGCCGCCCATAGAAGAAGTCCCTTCGGTAATCGAAAACACCGCCTCGCTCAGAAGAGGATTAAGACTTTAATCCGAAATCCGGCGCGGAGTACTCTCCGTGCATCGAAAACACCGCCTCGCTCAGAAGAGGATTAAGACCTTGCCACGCACGTCGTCGGGGGTGGCGTGCGGGATGATCGAAAACACCGCCTCGCTCAGAAGAGGATTAAGACAACCGCTTGATATGGATTGCGTACATCCCTGCCTCCTTTCATCGAAAACACCGCCTCGCTCAGAAGAGGATTAAGACTACGATGCCGCACTCGTGGAGGTACTCCACGAGTGCCTATCGAAAACACCGCCTCGCTCAGAAGAGGATTAAGACGAGCGCTTGTATATCTTGATCATTTCAGCCTCCCTTCCATCGAAAACACCGCCTCGCTCAGAAGAGGATTAAGACTTAATTGCCGCCGAGAGGGCGGCGGCCCGGTGCCACAGCATCGAAAACACCGCCTCGCTCAGAAGAGGATTAAGACTTGAGCGCCCGCGCACCATGGGCGAGCGCCCAGGCGACGATCGAAAACACCGCCTCGCTCAGAAGAGGATTAAGACGACGGAGGCCGTGGGGACGGACCACCAGGCCCACCGCTGATCGAAAACACCGCCTCGCTCAGAAGAGGATTAAGACATGGGACCGCCCCGCGAGGAAGGCCCCCACGAAGGAGGATCGAAAACACCGCCTCGCTCAGAAGAGGATTAAGACGCGAGGCGTGGCGGGTGACTACGACTACATCTTCCATCATCGAAAACACCGCCTCGCTCAGAAGAGGATTAAGACCTCCTCTGTGGCGTGCGGGATGACCCGCACGCCCGCCTATCGAAAACACCGCCTCGCTCAGAAGAGGATTAAGACACGACGGAGCTCCGCGATCGCCTCCCTGAGGGCGGCATCGAAAACACCGCCTCGCTCAGAAGAGGATTAAGACTACTCACGTTTCCAGATGGTAACCATTTAGCCTCCCTATCGAAAACACCGCCTCGCTCAGAAGAGGATTAAGACTGGCACGGTGACCGTGTTCGACAGCCAGATGACCGGAGATCGAAAACACCGCCTCGCTCAGAAGAGGATTAAGACAAACAACGGGCCGGCCCTCTACGTCCGCCTGGTAGATCATCGAAAACACCGCCTCGCTCAGAAGAGGATTAAGACCAATGAGCGAGGCGTGCCGGGTTACGACAACGACTTCATCGAAAACACCGCCTCGCTCAGAAGAGGATTAAGACTTGGCCGCGACAGCGGCCAGGTGCATTGGCAGCACGCCATCGAAAACACCGCCTCGCTCAGAAGAGGATTAAGACACGTCCGCCTGGTAGATCAGGCGGACGGGGCCGGCAATCGAAAACACCGCCTCGCTCAGAAGAGGATTAAGACTCCTCCCTTACTTCAATTACAATGTATGTCCGGGGTGATCGAAAACACCGCCTCGCTCAGAAGAGGATTAAGACGGTGGCCAACACCAACTTTGTTTTCACAACTCCTCCCCGATCGAAAACACCGCCTCGCTCAGAAGAGGATTAAGACGGGTGGCGTGCGGGATCACCCGCACGTCCTTACCAACATCGAAAACACCGCCTCGCTCAGAAGAGGATTAAGACTATTACCCGCACGCCATCACTAATAAGACCTCGCTCGCATCGAAAACACCGCCTCGCTCAGAAGAGGATTAAGACCAGGGACAGGGGTAAAACCCCGATGACGTGCTTATAGATCGAAAACACCGCCTCGCTCAGAAGAGGATTAAGACATTTCAGCTCCTCCCCGGCCGCCCACTCGGCGGCCCATCGAAAACACCGCCTCGCTCAGAAGAGGATTAAGACCGGGATGCCTCGTTACAACTACCTTTTCCCCGACCATTCATCGAAAACACCGCCTCGCTCAGAAGAGGATTAAGACGGTCGTCGGTGACCGCCGCGCCTGGTGCCACCGCACCAATCGAAAACACCGCCTCGCTCAGAAGAGGATTAAGACGTCACTGAGGGCGCGGACGGCGCCCTCATTTCCGAAATCGAAAACACCGCCTCGCTCAGAAGAGGATTAAGACATAGATTTTTACGGTTGCCTCTTTCATCTTCGCCTCAATCGAAAACACCGCCTCGCTCAGAAGAGGATTAAGACAAGCACGTCATTAGCGTCAGCGGCGTGCTGCCGTTTCATCGAAAACACCGCCTCGCTCAGAAGAGGATTAAGACTTACCACGGCGCTGCGCTGTTGTGAAGTAGGCGACGTTATCGAAAACACCGCCTCGCTCAGAAGAGGATTAAGACCACGCCGATAAATTGTCACCATTCTTTCCTCCCCTCTGATCGAAAACACCGCCTCGCTCAGAAGAGGATTAAGACGCGGCCGGCTTGGTGTTGGATCGGCAACATTAAAACGTATCGAAAACACCGCCTCGCTCAGAAGAGGATTAAGACACGCACGAGACCTCGTACGTGGTCCGCGCCAACTCCATCGAAAACACCGCCTCGCTCAGAAGAGGATTAAGACGCCGACGAGATAACGGCGGTCGGCACCGGGCGCCTTATCGAAAACACCGCCTCGCTCAGAAGAGGATTAAGACTTTCATCATCGGAAAGCACCCGGTCACGCGGCGGGATCGAAAACACCGCCTCGCTCAGAAGAGGATTAAGACGCGGCGGCTTTTTTGTATAACAAATACGCCCCCGACTCATCGAAAACACCGCCTCGCTCAGAAGAGGATTAAGACTTGTACATGGTTAACATTTTCTTTTCCCTCCTTTCATCGAAAACACCGCCTCGCTCAGAAGAGGATTAAGACTTGTACATGGTTAACATTTTCTTTTCCCTCCTTTCATCGAAAACACCGCCTCGCTCAGAAGAGGATTAAGACCCGACGACGTGCTGCCCTTTGACATCATCCGGAGTGGCATCGAAAACACCGCCTCGCTCAGAAGAGGATTAAGACACTGCGTAAGCCTGTATAAACCAGCCTTCCGTAATGGCATCGAAAACCCCGCCGCCCTCGGAAGAAGAGAGTACGATATTCGAAACATTGGCGCCTGGGATAAATAGAGCCGGCGCAGCGAAAACCTACCGGGACGCAGAAGCAGGAGGAAGGGGCGGAGGCGGCGCGGGCGTTGTTACAACCGGATAGGCAGGGACGCACAATGACTGCTCAGAATTAGTATGAAGAAGGGGAGGCGTCGGGGGCGGATGCGCTGGGTTTTGTGGAGTCAGAAAATCGGCGGGCAATGGCGTGGCGGACAGCCAAGGGGGAATTTCTTTTCAACTGGGCAAGCAGGGGAGCTTGGTGGTGGTGTTTGCACGGCCTCGGGCACTTTCTTTCGGGAGAAAGCTCTCCCCAGCGGGTAAGGCGCCGAGCTTGGCGCTACCGGCGCCGGTGGTCGGGGCGGAAAGAAGGAAGAGGGTTGTAACGCCCACTGAAGGAGGCGGGTTTGATGGTACGAGAGGTGGCGGTGGGCTGGGCGGCGGCCGCGGGTGGGCTTGGATTTCTCTTCTGGGAGGGATACCGGTAATGGCGTTCTCCTATGTTGTTGGTGCGGGCCGCGGCGGGTGCGCTTGGGTTTCTCCTCGGCGAGGGGTGGCGGTTGCCGGCTGGGCTGGCTGGGAGGTGGTGGATTGGGGGTGGCGCTGCTGCCGCTGATGGTCCATGGCGAGGGGCTAGGATCTGACTTGCTCGGGGAGGTCGATAAGCGTCATCGCCTGGTAAGGTACTAACGGCCCGCGGGCTCGTTGGCGACGCGCTCCGGCTCGGAGAATTCAGTGAGCGTAATCGCCCGGGAGGGAGGGGAGGCGGTCGCCGACGAGGCTGGCACAATGCGTCAGAGCCGGGTCATCAGGTAGTGGAACGAACTGAGGCCGCACCTGGTGGAGGGGGGCCGGACAGCGCCACCGCACTCTTCGCGCCCACAGAACCCACTACCATGCCATGGCGCGGTGCGTTGAGCGCCGCTGGCAAGCCTACCCGGCGCCGCGGCCTGGCAGGGCGGAGAGGCGGTGCTGGTAGGGGAGTTGGCGCCGGGTGTGGGAGCGTGGCGCCAGGAGTGGGAGGGGAGTGCCTCTGACTGGGCCCGGCGCGGCAGGCCATGGAGCGTTCCCCGTTGTGGCAGGAGGCCTGTCGCTTGGCGTTTCCAGCCTCCGGCGACCCGGTACGGGTCGAGGGGCGCTTCAGCCGCTGAGCCGGTCTCAGTCGGTGTTGGCCAGCAGCCAGGCGAGGCCGGCGAAGGCAGCAAGACCTTCGGTGAGTTCTTGGGGGTCGACCTTGTCCAGGGTGTCGGCGGGGCTGTGGTGGACGTCGAAGTAGTGGGTGTCGTCGGGGTAGAGGCCGACCAGTAGGACGCCGTGGGCGGCCAAGGGGGCGATGTCGGCGCCGCCCCCACCGGCGAACACTGGCAGGCCTAGGGGGCGGGCGGCGTCCACCAGCCAACCTGGCTGCTCCCGGCTGCCGGAGGCGCCCCAGGCGCGGGGCCGAAAGGCGCCCAGATCGCTCTCGAGCGCGGCCACGTGACGCTCGCCGCCGTGGGTGGCGGCGTAGGCACGGCCGCCGTAGACGCCCTGCTCCTCGCAAGTGAACAGTATCGCTCGAATGGTGCGTCGCGGTGGTACGGGCAGCGCCCGGATGAGACGCATCGTCTCCAGGACGTGGACCACGCCAACGCCGTCGTCATGGACGCCCTGGCCGACGTCCCAGGAGTCCAAGTGGGCGCCCACCAGGACGATCTCTTCCGGGCGCTGGCGGCCGCGGATCTCGGCCAGGACGTTGTGGCTCTCCACTGTCCCGTGGTCGGCGGCGTCCATCTCCACGCGCAGGCGCAGGGAGACGCCGGCGCGGGCGAGGCGGTCGAGGGTGTCGGCGTCCTCGGTGGTAATGGCAGCAGCGGGGATGCGCGGGGCGTCATCGGCGTACACCATCAGGCCGGTGTGCAGGGTAGCGAGGGAGCGGGTGGTGACGGAGCGCACCAGGACGGCCACGGCGCCGTGGCGGGCAGCGGCACTGGCGCCGCCGGTGCGGTAGGCGGCGGCCGCCCCGTAGTGCTGGATGGTGGGCACGCCCTCGCCCATGGGAACGTTGAACTCCACGATGGTGCCGGCCACCTGCGGGCCCAGCTCGGCGAAAGAGCGCACCACCACCACCGGCGCCTCGACCCCGGGCGTACCCACCGAGCCACCCAGAGCGAGGATCGGTATTTCCCGCTCCACCGGCGCCAGCAGGCGCGCCCCTGCCCGGCCGCGCCGCCAGTCGGGCACCATGACGGGCTCGGTGCGCACGTTGTCGTGGCCGTCGGCCGTGAGGGTGGCCACCGCCCACTGCACCGCCTTGGCCATGGCGGGCGTGTTGGCCAAGCGCGCGCCGATGCGGTCGGTGAGGTAGGCGAGACGTTCCCAGGCCAGCGTGCTGGAGCGCGCCGCCTGCTGCAGCTGGGGCAGCAGCTGGGCGGGTGAGGGGGTGGGCGCCACTGGCTCGGTGGCCGGCGGCGGTGCCGCCAGCAGGGGCGGCGGGAGTGCAAAGGTCAAAGCCACTAGGGTTGCGAGAGTGCGTTCACGAACCGGCATCGTCCCCCCCCAGCATGGGGCAGCTGCGACGACGTAGTGTACCCTGGGGGCCGGGAGTAGAGCGGCCGCTTTGGTGGGTTTCGAGCAGGTGAGGCGGTGGCGCTCGGGGAGGAGTAGGGGGGTGCCAATGAGGGGGTTGTTCGTGGTTTTTGCGGGGGTCTGGGCGGCGGTGGCGCAGCAGCCAGCGGCGCTGCCGTCGGCGCCGCAGGAGGTGACGCCGCTGCCGGCGTGGCAGGCGCCGCTGGGTCGGGACCACCCCCTAGCCGGCCGGGTGTGGGAGGTGGGCGGCGAGCGTTTCGTCACCCCGGCGATGCTGGCAGCGGAACTCGCGGGGGCGCGCTACCTGCTGTTGGGGGAAAAGCACGACAACCCTGACCATCACCGGCTGCAGGCGTGGGTGCTGAGGGAGCTGCAGGCGCGGGGGCGGGCCCCGCTGGTGGCTTTCGAAATGCTGCACGCCGGCCAAGCCGAGGCCCTGGCGCGCCACCTGGCCCAGCGACCGGGGCAGCTTGCGGGCCTGGCCGAAGCGGTGGGGTGGCCGTCCTCGGGGTGGCCGGAGTGGTCCCTGTACGAGCCGATTTTCGCCGTGGCGGTGGCGGCCCGCTGGCCGCTGGCGACGGCCAACCTACCGCCCGCCGAGATACGGCGCATCGCCGCCGAGGGGTTGGCGGCCCTGGGGGCAGAGCGGGCGGCAACGCTGGGCCTGGATCGCCCGCTGGGCGAGGCGGCGGAGGCTTCCCTGGCCGCCGAGATCGAGGCGTCCCACTGTGGCCACGCGACGCCGGCACTGATTGCCG
>Ga0308419_1001975_pt1:0-7500 | contig 13441 bp, 6 predicted proteins | sample HotsprSampleMS50_FD_203674 | JGI IMG/M metagenome (GOLD analysis project Ga0308419, IMG submission 203674) | Hot spring phototrophic mat microbial communities from Mushroom Spring, Yellowstone National Park, Wyoming, United States - 20090730_MS50 ... | reverse complement strand
CAGACAAGTCGAACAGAGACGAAAGTCGGGCTTAGTGATCCGGCGGTTCCGAATGGGAGGGCCGTCGCTCAAAGGATAAAAGGTACGCCGGGGATAACAGGCTGATCGCCGCCAAGAGTCCACATCGACGCGGCGGTTTGGCACCTCGATGTCGGCTCATCGCATCCTGGGGCTGAAGAAGGTCCCAAGGGTTCGGCTGTTCGCCGATTAAAGCGGTACGTGAGCTGGGTTTAGAACGTCGCGAGACAGTTCGGTCCCTATCTGGTGTGGGCGTTGGAAGTTTGACGGAGGCTGACCCTAGTACGAGAGGACCGGGTTGGACCAACCTCTGGTGTACCTGTTGTTGCGCCTAGCAGCACCGCAGGGTAGCTAAGTTGGGTATAGATAAGCGCTGAAAGCATATAAGCGCGAAGCTAGTCCGAAGATAAGACTTCCCCATCAGGTTGGTAGAAGACTACTACGTTGATAGGCGAGAGGTGTAAGTGCAGTAATGCATTGAGCTGACTCGTACTAATAACCGATCGGCTTAACCACAAAATTTGTCGAATACGAGCTAACCCTTCGGGGTAACGAGTTTCGGTGGCCATATCGCGGAGGACACACCCGTTCCCATTCCGAACACGGAAGTTAAGCTCCGTGGAGTCGATGATACTGCGCGGGGGACTGCGTGGGAAAGTAGATAGCTGCCGGAAACATAGGGCAAGGTGTATAACCTTGCCCTTCCATGTTTAAAGCCCTTGGCTGCTTCCTGACCGCCCATCGTGGCTTTGCTCCGAAAACTTGATCTGCACACACATATCTTACCGCCACGCTGGGAAAACCTGCGCGCCAAATATGGCTATCCCGGTTTCCCACGGCTGGAGTATGTAAACTCACGCTGTGCGCGCATCATGATTGATGACCGCTTTTTCCGTGAGGTGCAGGAAAACTGCTGGCACCCGGAAGCGCGCATCCGGGATTGTCACACCCACGGCGTCACCATGCAGGCGCTATCCACGGTTCCGGTGATGTTCAGTTACTGGGCCAAGCCACAGGACGCCTACGATCTGGCGCGCTTTCTGAACGACCACATTGCTGAGGTTGTTGCGCGTCATCCGACATACTTCGTTGGTTTGGGAACGCTCCCGATGCAATCTCCTGATCTGGCTGCCCGTGAGCTTGAACGCTGCGTCCAGGACTTGGGGCTGGCCGGAGTGGAAATCGGCACTCACGTCAATGACTGGAATCTTGACGCCCCGGAGCTGTTTCCCTTCTTTCAACGTGCGGCTGAGCTTGGCGCAGCGGTTTTCGTCCACCCTTGGGAAATGGTCGGGCGGGAACGCATGCCCAACTACTTTCTGCCATGGCTTGTGGGGATGCCGGCCGAAACGTCCCTGGCTATCTGTTCAATGATTTTCGGAGGTGTACTGGAGCGCCTGCCCCGTCTGCGCTGCTGCTTTGCGCACGGCGGCGGTGCCTTTCCGTTCACGCTCGGGCGCATCACGAAGGGGTGGGCCGCCCGTCCAGACCTCTGCCAGGTGCATATCAGCCAGCCTCCACGCACCTATCTGCCACAAATCTACGTGGATTCTCTCGTTCACGATGCCGATGCCCTGCGCTACGTCGTGAAGGTGTTTGGGATGACGCGCGTCGTCCTGGGGAGCGATTATCCGTTTCCTCTCGGCGAGGATGAACCGGGAAAGCTCATTTGCACGATTGAAGAATTCTCCGACGCCGACCGGGAGCGCCTGCTGTGGAAAAACGCCGTCGAATTCCTGGGGCTGGATGACCAGCGGTTGGGTCTGCCGTCCGAAACGGGATGGCCAACCTGCACGGAGAGTGATGCAGGTGCCGCAGGGATGCCAGATGAGGGAGTACCGGGCGAACCCACCTAGTGGGCCTCCTGTGGTGGTTCCGCCCGGCTGTAGTGAGTGTACAGGACTTATGCCGTTGCCTGTCCCAGACCCAACCAGTCCTGTGGAGTGAAGTAGGTCATCGCTTCGGCTTCGCGTGAACCGGGCGCCGGACGATAGTCATAGAGCCACTTGGCCAGCGGCGGCAGCGACATCAGGATGGACTCCGTACGTCCACGGGTTTCAAGACCAAAAACAGTGCCACGGTCATAGACGAGGTTGAATTCGACATACCGCCCCCGGCGAATGAGTTGAAACTCCCGCTCGGTCTCCCCATAAGGCTCAGGCTGACGGCGTTCAACAATGGGCAGGTAGGCCGGAAGAAAAGCCCGCCCGGCCGTTTGCACAAAGGCAAAAATGGCTTCCAGGTCGGTGTGTTCATCAGCCTTGAGGTAGTCAAAGAAAATGCCGCTCACACCACGGGTTTCATTGCGGTGTGGCAGGAAAAAATACTCATCACACCACTGCTTGAAGCGTGGATAGTAGTCCGGGTGGTGCTCGTCGCAGGCAGCTTTGAGCGTCCGGTGGAAGTGGATGACATCTTCCCGGTAGGGGTAATATGGCGTCAGGTCTGCGCCGCCGCCGAACCACGTACTGCTGCCCTGCTCAAGGTAGCGGAAGTTCGCATGAACGGTTGGCACCATCGGATTGCGCGGGTGAATGACCAGTGAAATGCCGGTGGCGTAAAAGTTCCGGTCTTCGCCGGGCATCATACGGGCAGCCAGTTTTTCGGGCATCAGGCCGTGGACAGCCGAAAAGTTCACGCCGCCCTTTTCAAACACCCGGCCGTCGGCGATCACGCGCGTCCGTCCGCCACCGCCGCCCTCCCGCTCCCAGAGGTCTTCGCGGAATCTGGCGGCGCCGTCGAGCTGCTCCAGGGCGCTGCAAATTTCATCCTGGAGGGCTTTGAAAAAAGCTTCAGCCCGTTCCCGCAAGGTTGGGCCGGTTGCGGTTGGTGCTTCGCTGGATTGCATTTCAGTCGCTATCATGCCAATGAGTCCTCTCTGTAAGGGTGCAACTCTTTCTTTTGTCAAGCTACACCACGCGCTAGGCTTAGGGCAGATGAAATTCACGGACCTCACTGTTTGCCATACCGACTGTCATGTTTGAGCTGGAAACACCAACCGCCATCCCGGAAACCAACTCGCGCCGCACGCTGTTTCTCATCTTGGCCGCCACCTTTGTTGTGGTCTCTGCTGTCGTGGGACTTGTCATGTGGTGGGAAAAGCAGAGCCGTGAGACGGCTGCTGTGAAGATGTCTGAGGGAATGCTGCGGGCGGGAAACCCGGAGTATGATGACTACCTTCAGCGTGAGGGCATCAAGTTGGTGACACTGGATCGGCTCGTCGTCAACGGAGAGGCCAGTGACCGGTACGAATACATCTGCCGCATCGAGAACCGTGGCGACCGCCCGCTGACCGGCATCGAACTGCGGGTCTATCTTGTTGATATGGAAGAAAAAATCATCGTGGAAAAGCTGGCTTACCCACTTGCCGCCCAAAATCTGAAACAGCTTGCGCCAGGCCAATCCATCACGGCCCGTCCGACGCTGACCGGTGTCAAAACACCGGAAAGTGATGTCCGCGACTTTTTGTGTGTCGTCAACGGCTTGCGCTTTGCCAGGCCATGACCGTTGCACACTCCGAAAGCTGGCAGCCGGAAGTCGTCGTCATCGGCTCAGGCATCGGGGGACTCGCCACGGCAGCGCGCCTGGCCCGCCACGGCGTGCGCGTGCTGGTGCTTGAACAGCACACTGTACCGGGGGGAAGTGCGTCGTACTTCACCCGCGCCGGATACCGGTTTGACGTCGGCGCCTCCCTGCTCTATGGGCTGGGAACGGAAGGAACGATCAACTTCGTCGCCGAAGCTCTGGCAGAAGTTGGTGAAACCGTTGAGACCCGGCGCGATGACGTACAGATTCACTACCACCTGCCGGATGGGATGGAAATCCGCACCCACTATGACCGCGAGCATTTCCTGGACGAACTGACCAGTTATTTTCCACGGGAACGGGCCGGTATCCGCGCCTTTTACGATGCCGCCATGGAAGCCTACCGCGTCATGGCGCGCGTACCACTCATTGCACTCGATGATGTTCCAGGGCTGATCCGTGGCGTGGCCACGTCTCCTTGGGATGCCCTGCGGATGAGCCAGGCGGCGTTGACCACGCTGGGCGATCTGGCCAGACGGTATCTGCGGGATGTCCGGCTGCGGCGCTTCATAGACATCGAGACCTTTTGCTGGGCACTGACCGGTGCCGGCGCCACGCCCCTCGTCAATGCGGCGCTGGTGTTTGGCGACCGCCACGTGAACGGCGTCCGCTATCCGCTCGGCGGATGCAGCGTCATCGCAGAAAAACTGGTGGCCGGCATCGAGCGCCACGGCGGGCGCATTCGCTATGGCAGCCGCGTTGCGGCCGGGTTGGTCCGCCAGGGGCGCGTCCAGGGCGTGCGGCTTGCGACCGGTGAGGACATCACGGCCCGCGCCGTCGTTTCCAACGCCACGGTGTGGGACACCTACGGGCGACTCTTCCGGGAACATCCACTGGCCAGCGTGATGTTTCGGGAGCAGTCCCTGCGATATGCCCAGGCGGACAGCTTCACCAGCCTGTTTGGCGGCATCGCCAGTTCACACCTGCCGCCGGAGACCGTCGTGCACCATATCGTCGTCAACGATTGGGAGGCCTACGACAAACCCCGTGGGATGCTGTTTGTTTCACTGCCTTCGCTGCACGACGCAAGCCTGGCCCCGCCCGGATACCACAACGTCCATGCGTTCATGGTGGACCGCTATGATGACTGGTCGGTACTGACCCAGCTTGCCGCCGGTGGTGGAGGCGTGCGCCGTACCCCGGCCTACCGGGCAGCCAAGGAAGCTGCCGCCCGCCACATGCTGCACATGCTGGAGCGGGTCATCCCGAATGCTTCCGAAGTCGTGCAGGTTGTGTCGGTCGGTACGCCGCTGACAAACGAGCGCTACCTGGCGCGAACCCGTGGCACCTATGGACCCTTGCTGCGCCGTGGGCCGGACGTACTGCTCAAGCCACAGGGCGGTTCACCCATTCGCGGTCTCTACTGCGCCGGGGACAGTTGCTTTCCCGGCCAGGGCGTGCCTTCTGTCGCCGCTTCCGGGTTGAGCTGCGCCGGACGCATCCTCCGGGCGTGGTGAGCCGCCTGTGGGCGGATTTGTTTTGTATCGGGGCGCATTGAAAAGTAACGTATGAGCTTTGAAATTTCCCAGCCCTTCCCAGGAAGCCCTGCCTCATGAAGTTCGGCGTCGTCGTTTTCCCCGGCTCCAACTGTGACCACGACACGTATCACGTCATCAGCAAGCTCATCGGTCAACCGGTGCGCTTCGTCTGGCACGCCGAAACGTCTGTTGCCGATTGCGACGTGGTGATTTTGCCCGGCGGTTTTTCCTACGGTGATTATCTGCGCTGTGGCGCCATTGCGAGTTGTTCTCCGGTGATGCGCGCCGTACGGGAGCATGCCGCGCGGGGTGGGTATGTTGTCGGCATCTGCAACGGGTTTCAAATCCTGTGTGAGGCTGGTCTGCTTCCGGGTGTGTTGTTGCGCAATGCCGGGTTGCGGTTCTGCTGTGACCTGGTGCGGGTACGGGTTGAGCGGGCCGACACGCCCTTCACCCATACCTATGCACCGGGGGAAGTCATCACCCTGCCGATTGCACACGGTGAAGGCAACTACTACTGCGCCCCGGAGGAAGTCGCCCGGTTGGAAGCTGAAGGGCGGGTACTGTTCCGCTATGTGGACGCCACCGGGCAGCCCACGCCGGCCGCCAACCCGAATGGATCACTGCATAACATTGCCGGCATTCTGAATGCCGAAGGCAATGTGCTGGGGTTGATGCCCCATCCCGAACGGGCCTGTGAAGAAGCCCTGGGCAGCAGCGACGGCCTCCGGTTCTTCCAGGCGTTGATGCTCACCCTGCGGGATGCTGAGCAGCAACGGCGCAGTGCGGCTACGGTGACAGTTTCAGGCTGATGTCGGCTGCCTTGACACTGTGCGTCAGCGCCCCAACGGAGATGAGATTGGCGCCAGCTTCAGCATAAGCCCGGACATTGTCGAGTGAGATGTTGCCGGAAACCTCGACGAGCGTCTGCCGTCCGGGTGGTTCCAGCTCACGGATGAGCGCCACACAGGCCCGTACCTGATCAACCGTCATGTTGTCGAGCAGGATGACATCAGCGCCTTCAGCAACGGCTTCCTGGACCTGTTCAAGCGTACTGACCTCGATTTCGATTTTGAGCAGATGGGAGGCGTTTTTCTTGGCCAGCCGCAGCGCACGTCCAATGCCACCAGCCAGTGCAATGTGGTTGTCCTTGATGAGAATCCCGTCATCGAGTCCGAACCGGTGATTGTGTCCGCCGCCGACGTGAACGGCATATTTGTCGAGCAGCCGCAGCCCCGGGGCTGTCTTACGGGTATCAGCAATGACGGCGCTGGTGCCTTCAATGGCCTGAACAAACGCATGGGTGAGCGTCGCAATGCCCGACATCCGCTGGAGCAGGTTGAGGGCCACGCGCTCGCCGGCCAACAGCATGTGCGCCGGGCCTGCCACACGCGCAATTTCCTTACCGGCAGGCACCGTATCTCCATCCAGATAGAAGGTCTGAATCTGGATTTCAGGGTCGAACCACTGAAAAACCATTTCCGCAACTTCAATGCCGGCCAGGATGAGTTCCTGTTTGGCCAGAAAACGGCCGCGGGCCCGGACTTCGTGGGTCAGAATGGCATCGGTGGTGACATCGCCGCGTCCGATGTCTTCTGCGAGAAACTGTGCAATGAGGTTTTCAATGGCAACAGGGTCGAGTCTCATGGTGTGTGTCGCTGACCTTGGGTGGGAAAGCTGCCGGGTTGCTTTGCTGTTCACAACGGCGCATAATCGCGTACTTTACGTGAAAATCAAATGAAGAGAGATGGTGTGCCGTGGAATTCTCAGTTGCCAAAGCCGATTTGCTCAAGGAATTGAGCTTTCTCAACAATGTCGTTGAGAAGAAGACGACCATTCCCATCCTATCCAACATTCTCCTGAGTGGGGAAGCGGGCAGCGCACCAGCGGGCAATGTGCTGACTCTTGCGGGAACGGACCTTGACGCCACGCTGAAAACCTCCTGTCCGGCGGCCATCAGGCATAGCGGCACCGCGTTGCTGCCGGCGCGGCGGCTGTTTGACATCGTACGCAACCTGCCGGATGCCGACATCCACTTCAAAAGTGACGGAAGCGGGAACATGACCATCACCTGCGAGCGCTCCCGGTTCCGGCTGTTCAGCCCGGCGCCGGAGGGGTATCCCGCCCTGCCGGAAATACCGGCGCTGCCGCTTTCGGTTTCGTCCGGCATTCTGCGCACGATGATTCCGCGCGTGCTTTTTGCGACTTCCCAGGAAGAATCGCGCTACCAGCTCAACGGGGTGCAGATGGTGGTGGACAGCGCCGCCGCCGATGAGTCCCAGGCTGCTCTGCTGCGCATGGTGGCCACAGACGGACACCGGCTGGCGTTGATTGAGCGGCCCGGTTGTGTCCAGCTCAATGCCGGTGCTCCGGTAGAGAAGAGCAAGGTGGAGAAGGGCAAAACGCGCATCAGCTTCCT
>Ga0308419_1001973_pt1 | contig 13453 bp, 13 predicted proteins | sample HotsprSampleMS50_FD_203674 | JGI IMG/M metagenome (GOLD analysis project Ga0308419, IMG submission 203674) | Hot spring phototrophic mat microbial communities from Mushroom Spring, Yellowstone National Park, Wyoming, United States - 20090730_MS50 ... | reverse complement strand
CTTGCGCCACAAGCAATCGACTGGGCGCAAGAGTTGCAACTTTTTAAAGAGGCAGACATCAATAGACCGGCTTGGGCAGGCGAATACGAGATAAGCGAGGCTGCCGGAAAAATCAGTTACAAAGCCAAAAAAAATACACAGCCAATACGTTTGCTAATTTTTGGAGGCGCACTTGAAAAACCTGACTACATAGAGGCGCATCTTTTGCATACAAACCTTCTGTTCCATACCGAAAAGCGCTTGCAATTACAATTTAAAAACGGAGCGCTTGCCACCTATCGGATGGAAGGTTACCAGAAAACTTTCTTTTCTGACACAACGCGTTACTCAATGTTCGCTATTGTTAATTAAATGCTCATCATGTCAATTCATCCACTTGTGTTATGGCTTCTACTCTGAAAAATCTCAGCACCTTTTCCAATAAAAACTTAAGCGGTGTTGTTGACCGCAAATTTGCTATTGTCGTTGCCGAATGGAACAGCGAAGTAACCGAACGGCTTTACAATGGGGCTTACAGTACGCTGTTGAATGCTGGCGCTCGCGAAGAGAATATTATTCGTAAAGATGTGCCTGGCAGTTTTGAGTTGAGTCTTGGTGCACAATACATGGCGCAATGGAAAGATATTGATGCGGTTATCTGTCTGGGCTGTGTGATTCGGGGAGAAACGCCGCACTTCGATTTTATCTGTCAGGCGGTCGCCAATGGTATTACTGAAGTAGGCTTGAAATATAACAAGCCTGTCATTTTTGGTATTATTACTGCGCTTAACATGGAGCAGGCACTTGACCGTGCAGGCGGTAAGCACGGCAACAAAGGCGATGAGGCAGCTGCCACAGCCATTAAAATGTTAAACTTCTAATCAAACCCCTCGAAGGCATCTTGTCGCATGTGGGAAAAAATAGCGAACACTGTCCTGAAATACCGTCTTGCTTTTATTGTCTTGCTGTTGCTGCTAACTGTCTTTATGGGTTATCAGGCACGCAAAGTTGAGATGTCCTACGACTTTGTCAAGGTTGTACCGCAGAATGACCCTGAAATGCTCTTTTTCAAAGACTTTCTGCAAACTTTTGGCGAAGACGGCAACCTTTTTATTATTGGTATGAAAGACAGCACCCTGTATAATTATGATAACTTTCGCTGCTTTCAGGCATTAGCAACCAACATTCAGGGCTTAGAAGGTATCAATCAGGTAATTTCATTGCCTACTTTACAAGATATTTACAAGAACGAATCTGACAAGCGCTTTGAAATAAAGCCTGTTTTTGAGCCAGCGCCGCGTAATCAAGCAGAATTAGACAGCCTGTTGCGGCAGGCACAACTCATTAAATTCTACGAAGGTCAAATTTGGAACAAGGAGAACGGCGCTACAATGATAGTAGCAGCACTCAAACGTGAAATACTTGGTACATCGGCGCGCGAACAGCTAGTATTGGAAATGATTCGCCTTGCTGATGCGTTTGCTGCTAAAACAGGTATTCAAATACATTACAGCGGTATTCCCTACATCCGAACTGTAGTAGCTACAAGTGTCAAACGCGAACTCAACATATTCCTGATACTTTCGCTGACAGTAACTATAGTGGTGATGTATCTATTTTTTCGTTCGATTGCGCCGGTGTTTTTTTCCTTAATCTTGATTGGAATAGTAGTTGTCTGGACGATGGGAACACTGGGCATTCTGGGCTACAAAATCACGATGCTGACTGGATTGCTGCCACCGATTTTGGTAGTTATTGGTATCCCCAACTGTGTGTACCTGCTTACTAAGTATCATCAGGAATATATCCATACAAACAACCAACAACTGGCACTTAAAGGTATCATCAAAAAAATTGGCATTGTTGCGCTGATTACGAACACAACCACTGCTATTGGCTTTCTCGTGTTGCTGACAGTAGATATTTCCATCATGCGCGAATTTGGAACAATAGCCGCCATTAATATTGCCAATACGTTTTGTATCAGCCTGATTTTTATTCCGGCGGTGTTTTCCTATCTGCCGCCGCCTTCGCTGCGCAACACACGTCATTTGGAGCGCCGCAATGTGCAGCGAATACTTAACTTGTTTATTCACATTGCTGATAACCATCGCACCAAAGTATATGCGATATGTTTGGCACTGGTTACACTTTCGGTTATAGGCATGATGCGCATTCGTGCAGTATCATATATGGTAGACGATTTGCCTGAAGAAAGCAGCGTAGTAAAGGATTTAGCTTTTTTTGAGGCAAATTTTGCCGGTATTATGCCGCTGGAAATTGTGATAGACACAGGTAAGCCCAAAGCCAATCGCGACCTGAAGCGATTGCGTCGGATTGCAACGCTGGAAGACTCTTTAAAGAAGCTGCCCTATGTTTCTCCACCGCTTTCGATGGTTACTTTTGTCAAAGCTGCTAATCAGGCTCTTGGCAAAGTGAAAATAGAAGAAACATATGCACTGCCGACCCAATCGGGCGAACTGCTGACCATAGAGCGCTATATACGTGGGCAACAAGGTCAAGCCGGCGAGCTTGCCAGAAGCTTTGCTGATAGTATAGGGCAGCAGTTGCGCATCTCGTTGAAAGTAGCGGATATTGGTTCTCTACGCATGGATTCACTCATGAAAGCTGCCATTCTGCCCTATATAGATAGGGCGTTGGCAGGTACGGAAATGAAGGCACACGTAACAGGTACAACCCTGCTCTTCCTAAAAGGTAATGACTACCTAATTGCCAATATGCGGCAAAGCCTTTTTATCGCTATCGGGCTGATTGGAGTTATCATTGGGCTTTTGTTCAAAAATATCCGCATCATGCTTATCACAATTGCTAGCAATTTGTTGCCTATTCTGCTAACAGCAGGCATGATGGGTTTTCTTGGTATTCCACTCAAGCCAAGTACTGCATTGATTTTTAGCATTGCTTTTGGTATCGCTGTAGATGATGCGGTACACTACCTTTCACGTTATCGTCAAGCCTTAAAGCTGACGGGTTTTAACGTAGCAGAAAGTGTTCGCATCGCTATTCACGAAACGGGTATCAGTATGATGTACACCTCCATTGTACTTTTTGCAGGGTTTATTATTTTTACATGGTCAGACTTTGGCGCTACGCAGGCATTGGGAGCGCTAACCTCCTCCACGCTTATTGTTGCGATGATAACCAATCTTGTATTGCTACCTTGCCTACTCAATACATTCAGTAAAGGCAAAGAAGACCAAGCCGACCAGGGCGAAGTTGCACAACAGATAGAGGCTTACATAGACGATAAGGGCTGAGATGCAATAAATTTTTGCCATTATCAGAGAATCTGTAATTTTGGCAAACAACAAACTCATTTTTATGCTTGCCACACTTTCCAGTTCAGAGCTGATTGCCTTAGAAGACCGTTATGGCGCACACAACTACCACCCGCTTCCTGTAGTGCTTGCACGCGGCGAACGTGTTTATTTGTGGGATGTTGAAGGGCGTCGTTACTTTGACTTTCTTTCGGCTTACAGCGCTGTTAATCAAGGGCATTGCCATCCACGCATCATTCAGGCACTCATTGAGCAAGCACAAACTCTGACCTTGACCTCTCGCGCTTTCTACAACGATAAACTTGGACCTTATGAGCAATTTATCACCGAATTTTTCGGATATGAGCGCGTGCTGCCAATGAACACGGGTGTAGAGGGAGGAGAAACGGCTATCAAAATTTGTCGCAAGTGGGGCTATGAGGTCAAAGGTATCCCCACTAATCAGGCAAAAATCATTTTTGCGAAGTGCAATTTTTGGGGACGCACAATGGCTGCTATTTCCAGCTCTACCGACCCTAAAAGTTTCACCAACTTCGGACCTTACATGCCCGGTTTTGAAATTATTCCTTACGACGACGTTCCCGCGCTGCAAGCGGCGCTGGATGACCCCTATGTGGCAGGCGTTATGTTAGAGCCTATTCAGGGTGAAGCGGGCGTAATTGTGCCGCAAGAGGGTTATTTGCAGCAAGTAAGCCAATTGTGCAAGGAAAAGAACGTGCTGTTTATCGCCGATGAAGTCCAAACAGGTATCGCTCGTACAGGAAAGTTGCTTGCTTGCGACTATGAAAACGTAAAGCCCGATATTCTGATTCTGGGCAAAGCGCTTTCAGGAGGCGTATATCCTGTTTCGGCTGTGCTTACGCGAAGCGAAATTATGGACTGCATTCGTCCGGGTGAGCATGGCTCTACCTATGGTGGCAATCCACTGGCTTGTGCCGTTGCTACTGTTGCCTTGCAAGTGGTCAGGGATGAAAAACTATCAGAAAATGCTGCGCGAATGGGGCAGATTTTCCGCGAGCGCATGAATGCGATGATTCAGCAAACAGATAAGATTACATTAGTACGTGGCAAAGGTTTACTCAACGCAATCGTCGTTAATGATTCTCCTGACGGCGAAACAGCCTGGAATCTTTGCTTAGACATGAAAGAACGGGGGTTGCTTGCCAAACCTACACACGGCAATATTATCCGTTTTGCGCCGCCGCTGGTCATTACAGAAGATGAGCTTCACCAGTGCTGTGATATTATTGAAGCAGCAGTCAAAAATATGAAATAATAGCAAGGCTCTCATGATTACCTGTAAGCCTAAACCTGTGCTGCGAAATACCCTTTTTACCCTTTCTGTGGGTGGATTGTGCATTTGGCTTTACCTGATTTTAAATTTCAACTTACATGCCAATTTCTGGTTGCAACTTGTGGGTATTTGGCTTGCATTGTTTATGTCTATTTTATTGGCTGTTGTTGCATTGCGAAAGAATTTTATTTTGCGGGCAGACCGCTCTGGTGTTGAAATACAGTATAAGTTCCCCAGACGCCACAGCACAAAACTATTTTGGCATAGCCTGCAAAGCTGGCATGAAATACGCACTGGTCGCAACAATGCCTACAAGCAGTTACAATTGGTTTTTGGCAGCCAAAAGGTAGGTATTGCTAACTTAGAGCATAGCAATTATGACGATTTGCTTATGTGGTTGCAAAAAAATGCTGCAAACAAACGCAAGTCAGTAAAGTTTTAGGTGAAATCGCATAAATTCGCTACCAGCGATTTTTATTGAATTAATTGAACGTTACACATAACCACAACGCATAATGTCAAAGTTTGCTGAACTTCACTATGAAGGCAAGGTGTATCAACTGCCCGTAGTAGAAGGAACTGAAAAAGAACTTGCATTAGACATCAGCAAGTTACGCGATGAATCGGGTTTCATCACGCTGGATATCGGATACAAAAACACAGGTTCGACTAAGAGCGCTGTAACTTTTTTGGATGGCGAAAAAGGCATTCTGCGCTATCGTGGCTATCCCATTGAGCAATTGGCAGAACATGCTTCTTTTATAGAAGTAGCTTATCTGCTCATCTATGGGGAGTTGCCTACACAGGCACAACTAGCTGCATTTGAGCGCGAAATCACCTTACACACGCTCGTGCACGAAGACATTCGCAAAATCTACGACGGCTTCCCTGCCTCTGCGCATCCAATGGCGGTGCTCGCATCGCTGACCTGCGCTCTGAGCACTTTCTACCCCGAAAGCCGTACACCGGAAGGTACTAATCTGAATATCATTCGTCTGTTAGCCAAAATGCCTACCCTAGCGGCATGGAGTTACAAGAATGAAATGGGGCATCCGCTCAACTACCCAAATAATGCGCTAGATTATTGCTCTAATTTCCTGCACATGATGTTTGCCTATCCGACGGAAACCTACACGGCAGACCCTGTGGTAGTAGATACGCTTAATAAACTCCTTATCCTACATGCCGACCATGAGCAAAACTGCTCTGCTTCTACTGTTCGTATGGTAGGTTCTTCGCAAGTAGGTCTGTTTGCCTCTATTGCTGCGGGTATTAATGCACTTTGGGGTCCGCTGCATGGTGGAGCTAATCAAGAAGTGATTGAAATGCTAGAGCGCATCAAAGCCGATGGTGGCAACGTAAAGAAGTATGTGGATATGGCGAAGGACAAAAAAAGCAACTTCCGTTTGATGGGCTTTGGACACCGCGTGTACAAAAACTTTGACCCACGCGCACGCATCATCAAAGCTGCTTGCGACAAAGTATTAGAAAAATTGGGCATTAAAGACCCGACGTTGGAAATTGCTAAGGAACTAGAAGAATATGCGCTAAAAGACGATTATTTCGTCAGTCGCAAACTCTACCCGAACGTAGACTTTTATTCAGGCATTATTTATCGCGCCATTGGCATTCCTACTGAAATGTTCACAGTAATGTTTGCGTTGGGCCGCCTGCCGGGCTGGATTGCACAATGGAAAGAAGCAACTACCAATAAAGAGCCTATCGGTCGTCCGCGCCAGATTTATATCGGTGCTACACAGCGCAATTATATACCCTTAAACCAGCGATAATAGTTGGTTTTTTCTTCAACACATCAAAGGCGGACAGGTACAATATCCTGTTCGCTTTTTTATTAAACTTTCAATGAGGCTTCTTGCAAGTTGAGTTTGTAACATAACTGATTCTCCAGTGTACCAACCGGCAATGTTCGCTGACCCAATACCTGCGTACTTTGGATGTGGAAATAGGCACCAAGTTTTGACAGACCGTTAAATTTTCGCTGCTTGTTCGCCGTTCTTTTACCAAACAAACTTAAACGATGTAATTTCTCTACCTTTGCAGCGTGAAAGAATTGGCATATCTGAACCGCTATTTATATAAATACCGCTCCTATCTGATATGGGGGGCGGTATTCGTTATTATTTCCAACATCTTTGCCATCATTCCTGCGCAAGTAGTTCGTTATGCCTTCGATTTGGTAAGCGACAATATTCATGTTTACCTCTTGCTAAAAAAGTCAGCAACAGCACAGGAAAAACTGTATGATGCTTTTGCAGAAGCTGTTTTACTGTACGGTATAGTGATTGTTAGCATGGCATTGCTGCGCGGTTTATTTCTTTATCTGACCCGTCAGACGATTATCGTCATGTCCCGATTGGTAGAATATGACCTCAAAAATGATATCTACAAACACTACCAAACGCTGCCTCTAAGCTTTTATCGCCGCAACAATACAGGTGATTTGATGGCGCGAATTTCCGAAGATGTCGGACATGTGCGCATGTACATCGGTCCTGCTATTATGTACGGCTTGAACATGATTATTACTTTCGTGCTTATCATTGGCTACATGCTGACAATTAACGCAAATCTGACCTTTTGGTCGCTGCTGCCCCTGCCAATTCTTTCGGTAAGTATTTATTACGTAAACAATCTGATTAACCACTATTCAGCATCCATTCAGCATAGCCTTTCCGATATGAGTACTTTTGTGCAGGAAGCCTTTTCAGGTATTCGTGTCATTAAGTCATTTGTGCGCGAAAAAGATTCCGTCAGAGAGTTTCTCAATAAAAGCAACGAATATAAAACCCGTTCATTGCGTCTGGCAATAGTAAATGCCTTATTTCATCCGCTAATTATGGCGCTAATAGGTTTAAGCACCATTCTAACTATTTATGTGGGCGGTATTGAAGTAATGAGTGGTACTATCACCACAGGCAATATCGCAGAATTTGTAATTTATATCAACCTACTTACTTGGCCTGTAACTTCTCTGGGATGGATTACTAGTATTGTACAGCGGGCTGCTGCTTCCCAAAAGCGCATTAATGAGTTTTTAGACACCCAAACCGACATTGTTTCCACCCAAAATCTGAAAAAAGAAATTGTAGGCAGCATATCATTCCGCAAGGTAAGCCTGCGCTATCCCGATTCGGGCATAGAGGCGTTGCACCAAATCAGTTTCGATATCAAACCTGGTGAGTCGTTGGCTATTCTGGGTGCAACCGGCTCTGGCAAAAGTACTATTGCAAACCTAATATGCCGCCTGTATGATCCTACCCAAGGAGAAATACTGGTTGATGACATTCCTATATCGGCTTATAACATTCCTCACTATCGCAAACAAATAGGCTATGTCCCACAAGATGTGTTCTTGTTTTCCGATACCATTGCCAATAACATTGCCTTTGGCATGAGCGAACTTTCCGAAGCTGACTTAATACAAGCCGCCGTAGATGCGGATGTTTATCAGAATATTATGGATTTCCCCAAAGGCTTTGCTACAGAACTAGGTGAGCGAGGAATTACGCTCTCCGGCGGGCAAAAACAACGGGTTTCCATTGCTCGCGCCATTGTGCGCAATCCGCGTATCCTCATTCTAGATGATGTTCTTTCAGCAGTAGATACGAAGACCGAAAATGCCATTCTCAATAACCTACAGCGCATTATGAAAGGACGAACAACAGTGATTATTTCGCATCGCGTATCTTCTGCCAAACTGGCTGACCGCATTATTGTATTAGAAAATGGTCGTATTGCAGAAAGCGGCACACATGAGGAACTTATGTTACAAGGCGGACTTTATAAGGAAATGTTTGAAAAACAAATGAAAGCCGAAGAGGAAGTAACCGAATAATTTTTTTGTATTTTCCGACAATTTTTTGGATACAATGGGTACATTCAACCGACTATTAAGGCTTGCGCAAGAGAATCAGGAAGTTGCTATTTTCATGGCACTGTCCGCATTTCTTATTTTGTTAATGATTTACTTGCTGATACGCAGCATTTTTTCACCACGTCGTATTGTACATTCACCACCCGCGCTACCTACTTACGTGCCTATAGCAGAAGCGGCGGCACGTTTGCACAAAATGTCCGAAGAGTTACCTGTCGTCTTGCAGCAATTGCATCAGTCAATCGAAGAAAAAGACCGTATCATTACCGAAAAGCGTCAATACATCGAATCATTAGATGCACAAATCAGGCAGTTGCAAGAACAAATTAGTGCTGCAGGCGGCATCCCTTTAATATCAGCTAATGAAAAGTCTGCCTATGAACAGAAAATTACCGTTTTACAGCAAACAGTTAAACAAAAAGCAAGAAGCAACTGGTGGTGGGGCTTCTGGTGGGGAATTGCTGTTGCCTTACTCGTTGTTGCAAGTATCTACATTCGCTTGGTGCATCCCGAATGGATAGAAGCCTTGTTCAATCGCGATTTTTCTCAATAAAAAATCGCACAACCATTTGTATATCAAAACAAACCTATTAATTTTGCACTCCAAAAAAAATGAAACGGGTGTAGCTCAATTGGTAGAGTGGCGGTCTCCAAAACCGTAGGTTGCGGGTTCGATTCCTGCCACCCGTGCAATGTCTCAATAAATAGACAGATTGACCAATGAAAAAAGTCATTGAATTCTTGCAGGAATCAAAAACCGAAATGACCGAGCATGTAACATGGACGAAATATAGCGAACTGCAAAACAATTCTATCCTTGTGCTTATTGCCTCCCTGATATTTGCTTTGGTTATTGGCTTAGTTGATTTCCTGTTTGACAAAGGTTTGGATTGGTTCTATAAATCTTTCCAAGGTTAAACCCATTTGCCTTGTTTGGTGTTCCGCGTCTTGCTTCTTCTCCCAAGACTTGCTTCCACGGAATAAGCATACAAGCAAATAAGCACATGAAAAATTTTCGATTCGTATGAGCGACAGCAAGCTGGATTGGTATTTACTTAGGGTGGTGAGTGGTCAGGAAAAAAAGGTAAAATCTTACCTTGAAAAAGAAGTGGCTATTCATAACCTTGGTGAATACATTACTCAGGTGCTAACTCCTTCCGAGAAGGTATATCAGATTCGCAAAATGAAAGACGGCAAAAGTAAAAAAGTTGCTGTTGAGAAAAATTTCTTTCCTGGTTACGTATTTGTTCAGGCTAATCTGAGCAATGGTGAGATTATTCACACCATCAAAAGCGTACCCGGCGTGATTAACTTTCTTGATGTGGAAGGTTCAGGTCCTAACGCGAAACCTCGCCCTATGCGCGAGTCGGAAATTAACCGCATTCTCGGTAAGATAGACGATACTGATGAAAGCGAAATTAAGCACGATATTTCTTTCCATGTAGGTGAAACAGTTAAAGTAATGGATGGCCCATTCAATGGTTTTACTGGAACTGTGGAAGAGGTATTTGAAGAAAAGAAAAAACTCAATGTGATGGTAAAAATCTTTGGACGCAATACCCCTGTTGAGTTAAACTACATGCAAGTTTCTAAAGAACTGTAATTATGGCAAAAGAGATAACAGGCTATGTAAAATTGCAGGTTAAAGGTGGTCAGGCAAACCCTGCGCCTCCTATTGGTCCTGCGTTGGGTAGTAAGGGTTTGAACATTATGCAATTCTGCAAAGAGTTCAATGCCCGTACGCAAGATAAAATGGGGATGGTGCTGCCGGTAGTGATTACCGTATATGCTGATAAGTCTTTTGACTTTGTTATCAAAACACCACCTGCCGCGGTTTTATTGATGGAAGCTGCAAAAGTAAAAAGTGGCTCTCCTGCTCCTAACCGCAACAAAGTAGGATCTGTTTCATGGGACCAAATCAAAACCATTGCTGAAATCAAAATGCCTGACTTGAATTGCTTCACTATCGAGTCTGCAATGAAAATGGTTGCCGGCACCGCACGCAGCATGGGCTTAACCGTTACTGGAACAGCTCCTTGGGCTTAAATGTAAGTGTTTGAATGCAAACTGAAATTGGAACTAAACGATGGGAAAATTGACGAAAAAGCAAAAAGAAGCACTTGCAAAATATAATCCTGCACAGGAGTATACGCTCGATGAGGCTTCTGCTCTGGTAAAAGAGATAAATTACGCAAAATTTGATGCTTCAGTGGATATTGACGTTCGTTTGGGCGTAGATCCTCGTAAAGCAGATCAAATGGTGCGTGGTGTGGTAGCTTTGCCACATGGTACAGGTAAAGAAGTACGTGTACTGGTACTTTGCACACCTGATAAAGAGGCTGAGGCTATCCAAGCCGGTGCTGAGTATGTCGGTCTGGATGAGTTTATCACTAAAATAGAAAATGGCTGGACAGATGTAGATGTGATTATCACCATGCCAACCGTGATGGCAAAAATCGGTAAATTGGGTCGTGTATTAGGTCCTCGCGGCTTGATGCCTAACCCCAAGTCTGGTACTGTAACTATGGAAGTAGGTAAGGCAGTGCGTGAAGTAAAGCAGGGTAAAATTGACTTCAAAGTTGATAAAACCGGCATTATCCATACAAGTATTGGTAAGGTTTCCTTCTCACCTGAACAACTGCGCGATAACGCAAAAGAAGTGATTAATACCATTATAAAACTGAAGCCTTCTACTGCTAAGGGCACTTATGTGAAGAGTATCCATCTTTCTAGCACAATGAGCCCTGGTATAAAAGTGGACAAGACAAGCATTCCCGGACTGTAAAACAATAAGAACATGACAAGGGAAGAAAAATTTGCAATTGTAAAAGAACTGACCGAAAAACTTTCTAATACACCCAATTTCTATATCACCGATGCTTCAGGTATGACTGTGGCGGAAACGAACGATTTTCGTCGTGCTTGTTTCCAGAAGGGTATAGAGTATCGCGTGGTGAAGAATTCACTAATTAAGAAAGCATTAGAAGGTCTTGGAAAAGGCGATTTTAGCCCGTTCAATGACACTGTACTGAAAGGCTTCTCGGGCATTATGTTTTCACCTGAAAGCCCTAAGTTGCCCGCTGAGGTACTGAAAGAGTTTCGCAAGAAATCCGGTAAGAAAGATACTCCTAAGCCGCAATTGAAGGGTGCTTCCATCGATTTTGATCTCTTCATTGGCGACAACCAGTTGGATACCCTCGCCAGCTTGAAGTCTAAGGCTGACCTTATCGGAGACATTATTGGCTTGTTACAATCACCTGTTAATAATGTTATCGGTGCGCTGCAAAGCGGTGGAAACATCCTCCATGGTGTACTTAAAACTTTGGAGGAAAGAGGAAAGTAGTCGTAAGTACTACTCCAAGCAAATTCAATTGTTTTTTATTCATTTTAGAAATTACATAACATCATACGACAATGGCAGATTTGAAAGCATTCGCCGAACAATTGGTTAACTTGACCGTAAAAGAAGTAAATGAGTTGGCTCAAATTCTTGAGAACGACTATGGTATTAAACCTGCTGCTGCAGCTCCTGTAATGGTAGCCGGCGGTGGTGCAGGTGCCGCTGCTGCTGAAGCCGCGCCTGAGAAGACGACTTTTGACGTCATTCTGAAATCAGGTGGCGCCAATAAGCTGGCAGTTGTTAAGCTGGTGAAAGATTTAACTGGTCTGGGCTTGAAAGAAGCTAAAGACCTAGTTGATGGCGCACCTAAGCCTGTTAAAGAAGGTATCGCTAAAGCGGATGCTGAAGCTTTGGCTAAGAAATTGCAAGAAGCAGGTGCTGAAGTTGAAATCAAGTAATTTTAGGTTCATCCAAAATAAAGAAAACCTGTCGTTTGAATCGACAGGTTTTCTTGTTTTGCTACTTATACGATTATGAATTGCATAATAGGTAAACTACCCCACGAGGGGTTCAATATCGGTAGTATAATAGTTGTTCCCCCTCTTGTGCTACTCCGTTAGGAGCTTCACAGATACCTATGCAGCCCCCACGAGGCATAAAAATGGGTGAGAATGGTTGTAGCGCTACCAATATGCAATCCCTGACGGGATAAAATGTACGTGGTATATGATTCATTTCCGTATTATGCAACAGCTACAAGTTACCCTTCTTCAACTCATTTACTGCATAATCGCAAGCACGAGCTGTAAATGCCATGTAGGTTAGTGAAGGATTCTGACAGGCGGAAGAGGTCATAAATGACCCATCGGTAATAAACACATTAGGTACAGCCCACATTTGATTGTATTTGTTTAGCACAGAGGTTTTAGGATCGCGTCCCATGCGTGCCGTTCCCATTTCATGAATGCCCATACCGGGAAATGCGCCGGCATCATAGGTACGCACATTTTTCAAGCCGGCTGCTTCCAGCATTTCTGCTGCATCGTTCATCATGTCTTTACGCATGAGTCTTTCATTTTCTTTAAACTCACAGTCTATGATAAGAGTGGGTAGCCCCCATTTATCGAGTTTTTCTCGATTCAAAGTAACTTTGTTTTCATAGTAAGGCAGACATTCACCGAAGGCTATGATACCCATTGTCCATTTGCCTGGCTCGGAGAGTGCGTCTTTGAAATCAGCACCAAAACCCATTTCAGCTATGCCGCGTTGCCATCCCTGACGACTGGCTCCGCCTTGATAGCCAAAGCCGCGTAGGTATTCGCGCTTATCATTTCCAATGTTGCGGAAGCGAGGAATGTAAATGCCGTTAGCACGGCGTCCTGTGTAGTAGTCATCGCGGTGTTCGTCGCTTTCACCAGTAGCCCCGATGCGGAAATGATGATCCATCAGATTATGACCTACCTGCCCGCTATCATTGCCAAGCCCATTAGGAAAACGTGAGGAGGTAGAGTTGAGTAGCAAATGAGCTGTCCAGATAGCCGAAGCATTCAGGAAGATGATTTTGGCAAAATATTCAATCACTTCTTTGGTTTCGGCATCAATTACGCGTACACCTTTAGCCTTGCCAGTTTGCGGGTCATAAATAA
>Ga0308419_1001972_pt1 | contig 13455 bp, 10 predicted proteins | sample HotsprSampleMS50_FD_203674 | JGI IMG/M metagenome (GOLD analysis project Ga0308419, IMG submission 203674) | Hot spring phototrophic mat microbial communities from Mushroom Spring, Yellowstone National Park, Wyoming, United States - 20090730_MS50 ... | reverse complement strand
CAACGTTCGCCGCACAAGGATTACGCCCAGGAGATTTGGGAACCGGTCACCGGGCGTCTTGAACAGGGGGAAGGCTTTGAAGATGCCCTGTACCGGGAACTTCAAGAGGAAGTGGGACTTACCGCCCAACCAATTTGTATCCTGGGTACCACACACTTTTATCGCGGCAAAGCGCTTGCGGAAAACGAACTCATCGGGGTTGTCTATCTCTGCCATTATACGGGCGATGCCTCTCCCCGTTTGAGTGAAGAACATACGCAAGCCCGCTGGTTGAACGCCACCGAAGCGCTTCACCTGCTGACCGACTCGACCCCGCCTACCCTGTGGACGCGGCGGGTGATCGAACGCGCCGAGGCCGTGCGTCAAACGCTCTCTCTCGAAACATTGCTTTCCCTGGCGCAGGAAGGCTACGAACTGGGTTAGAGGACGCTCGTTTACGGCACCCGCCGTAAAGTAAGGACGATGGCCGGCTTATTGATCTGACCGCTCAAAGCCATCCAATCCCCCAAGCGGTCAACTTGAAAGCGCTCGCCGAAATCCCCAAAATAGTCTGGGACGCGAAGCATGTCATCTTCAACCCGATAAGTAGAGATTTTCCGTCCGCCAGCCCATAACTCGCCGCTGGCTGTGAACAGATACACTTCGTCGGGTGAAGCCTCGCCGCTGCGACTTTGGGCGATGCGTGTGTAATGATCCAAAGGGAAAGGCTGCCAACGTCCCACTAAATCGGCGGCAAGGTCGGCGCGGCGGGTATCCCCGAGCACCCTACGATACACCAACCCTTCCACCCATTGCTCACCCTGCGCAGGGTTCAGTTGTAAATCGAGGAGCACTTGCTCAGCTTGATTTTGAACAACCCTCACCCGAAAACAAGAGGATGGAGTTTCTTTATCCTTTGGCTCGACGCACAAAGACAGGGTCTGCTGATCTACAAGGTGATAGTGACCGCGCAAGTACCCAAACCAGAACACACCGTCGGAGAGCAGCACCAAATCGCCGATGTACACACCGGGCGGCAATGGGCGCTGAACCTCGAACATCCAATAACCAATCGATAATCCGGCCGGTAAATGCTCAGAACGGCTTAAGGAAGGCGCGGGCAAGTCCAGCTCTCCAATCCATTGATGCCAAAAAGGTTGCCAAAGCGAAGCGGTCAAAAGCAGGGTGCTCAGGCAGACGATACCGATAAAAAATAACCCAGTCAGAGCCAGCCAAAGCCCCGTTTGCCTGGCACGCCGTTGAGGCGCTTGGGGAACTCGCTCAGGGGCAGGTTGAGGTCGAGGCATAACTGGAACAGCGTCAGGGATTGCCCTGGCAGGCTGTGCCGGGGTTGGTGGTGCAAGGGGGAGCCCTTCCAGGGCTGCAAACTCTGCCCGCGCCCGGGCGTGAGTGGGTTGGAAGCGCAATGCCCGCACCAGGCATTCGCGCCGGCGCGCCCGATCGTCTTGGGTTTTGGAGAGCCAGTACCACGCCTCGGCATGGCGCGGCTGCTGCTCCAAGAGACGCCGCAACAAGCCAATCGCGCGGGCCTTATCCCCATTCTGGATGGCAAGGATAGCTGTTTGGAGAAGATCCTCGGCTTGCACAATCAGGCTTTACAACAGCGCGTATAAAGCGCCTCCAGCCACTTACGGAGAGGTCAGTTCAGGCATCCCAGAAGTTGCCTGATCCACCCCTGACGGCTGAGACAAACCGACCAGTTGACGGTACACCAGCGTCCATAGCGTTTCAACAAAGACCCGATAGACTCCACCCACCAGCGCAGACAGGATGGCAATGATGAACACCATCCCCACAACAATAACTATAAGCACAGGCCATAAGCCGCTCATCGTCGCGCCAATGCTGAGGACGATAATTCCTGCGAACAAAATTGCGATGGGGATGGCAAGGACAATTCCAACCACCAGGTTAATCCCAAAAAGGATCAAAGCAAACAACAGGATCGGCCCCAGATTTTTAGTAAAAACCTCCCAGGCGCGCCCAAAGCTAGCCATCACGCTCCGCTCCTCTAAGACGATTGCGCGGCTGCCAAACACGGTAAAGATAGCAACCAGTAGCTGGATGATCAGGCCGAGGCAAATCAAGCCGCAAAAAGCAACGAGCGCAAATGGCGCTAACAACCCAAGCTGACGCACAAGCTCATCAGGTGAAAATTCGCTAGTGAGAATACCGCTGCGCATTAAGTTAAGGAAAAAAACCAACATAATTCCCAAAATCGATAAGCCAATGACCAGTGACGGGAGACTCAAAATCAATTCCAACCAGAAGAGCGGACGGAAGGAAATTTTGCCCTCTTCCCAGGCTTGACGGAAATCTATCCCCTCGCCATTTTCAATGCGATTCACCGAACGCACCAATGCCCCACGTGCGTACGCGCCAATTGCGATAGAAAGCAAGCTCAGCAAAAGAATGAGCACGATGAGACCGACAATCAATCCCCAAAAGGCTGGACTGTTGACAAATTGTTCGATCTGACGCAAAACCTCGGGCGAAATCGGTATGTTTCTATTTTGCATGTCGCCTCGAGAAAATGTGTCGCTGAAATTAAAACTGCCGCCTCCCCCGCCTTGACCCCGGCACAGGGCAATCGCAAAGCCAAACACCCACAGGAATTTATATTTCCAGGTAATCTGCCATGCCCGCCGTAAAATTTGACCGTAATCCATCGTTTCCTCGCTTTCTATTCCAATCCAATCTCCAATCCGATTGACTTTATGATAATTGGGACTTTATCGCCAAAGACAGCAAGCGCAGGATGCAGACGCTCACAGAAAGCGCTGCAATTCCAAATCTCCAGCCTAAAAGTGAACCTTTGTTTTGTTGCGCGCATCCCTCTCCGCTTTCCAAACTTTGGGCGGTTCGCCTCTTGAATTCGCACTTGATAAATTATACGCTCAAAAAGCCAGAAGGTTGTAGGGAATAAAATCCCCTCCCATTTGCCCAATCGAACAGCAAACTTCGCCAAAGTGCACGACACTCACCCGTAATTTAAGGTAAAATAACCCCAAACATCTCTGATTTGCAGCGGAAAAAGACTATGCCATTTACACCAACGCGTGATCGGATCAATCCACAAACCCAAAACACCACGCCACAACGCCGTCCAGATTGGATTCGGGTGCGCGCCCCCAGTGGCGAAACCTACGAATGGTTACAGGGCTTAATGCGCAGCAAAGCCCTTCACACGGTCTGCGAGGAAGCCATGTGTCCCAACATGGGCGAGTGCTGGGGGGCTGGCACCGCTACCTTTTTGATGATGGGTGACATCTGCACGCGCAGTTGTGGCTTCTGTGACGTCAAGCGCGGTCGGCCAGAAGCTCTGGACTGGTTGGAACCAGAACGAATCGCCCAGGCGGTGAAAGCGATGAGGCTCAAACATGCCGTCATCACCAGCGTCAACCGCGATGACCGTCCGGATGGCGGCGCGCCAATTTTCGCCATGGTTATCCGCCGCATCCGTCAGGTTTACCCAGGCTGTTCAATTGAAGTATTAATCCCGGATTTCAAGGGCAGCCTCGAAGCCCTGAAGATCGTTATGGACGCCCGTCCTGAAATTCTCAATCACAACGTCGAAACCGTGCCGCGCCTGTTCAAGCTCGTTCAACCTCAAGACCACTACGAGTGGGCGGCGGCCACCTTGAGCAACGCCAAGAAACTCGACCCTCAGGTCTTGACCAAATCGGGAATCATGGTCGGTCTAGGCGAGACGATTGAGGAAGTCAAGGCAGTGATGCGCGATCAACGCTCTTGGGGCGTAGACATCCTGACAATCGGTCAATATTTGCAACCCAGTAAAAAACACTTGCCGATTGCCCGCTACTACACGCCCGAAGAGTTTGCCGAGCTGAAGGACTATGGGTTAAGCATCGGATTCAAGTGGGTGGAAAGCGCCCCGCTAGTGCGATCGTCCTACCACGCCGCCGAACAGGTGCGCGCCTTGAGCGTCATCCACCGCCAGTTGTATGGTGAGATGACTTATGCCCCCATGGCTGCGAGCTAAGAGCTTTTGATTTACCCCCTTGTCAACGTCCTCCTGCGCTGGGATTGGGGAGATAGTCACTCCATTGAACTCAAGGACAAGGCAGTGGAGCCGCTCTGGGCACATACCAGCGGATGGTTGCCGTCCGCAGAAACTTTTTCGGTTCGTAATAGCATAGTATTGGGGTAGCGATTTCATCTACCCAATAATCGTTTTCATCGCCAAAATGGGCGGTAGTGCCTTTTTTACGCAATCTCAACGGGTCACTGATAATCAGTGAGAAGCGCTGAGAGCGAATATCTTCACGGAAACGATTCATATAGGCTTGATTATGCGCCATCGCCATCATAATGAGCCAAACCTTTTCATAGTCATACGCTATCTTTAGGTGTTGAGGCGTTCCAAAAGTCAACCATTGTCGCTCGGTGAGGAAAAGCACTTCCCCTCGTTGACTGGCGGACTGGATAGCCATTCCGAGCACTTGCAAATCACTTTCGACTTCACTGCGAGAATACAGCAGACGGGGAGAACCGCTGCTCAATGCTGAAACAAGCAATTCAAGGCAAAGCCACCCCAGCAAAACCTGCCTGCCGACCTTCTCAGTCCAGGGAATTCGGGCAGGGGTCACGACTTCACCAGTCGGTTTCTCGCCATTGACTTTGCCAAAAAATAGAGCCGCTGAGAGAAGCCAGATCAACACCCAGTAAGCATCCAGGTTATGGAGATTATTCCCACCACCGATTTTCGCGCTGACTACGATTCCGCCGATAAACAGCACAATCAACATCGCAGCAATTGCCACCGTGCGCCAAAAACCCAGTTCAACTCTGACGCTTTTTGTCCACCAGACAATCCAGATCAGTAAGGGTAAAGAGACCGCAATGGCGGTAGGCAGAATACCGGTAGGAAAGGTTGGGTTTGGTAAAAGGCGATACCATAATATTTTAGAAGTAAAGATATAGCCATACGTATGCGCTTCAGCCCCAGAAAGCAAGATATAAGCCCCCTGGCTCAGAGCCGCAATCAAGCTACCGAACAATCCCCAAAGAAATGGTTGCGCAAAATATCGCTGGACAGGTTGTTCGCCTTTTGGTTTTTCCAGCAGATAAAGCAAGGTGGCGATTAAAGCCGGCATCGGAAACCAATTGATGCGGCTCAAACCGCTCCATACCGATGCAAGCAAAAGGATCAGCAAGGTCTTGAGCAAAACTCGCCTTTCCCAAAAACGACCTTCTAATCCCGCGCATACCAACCAGACAACCAACTGAAGCTGAAAATAAACCGGGGCGAGGAGCAGCCAGAGAACCGTTGCGCTTAGAAATGCCCAGCGTTGCAGAGCATCTTCGATTGCGAAACGGCGCGCCACCCCAGCGGCAGTCAGAATTGTAATCCCCATCCAGAGGAACGCCTGCCAGAGACGGTGAATCCACAACGGCAGATCCGAAAACACAAAAGGAATGGCTTGCAGAAGGGCACGGCTGGCATCGTAAGGTGGCAGAGCAATTCGTTGACCGTAAAGGCGTTCTGAAAAAAACAGTGAGGCATAATAAAAACGGGTCGTTTCCGACCAGTACAGGGAAAAGGGATAATCTGTGACCTCGGCGAGAAATACGCTCAGGCGAAGGATGGCAGCGGTGAGAAGGAGACTGACTAAGCCCAGTTTGCGCCATCCAACGTTGCTAAGCCAGGCCTTCAAAATCAGCGTTGCTAAGCCGGCATAAGTCAGGTAAAGCGGTAACCGTCGCAGGAGCGAAGAAAAATACCAGCTATAATCCCCTGCCATCCAGAAAGAAAATGTCGAATAGAGAATAGCTAATAAAACCAGATTCTTCTTCCCTAGTAAATGAAGCCGCTCGGTCAGTCGCTCACCCAGATCAACCAAAAATATCCCCCCTAGCGAAGTAAAACTTCCTATCAGTAACCCACCCGCAACCAGGCAGATGCTTAGCAGTACGATCCCGCCGGCAAGTAAGCGCGGGGAGTTACGCAAACTGTCATTTTGCCAGGCTGGCATCCAAAGCACACCGACAAGCCATAAACCCAGGAGAAAACCGATAAATAACCCTAATCGCCAGCGAAAGAGCGCATTATTCATCCTTCATAGACAAATTAATTCAACTTGCGGGCGGGAGAGAAACTCTGCCCCCTTTGCTGTTACGACAACATCCTCTTCGAGGCCGATGTAACCTCTGCCGGGAATCATCAACCCAGGCTCAATCGTATACACCTGTCCTAACTCCAGCGGTTTCTTGGGTGAATCGCCATAGCGTTCCCAGAGAGGTCCAAGCAGACCGCCACCGTCGTGGGCACGCCGGCCAAGCTGATGACCCGTGCCATACATGTATTCTTCGTAGCCAGCCTGGATGACCGTCTTGCGGGCGATGGCATCCACCTCGTACCCTAAGACACCGGGTTTCATCGCCTGGGCAGCCTTTTGGATGGCTTTGACAACCACCTCAAAGCCGTGTTGCACTTCTGCAGGTGGTTGGATTTCACCTTCAGCAAGGAAATAGACCACACGCTGGATGTCGGAACAAAAGCCTTCTTTGCGCACACCAAAGTCAAAATGGAGCAGGTGACCACGTTGGACGCGCAGCGCGGTCGGTCCGCTATGTCCCACGGGTGAATCGGGGCCAGCATTGACCGCCGGGCAGTTCTCTGCCGACCAGGCTAACCCTACCCCTCGCGCTGCCGCCCGCTTTTGCATAAACAATGCGATTTCCTGCTCGCTCTGTCCGGGTTGCAAGAAGTTAAACGTCTCCACAAAGATCTCTTCAGTCACTTGAACTGCTGCACGGATGCGGGCGATTTCCCCCTCGGTTTTACGCCCCACGAGAGCGTGGATGATGTCTTCCGCAGAAATCAAACGACCGGCATAAGGGGTATCGCCCAATATGTCCAGCAGGTGCTGGTGCATACCATGCGTCAAGCCATCTGCTAGAGGGTCGCTCAGGGAGGTATTGATGGCAATCTGGCGTGGATCGAGCGAAGCGATAAGCTCCCGCAATACTTCGCGGATTCCGTGATGGTAAGGAATCACTTGAGTATAGGCACCCAGGCGTTGAACAGCTTCTGCCTCATAATGCCCGACAATCGCGATGCGTTCTCCGCTTCGCGAGAGGAGTAGAGCGCTATGCCAGGTGAGGTCGCCTTCGCCATAGATCAGCGGCAGGATTGGATCGGCAGCCAGCATTGTCTCGCGCACAAAGGTCAGCCAGAGGTCAATATCTTTCTCTTGCAGGATTTTAACTGCCTGGGCTACTTTTTCTACCACTAAATCAGAACCCATCATCGCCTCCATTGGATAAGATTTTCATGCGGTCAAGGCGAAAAGAGCGCTCTTCACCGCGCAGATGACAATAGGCGACTACATACACTGTCCCAAAGCCGCTCAAGATTTGGGTGGGACGGATCCGCCGGCGGGTGAGATTGCCGCTCCCGTCCCGATAGAGAATCTCAAGGTCGGATTGGGTATCAAGAGCTTTTCGCAGGAGCGGCGGTAGTTCTACGTCTCCCTGAAGACCAAAACCCGGTTTTCTGGCTGTTTGCCAAGGAATAGAAGTGGAAAGATCACTTTTCCCGCCTAACTGCTGTTGGAAATAGCAAAAAACGCGATAGGTGGTCAGAGCATCCCCAAGGGCACGGTGGGCGTCTTGAACAACAATGCCCAGGGCGCTAGCGACCGCGCTGAGGCTGTTAGATGCAAAATGAAAGTATTTCCGGGCGAGTTGCAAGGTGTCAATGATCTGATGGGGTTGCCATGCGCGTCCCAAGCGGGCAAGTTCGCTTTGTAAAAATCCTAAATCAAACGGTGCGTTGTGACAAACGACAACCTGACCGTGTAAGCGTCGAATGACCTCATCGGCGATTTCGGCAAAGGTCGGCTGATGGCGCAATATCTCATCGTTTAAACCGTTCACGGCTGCTGCACCTGGAGAGATAGGTCTGAGAGGGTTGACTAGCGCAGCATAGGTTTCGAGAATTTGCTCGCCTTGGGCGACCACAATGCCAACTTCACACACGCGGTCGCCCAAGTTAGGGTATAACCCCGTTGTCTCAACGTCGAAGAACACCTGATAGGGTGCGGTTTTGGGAAAAAGATCGGTAGACATCACACGAAAGGATCTCAACTATCCATATGAACAACAATAATCCACAGGCACTTTTATTTTGAGTTTGAAAGAGGAATTCGCCGGCACCTCAAAAGACTGGCCGGCCTGAAAAGTCTGCCAGTTCTCCTGCCCTGGCAACAGGACATCCATTTCGCCGCCGAGGATTTCCATCACTTCGCGGGCGCCGGTGTTAAACTCATAATCGCCCGGTAACATAAAGCCAAGCGTCTTACGGCTACCATCGGGAAAGAGAACGGTGCGACTGGTAACCTTGCCATCGAAATAAACATTCGCTTTCTTGACAACGGTGACGTTTTCAAATTGATCAGACATTTTGCCCTCCAAAGAATTGAAACAGGATTGGGGAGTTCTCCCCCGCAGGCCTCACCAACGACTGAAAGGAATGGCAAAACCCACTGCCTCTTCTTAGTTCACCCGGCCTGCGCTTTAATTATAACCGCGGCTCATTCTTCCCAAACAACTACCGCCCAATGGACGGGGTGATCGGTTGCCGAATCGGGTGGCAAAAGGTGGGTCGCCCAGAGCGGTTTCATCGGTGACAAAGGTATGCGCTCTAGAAAGAATCATACCCTCAGAAGATCGTTTTGAGAAGAGAAAGGCGAATTGCTCCGTCAAAAAGGAATGGAGTGCGGAAGGATCATCTCCGCACTCCAAAAACCGGCTGATTATAGAACTCGGAAGCAAGGCTTCCGCACTTCAAAAAACTCAGGCGAGATCGAAACGATCGAGATTCATGACTTTGTTCCAGGCTGCCACAAAGTCACGCACGAATTTCTCCTGGTTGTCATCCTGAGCATAGACTTCCGAGATGGCTCGTAATTGCGAGTTAGCGCCAAAGACCAGATCAACGCGGGTAGCCGTCCATTTGAGTTGACCCGATTTGCGATCGCGGCCTTCAAATGTCTCCCGCTCCTCTGAAGTTGGTTGCCATTCAAGGCTCATATCGGTCAGGTTGACAAAAAAGTCATTGGTCAGCACACCCGGGCGCTCGGTGAAGACACCGTGCTTAGACCCACCATAATTTGCTCCTAAGACCCGCATCCCACCGACCAGTACGGTCATTTCTGGAGCACTCAGTTTGAGCAATTGAGCTTTGTCGATGAGCATCTCTTCGGGAGTGACATTGAGTTTTCCTTTGATGTAATTGCGGAAGCCATCGGCAAGTGGCTCTAGGACGGCAAAGGAATTGACATCAGTCTGTTCCTGCAGGGCGTCGTTTCTGCCCGGTGTGAAAGGTACTTCGATGTCATAGCCAGCCGCTTTAGCAGCCGCCTCAATCGCTGCGCACCCGCCGAGCACAATCAGGTCAGCCATCGAGACCTTTTTCCCGTCTTTTTGGGCGTTATTGAAGTCCTGTTGAATACGCTCCAGAGTGGCAAGCACCTTTTGCAGTTGTTCGGGCTGGTTTACTTCCCAATCCTTTTGAGGCGCAAGGCGAATGCGCGCTCCATTAGCGCCACCGCGCTTATCCGAGTTGCGATAGGTGGAGGCGGCCGACCAAGCGGTATAAACCAGCTCCGAGATCGATAGGCCAGAAGCCAGTATCCTGCTCTTTAAGTCCCTGATATCCGCCGCCTCAATCAATCGATAGTCCACGGCGGGGATCGGATCTTGCCAGATCAGGTCTTCTGCCGGCACTTCTGGACCGAGGTAGCGAGTTTTCGGCCCCATATCGCGGTGCGTCAACTTGAACCAGGCGCGGGCAAAAGCATCGGCAAAAGCTTCAGGGTCTTGATGAAAACGCCGCGCAATCGGCTCAAAACCGGGGTCGAAACGCAAGGAAAGGTCCGCAGTAGTCATCATGGGCGGATATTTCTTGGTCGGGTCATGAGGATCGGGGATCAAATGCTCAGGCTTGACGTTTTTCGGCGTCCACTGATAAGCGCCAGCCGGGCTTTTGGTCAGTTCCCACTCATAGCCAAAGAGCATATCAAAGTAGCCCATATCCCAACGGGTTGGGTTCGGCTTCCAGGCGCCTTCAATGCCGCTGGTGATGGTATTGGATCCTTTGCCGCTTCCATAACTGCTTTTCCATCCCAATCCCATTTGTTCTAGAGGAGCAGCCTCAGGTTCAGGACCGACATGTTTGGGATCGCCGGCGCCGTGCGCCTTGCCAAAGGTATGACCGCCAGCAACCAGAGCGACCGTTTCCTCATCGGTCATCCCCATACGGCGGAAGGTCTCGCGCACATCCCGCCCAGAAGCAACCGGGTCTGGGTTGCCATTCGGCCCTTCCGGGTTGACATAGATCAGTCCCATCTGCACGGCCGCTAAAGGAGTCTCTAACTCGCGATCACCGCTATACCGTTTATCGCCCAGCCATTCATTCTCCTCTCCCCAATAGATATCCTCTTCGGGTTGCCAGATGTCCTCGCGGCCGCCGCCAAAGCCAAAGGTCTTGAAGCCCATCGTCTCGAGAGCAACATTGCCGGCCAGGATCATCAGATCAGCCCAGGAAATTTTATTGCCGTATTTTTTCTTGATCGGCCAGAGCAGGCGACGGGCTTTATCCAGGTTGACGTTGTCGGGCCAACTGTTTAGAGGCGCAAAGCGTTGTCCGCCGGTACCACCTCCGCCACGTCCATCAAAGATGCGATAAGTGCCGGCGCTATGCCAGGCCATGCGAATAATCAGACCGCCATAGTGCCCCCAGTCGGCCGGCCACCAGTCTTGTGAAGTGGTCATCAGCTCTGCCAGGTCTTTCTTCAAGGCAAAATAATCCAGTTTCTTGAATTCTTCGCGATAGTTAAAATCCGCGCCAAGCGGATTCGAAGCCGGATGATGCTGGTGTAAAATGTTCAGGTTGAGTTGATTGGGCCACCAATCGCGATTCGAAGTTCCCCGCATTGGTGAAGTACGCCCAGCCGGACTTTTTAGAGTTTTGTGATTGCCATTGTCCATTTTATCCTCCTTAAAATTTTCTCACGTCCTGAGAGATCAGGTTATTCCCTATCATAATTAAGATATTTACGATATATATTATAGCATATCTTTTATCAAGACAGCCACACATTAAGGAAACGCTCATCTTTCGGCACCAACGAGTTTGTCTTTGACGATATAATCTCTGCGCGATGACAACTTCTTCAACCCGCATCTTTACCTGGTTGGCTCTAACCGCTGCGCTGGTTTGGATTCTGTTGAGTCGGGTTCCCGCCACGGCCCTTTCCTCGCCGAGTGGAGTCGCACCGCAGAAGGGCTTCGCCGCACCCGATTTCAGCCTCGAAACTTCGCAAGGAGAAAAGATTGAACTCTCGGCGTTGCGCGGCAAGCCGCTCATCCTGAATTTTTGGGCCTCCTGGTGTCCGCCTTGCCGCGCCGAAATGCCTGCTCTCCAGGCTCTGCATGAGCGCTACGGCAGCGAATTTGTCTTGCTGGGCATCAACGCCAGCACACAAGATAGCTTGCCCAAAGCCTATCAATTGATCGCCGAGCTGAATTTGACCTTTCCGATCTTGTTGGATAGCAGTGGCACAGCCGTAAGCGCTTATCGGGTCTTCTCTCTGCCGACCACATTCTTCATCGACCGGCAAGGCATCATTCGCGAGGTCGTGGTGGGCGGACCGCTCAGCGAAGTCAGCTTACGGGCTCGCCTTGAACCGCTTATAGAAATGAGGCCGTAATGTTGCCCATCCTGCAAATCGGACCGCTTGCCCTGCGCACACCGTTGCTTCTGGCTCTGCTGGGATTGTATTTGGGACTCAGCCTTGCCGAGCGCCGTTTGCCCAGGGATGCGCTTTCTGCCGCACAACTGAATACCCTGGTGTTCCTCGGCCTGGGCTGTGGCTTGATCGCTGCCCGCCTGGCTTTTGCCTTGCAACATTGGGCGCTCTTTGTCGAAACCCCGCTCAGCCTGATCTCGCTGGATGGAGGCTTGCTTGACCCGTGGATAGGGAGCACAGTTGGAATGCTCGCGATGCTGATCTACGGACAACAACACAGGCTTTCATTTTGGACAACCCTGGATGCGCTCACCCCGCTCCTAGCGGTCTGGGCAATTTTTCTCAGCCTGGCTTTCCTGGCTTCGGGAGAAGTGTATGGCAATCCCACCGCAGTGCCCTGGGGTGTGGAGCTTTGGGGGACAAAACGCCATCCGGTGGCTCTGTATCAAGCGCTGGCTGGCACATTCATTCTGGTTGGCTTGTGGGCAAAGTTCGGCAAGGGTCGCTTTGCTGGACAGGTTTTTCTGCAATATTCTCTTTTTACCGCCGCGGTCTGGCTTTTTGTGGAAGCCTGGCGCGCCAACAGTCCGCTTTTGCCTGGAGGCATTCGCGCCATTCAAGCGCTTGCCTGGCTGGTTATGGGCCTTGCTTTTTGGCTGCTCGACCGCCGGGCAAAGAACTCCCTTTAGGGATTGCTCAAGACAAAGTTCAAAGCGTATTGGGCATCCAGATAGGCGGGATTCTGCTCCAATGCGGTGCGGAAATCTGCCACCGCTTCTTGAATCTTGCCCTGGCGATAATGCGCCCAACCACGCCACAGCAAAGCCTCTTCTGAGTTCGGTGTGCGTTTGAGAGCATATTCGACAATCGCCAGCAGGTCATCGATCCGTCCCGTGTGAAAGTAGGCAAGAAATGGGCCAAACTGATAGCGGTACATGCGTTGCGGCAAGCCAATCTGGCGGGCCTGGTCATAAGCCAGAGCCGCCTCAGGATAGCGTTCAAAGTAAACCAGATTCGTCCCCAGGTTAAACCACGCAAAGGCGTTTTGCGAATCGGTTTGGCTCTCGTTTTGGGCAAGCTCAAGGGCTTTCTGGCGATTGACTTCGATGTCCCAATCTTCGCCGAGCAATTCACGGATGGTTTGCGCCTGATCAGGACGGAAAACGAGGATGTAAAGGTAGTTGAACGTCTGCCAATCTTTTTGCAGGTTAGCATAATTGACTTTGAGATTTGCTCCATAATAACTGTTTTGACTGATGAACGTCTCTGTGCTATCGTCATAGCCGGTAAGCAAGTTGTAATGGGCTGCCCACAGGTCATCGTTGGGGTAAAACGGTGATTCAAAGTAAAAACTTTCCTCGATCAACACCGGAAAGCCGGCTGCCAGAAGCCGTTTGAGCAAGGCCAGGTCGCCCCCAACACGGTATTCGATGTTCAACCAGCCGGCCCTCGTACGGACATAGAAAGCCAGCTCATCCACATTGACGTTGCGATCGTCGCGTTGGGGTTTCACCAACTCGGCTATGTCGAACTGGTCACCCTCCCAGCCATAATACCGCAGGTACATCGCCAGGGCAGCCGGCCCGCAGTTGTTGATATCCTGACGTTCCCAACGCGGCGCGGGCAGTGTAACCGCAAGCGGCAAATCAAAGGGCGTGGGCGTACTGGTCGGGGAAAG
>Ga0308419_1001967_pt1 | contig 13485 bp, 12 predicted proteins | sample HotsprSampleMS50_FD_203674 | JGI IMG/M metagenome (GOLD analysis project Ga0308419, IMG submission 203674) | Hot spring phototrophic mat microbial communities from Mushroom Spring, Yellowstone National Park, Wyoming, United States - 20090730_MS50 ... | reverse complement strand
ACATTCTTTTTTAATTTATTATTTTGTAACACATATACAGTATTAAACCTTATCAAATATCCCGAATCACAATCTCCATAGTTATCACAAGTAAAATTGTTATTTAAGTTAATAAAAGAAAAATCATATATTTTTTCAATCTTTTTTGATATTTTTTTTAAATCTGTAATTATATTAAATTCTTTTAAATAGAATAATATGGTCGTCAGCATTTCGACCATAAAATAATGGTATCTCATTGATTTTTCAAAATTTCCACCATCATCTTCGAACTGGAAGTCAATTTCTTGTTTTAATACTTCAACTAAATTTATTAAGTCTCTATTATTAGTATCTTTAAATAAAAACAAGTTTATTAATATCAAGCCTACAATATTAGAAAAGTAATGATTTCCTCTTAGTCCTTCCCCCCATTCTAAATTGTTTTTAATAAAATAGTAATGTATTATTACTATTTTTTTAAATAAACTTATAAATTTATCATCAAAATTAACTTTATTTGTGATAAATAATGAAAATGTTATTATTAAATTTATTGCGCGTATAGAAGCTTCCATAGCATTCATCCATTGTGTTCCAAAATTAATTGGATTGGATATAGCAAAATCAATTATTTGATTACAATATTCTTGTATGTATTTTTCATCTTTAGTAATTCTCCAACAGTTAAAAAAAACTATTAAATGCTGTAGTCTACCTAATTCCCAAGGAAATTTAATTTCTGCATTAGATATATTACCATAAACTATTTTTTTTGACAATTGTAATCTATCCCAAACATAACCACTACTACCGTCTTTTTGCCAATTTATATAATTATAATTTATTGGAATTGAATCACTTAATTCATTCAAGTAATTAAAATATTCTAAAAATTCTTTTTTATCTATTGAAAAATTGTTTTGTTCTTGATTTAAATTTATCCAATTAGAACCTAACAAATCAAAATTGTGATTTATATATTTATTGGCTAATTCTAAATGAAGTTTTGAATTTAGAATAATAATATCATAATAAAAGCTATAATATTTATCTGTAACTTCTATAAATTGTTCATTTAAATTATCAATATTGATTTTGTTTAATTTATTATATATATTTTCATTTTTGAAGGATGATAACAATAAATTAACTTTTTTAATTGCTTTTCTAATCAAAACAATAAAAGGAATTGCTTTTAAAATTTGAATTTTTTTTAAAATTTTCATTTTTGAAAATAAGAAATAAAATTTAATTATTTATTCTACGTAAAAATATTTTTAAAATTGAAAAAGTTAATTATTTAGGTAAATATATGGATTTTAAGATTTCTACAAGCACAAATATAGATGATTATGAAATTTTAATTAGAAAAAGAGGCGAAAACGAATACGCTTCTTATTGCCCCCAATTAAATTTGATGCTTACTGGTACCTTCCACGAAGAAGTTGAAAATAAAATGTACGAAAGAATTAAACAACATATCGAGGAACTGAAAAAACAAGAGTCAGATCCTTCTAATAATTAATATGTTGAATTTAAATAAGCTATTTAAAGTAATTAAATTAATTAGTTTATTTATTGTAACTTTTTATATTATTCAATTTTTTTCTAATCATATACAAAATATATATTTTTTTGAATATAATTTAAATATTCTTATTACTTTACTTATTTCCAATATAATTACTGAATTTTTTTTTTATAAGTCTTTTTTTAAAATAATTTTTAATTTCGATAAAACTACCTTGAAAAATTTATTAAGAAGCTCTGTAATTACAATCCTTTGTTTCTTTTTTATATTCCTAATTTTTGCATTATCATTAAAATTAAATTTTAATAGCACAATACATTTAAATTCATTAATTAGTTTTCTCTTATTTCAATTAATAATATCAATTAGCGAAGAAATAGGATTTAGAGGAATTATTTTTAATATTTTAAAAGATCATTATGGCAATATATTTGCAATACTTATAACATCAATAATATTTACTTTTTTTCATTTGAATAATCCTTATATAAATTTAATAGCAATAATTAATATTTTTTGCGGTGGTTTGCTGTTTGGATTTATAGTTGATAGAACGGGCTCTATATGGAATTCAATCTTGGTTCATTTTTTATGGAATATTATTACATCTTTATTTCTGGGTTCTAAAGTAAGCGGATTTAACTCTATAAATCTTATTAAATTCGAAATTCATTCATTCCAATATCTTTTTGGAAATGATTTTGGTTTTGAAAGTAGTTTATTAGCATTTATTGTGATAATTTCATTATTTATATTATTTTCTAAATATCTAACAATTTCTCCATATATCGAAGCAGAAAGATTTAAAAAAATATATATTAGATAACTAATTGGATTAGTTTTCGTCAAACATTCTATGAATAAATTCAAATTATTGATATTATTTTTTTTAATCTTAAGTTATAACTCTTCATATTCTCAGTGGGCAATTATGAAGAGTGATGCAGATAGTTTAGTTAGAGTTGGTATACAGTATATTTATAATGTAGAATTTGATAGAGCACACGAATGTTTTGTTAAAATAATTAATTTTTATCCTAAACATCCTGCAGGATATTTTTTAGACGCAATGATAGATTGGTGGAAAATTACTTTATTTAGAGATACTAAAATTTATGACCAGTCTTTTGAAAATAAAATACAAAATGTAATTAATATATGCGATAATTTATTATATACTAATCCGAAAGATATAAATGCCTTATTTTTCAAAGCAGGGGCATTAGGATATAGAGCTCGATTTTACACTCAGAAACAAGATTGGTTCAAAGCAATAAAAGACGGTGTAAGTGCTTATAACCTAATGATTGAATGTCAGATTATTGCTCCTGGAAATCACGATATAATGCTTGGTACGGGTATTTATAATTATTTTTCAGTTGCAATACCCGAACAATTTCCGTTTACAAAACCTCTATTAACATTTTTTCCTAAAGGAGATAGACAACTTGGGATTTATCAGTTAAGAGCATCATCAAAATTAGCAAGATACACAGCCATAGAAGCAAGAGTAATATTATTGCAAATTTATTATACATTCGAAAAAGATAATGATCTTGCTCACTCTATTGCAGAAGAATTATTTACCAAATTTCCTAATAATGCTTATTTCCATCGTTATTTGGCAAGAATTTTGGTAAGAAAAGGTCTTTACGAAGAATTTGAACAAATGTGGAGAGATATTTTAATAAAGTGTATAGACAAAAAACCTGGTTATGATAGACTTACGGCAAGAGAAGCAATGTATTACATAGGTCTTGCATTAATGAGAAATGGAGAATTGAATGAAGCACTAAAATATTTCAAAAAGTCTGAAGAGGGCAGTTTAATTTTAGATAAAGATGAAGAATCTGGATTTTTGATTAATACTATTATATATATTGCAAATATTTACGAAAGACTTAATAATAAAAAAGAAGCTATTAATTATTACAAAAAAGCTTTAAAATTTAAAGATTATGAAAATTCACATTCTAAAGCTCGAGAAAGTATTAAAAGACTACAATGAAAAATAAAACAATTAAATTAGTAATTATCATAATAACTTTAATATTACTACACAACTCAAATATATATTCTGATGCTAATCATTACAACAAAATAAAATTAGGTATTGATTTATTAGAAGAAAATAATTTTAATATTTTAAAAAGTAAAAGAGTAGCAATATTAGCAAATTACACTGCAAGAAATTCTTCAGGGATAGAAACAGTTAAAATTTTGTTAAACCAAAAAGTATTCGACTTTAAATACATCTTAACACCTGAACATGGATATTTTACAAACATACCTGCAGGTATTACAGTTGAAAACGATTCAATTTATGGAATTCCAATATATTCTCTTTATGGAAATGAAAAGAAACCTGCTAAACAATTAATGAATGAAATAGATGTAATTCTTATTGATATACAGGATATAGGTGTTCGCTCATATACTTATATCAGCACAATTTATAAAACAATGCAACAGGCAGCTATTTTCAATAAAAAAGTTATTATATTAGATAGACCAAATCCAATTGGTGGATTAATTGTTGATGGCAATATTTTAAATTTAAAATATAGATCATTTGTTGGAATAGTTCCTATTCCGTATATTCACGGTTTTACTATCGGAGAATTAGCAAAGCTCATTAATGATGAAGGTTGGCTTGACGAAAATCAAACAATTTTTTCCAAATGTGATTTACACATAATTAAAATGGAAGGATGGAAAAGATGGATGAGCTGGGAAGATACAGGTTTAGAATGGTATCCTACTTCCCCACACGTTCCTACTATGGAAGCCGTTAGAGGTATTGCTACTCTTGGAATATTCGGAGAGTTAGGTATTCTGAGCATAGGTATAGGAACAACTTCCCCGTTTCAATATATAGGACATAACATTTTTCAACCATACAAATTATTAGAGATTTCAAAAAAAGTTAATTTTGCAGGTATAAAATTAAATGTAACTAAATATAGACCATTTTATGGGTTTAGTAATGGAAAAGATTTGTGGGGTTTATATTTAAAATTTCCCTTAAATAACGATTTTAAACCATATACTACAGGAATAAAAATTTTTGCAGAATTAATAAAAAATTATCCAAATATTTTCTCTATTGATAAAATTGATAATAAATCTATTCAAATGTTTTATAAGGTTACAGGAACAGAATTAATTTTTAAATATTTGTTTGAAACATTAAATTTAGAAGAATTAGAAAAAGTGCTCAATCATGGCTTTAATGATTTTCTTAACTTAAGAAATAAATATTTACTTTATGATTAAATTTTATAAAAATAAGCATCTAAAAAAGCTTTATTTAAAACTTTTATATCCTCCATCTTTTTAACTTTTATTAAAAATTTAAAAAAATAAAACAATGGTCTTAAATTTTTAACCAAGATATTACCATATAATCTATCTAAAAGAAAAATATTTCTAATAATATAATAAGCTTTCCAATCATTAAATAAAGAAATATTTTCAATTAAATTTAGTTGCCTTTTCATTATTGCATTTTTAACTAAATATATTTTATAATTATTTTTTAATAATCTAATACAATAATCGGTATCATCTGCAAATATAAAATAAAACTTATAAGGCAACCCTACTTTAGAAATAATATTAGTAGAAATAAACATACCTTCGAAAGTGGCACCCTCTATCTGTAATAAGTCATCATTTAGGTCTTTGTGTTTAATAATTTCTTTCCATAGAGATTTAAATGGATTAGTAAAATTAAAATATTTACATTCATTATAAAATATTTCCGATTTTGGTGTAATTCTTAATGGAACTAATACTGTATTATTATTGCTATATTTTATTAATTCTTCTAAACAATTATCTTCAGGTAAAACATCATCATCCATTGTCCATAAATAATCGTAATTATTTTCTAATGCATATTTAAATGCTGTAAATTGTCCGCCACTACTGCCTGAATTATCTTGATTAATAACAATTATATCTTTTAGTGAATTTAACCAAAGTTGAGTACCATCATTAGATGAATTATTAATTATCAACAAGTCAAAATTATCATAAGTTTGTCTGTTAAGTGCATCAACTAAATTTTGTAATAAACTCAATCGATTATATGTTACAATACTAACTAAAATTTTCATTATATAAAAAATTATAATTTAATTCATTATTCAGACAATATTCAAAAAAAAATTTTGTACCTTGTTTATGACTAGGCAAAAATAAAAAGTTTAAACTTTGTTCGAGATTTAACCATTTAAAATCTATATGTTCATCCGAAAGACTAACTTCCTGGCAGTAAGATACCTCTACACCGAAAACAGGAACAAAGTTAATTTTATTAGTATATGGATTAAAAAAAGTAGTAACATATGGAATAGTCCAAATTTTTAATGGTTCTAATCTTGTTTCTTCGAATAATTCTCTTTTAGCAGTAATTATAGCACTTTCGTTTTTTCTACAAGTTCCTGTAACAACTTGCCAAATGTTAGGATACATTTTTTCATTTGGATTTCTTTTTAAAATTAAAAATTCCCAATCAATTTTGTTTTTTCTTGCAATATGTAATTGAATAGTTTTTATCAAATCAATTATTAATTCTACTTAAAGACAATGATATTAAAAAACCAAATGCTATAGCAAAAATACTTAAAAAATATGATAATAAATGATTTTCAAAAATTGGTACTATACCCGTAAAAACCTGGTAAGCAGATCCTAGAATCAATCCTAATATAAAATAATACATATTGCTTGGATACTTCTGAAGTAATTTACTTATTATTTTAGAAGCAACAAAAATTCCGGGTAATACACCAATTCCTAAGAAAAATAGAGGTAAAATTAATCGATTATCAATATAATATAAAATATTACTATATTCCCCTAAACTTACCAATAATGCGGAGCCAGAAAAACCAGGTAATATCATTGCTAAAGCAGCAAAAAAACCTACAATGAATAACCAAATTAAGTAAAAAATATTGAAATTTGCTAAATTGAATATATTAAGTATTTGTCCTGTAATTTCAATATTTAGATTAGATATAGCACTTTTATTTGCTCCAAAAAAAGAAGTTAAAAATAAAGCTGAAAATGAAGCTAAAAATATTAATATTCTAATAAAGTTAGGTTTCATATCATTATGTATTTTTATAATTAGTGGTATAGAACCTAAAATTAAGCCTAAAAATACTATAAAAATCAGTTGTTTTGCAATATTAATTTTAAAAAGTATTACAAATAATTTAGCAAAAATTAATATTCCGATAATAACTCCAGTGAAAATTACTAATAAGAAAAAGAAATTTTCTTTAAACTTTTTCCTATTAGTAATTAGATCTCCAATAGCAGTAGTTAGTTTTTCATAAATACCTAATATAACAGCCATTGTTCCACCTGATACTCCTGGTATTATGTTAGCAATACCTATAACTATCCCCCTTAGTATATCAATAATATAAGTCATTATTAAATTAAAAAAGTAAGTAAAAGTAAAATGATAGAAAGTATTGTTATGATTAGTATAGGTTTTGTATACTTGTTTATAAAATCCCTTACAGCGGCACCTAAATAATAAATCAAAATTGCCAAAACTCCAAATCTAATTGTTCGACCTAAAATTGAAATCAATAAAAATAACCAAAAGTTCATTTTGAAAAATCCAGCAGACAAACTTCCTATCACAAATGGAAAAGGAGTTATCGCTGCTATTAATAATGTTATTTCTGCATATCCATTATTAAATGAATGAGAAATTTGTTGCCATTGTTCTGGTCCGCCAAACATATTAATTATTATATTACCAAAAATTACAAATAATTCTTTGCCAACAAAATAAGAAATTAATGCACCAATTATCGAACCGAGAATTGCCATTAATGCAAATTTAAACACTTTTTTGGGATTTGAAATAGAAATAGGTAAAAAGGTTAAGTCAATAGAAATTGGTAGAAAAGAGGAATCAGCAATAGAATGAGTAAATATAGTTAGTTCTGAATTTGGGTGCTTTGAAAATTTATACATCCAAACGTTAATTTTCCTTTTCAAAGCACTAGATAAAGAGCTCATATAATATTTCCCCCCTATTTGATATATAAATAATTATTCTAACCATATACCCATTTTATAAAACTTCTCTCTTCGTAATTTTACTAAATCATTAATATCAATATCTTTTAGAGAAGTTAGTTCTTTTTCTAATACATTAGACAAAATAGAAAACATTCTATTGTGATCACTATGAGCTCCACCAAGAGGTTCATTTATAATTTCGTCAATGACTCCAATTTCTTTTAAATCAAATGCTGATAATTTTAACGCTTCGGCAGCAGTTTCTTTATAATCCCAGCTTCTCCAAAGAATAGAAGAGCAAGACTCAGGAGAAATAACAGAATACCAAGCATTTTCTAACATTAATATTCTATCGCCAACGCCTATTCCAATTGCACCACCCGAAGCCCCTTCTCCAATTATTATTACTATAATCGGAGTTTTTAAAGCAGACATCAAAAGTAAGTTAGATGCTATAGCTTCAGCTTGACCTCTTTCTTCTGCCTCTAAGCCAGGAAATGCTCCTGGTGTATCTAAGAAAGTAATTATAGGTTTTCTAAATTTTTCTGCTAATTTAAATAAACGTGCTGCTTTCCTATATCCTTCAGGATTTGGCATCCCAAAATTTCTATATAAATTAGTTTTTGTATCTTTTCCTTTCTGATGACCTACTACCATTATACTTTTCCCTTTAAATTTAGCCATACCACCTATTATAGCGTGGTCATCTCCGAATTTTCTATCTCCGTGCAATTCTATAAAATCTTCAAATATATTTTGAATATAGTCTAATGTTTGTGGTCTATCAGGATGACGAGCTATCTGGACTCGTTGCCATCTAGTTAAATTTTTATATATATCAATTTTAAGCTCTGTTATTTTACCTTGCAAATCATATATTTGCTGACTTATATCAATTTTATCGCTCAATTGCTTCATTTCTTCAATTTTTTGTTCGAGTTCATAAATTGGTTTTTCAAATTCTAATATTACTTTTCCCATTTTAAATTCCTAAAATTTTTCTAAGTAATAAATCAAAATCCAAAGATAAAGAATAATTCAATACATAATACTGATTTAATTTATTTATGGTTTCCTTATCATTTATTTTAACTTTGCTGATATCTACAAAATTAATTAAGCCGTGTTTGTATTCTTTTAATTCGTTATTAGGATTGTATATTCCAATTAAAGTCTTATTTCCAATTAAAACATTGAGTAAATTTATTAATACTTTTCTAATTTTTTTTATTATAGAAAATGGAATTAGAATTAAGATTAAAAATAAAGGAATAATTATATCAATAAATTTTTTTATTAATTTGTATCTAAATAAATTATATTTTATAATTACAATTTGATTATTAGAACCAATCAAATCATAAATAATTTTAGAAATTACGAAGTCTTTAAAATGGTTAACAAAATGAATTTTGATTTTTTTATTAAGTTTCCTAATTTTTTCTAACAAATTTTCATTATTTACAGTTTTATCAGTTATTATTAAATTATTTATTTTATTATTAGTAATTATTTCTTCTAAATGACTTAAATTTCCGAGCCAATTAAGTTGATTTTTGTTATCATAATCATTTATATAACCTAAGAATTGATATTGACCGGGATTAAAATATCCAAACTCTTTAAGCAAATTATTAAAAGATATACTATCTCCAATTATTGCAATTCTTAACTCTTGATTTTTGCCTTTTATCTTATCGATAATCAAAATTATTAATCTCATTAAAATTGATATGATAAGACCAAAACCAGTCATAAATAATACTATTCCCCTACTAAATCTATAAGCAGGGAAAAAATAAGTTAATGTAGATAATATTAGAAAAGTAATTGTATAAGTATATATAACTCCTGCTACTGTATATTTATCTTCGAAATATTCCCCAAAAATTATCATCAAAAATAAAAGTGTTATTTGTGGAATAATGAAAACATTAGGATATGCATAATCAGGGAAGCCTATAAATTGATTAAAAATTATTTTACTACCTATCATCATTCCAATAGCTAATGCTGATAAATCTATTATTATTAAAAATATATCTTTTTTATATTTTAAAAAATATGAAATAAAGTATCTTAAATAAATTCCTAAATAAAGAAAAAACTTAAATAAAAATGAATTAGAATGGTGTTTATTTACATAAATTAGCATTGCATTGTAAAATTCTTTGTTATCATTTATAGTGCTGCGCTTAGTGCTTTCTCCTTTGTAATGAATTATAGAAGTTTTAGGATAATAATATATTTTGTGTCCTTTTTTTCTAACTCTAAGACATAAGTCTAGATCTTCGCCATACATAAAAAAATCAGGGTCAAAACCACCTACTTCTTTTAATACATTACTTTTGAAAAACATAAAAGAACCAGATACGGCTTCTACTTCATATGTTTCATCTATTGGTAAATGTGATAAATTATATCTGCCCAATAATTTAGATTTAGGAAAAATATTTTGTAGACCAAACAATTTACTAAATGCACTAATTGGAGTAGGAAAACTTCTTCTACAAGCTTCTTGAAAAGTTCCATCACCATTTAATACCTTACAAGTCGATAATCCAATGTCTGGATTACTCTCCATAAATTCATACATAATTTTTAAAGTATTCTTTTCGATTATTGTATCAGGATTTAAAAGTAATATATATTTACCTGAAGAAATGTTTATACCAATATTATTAGCTTTTGCAAAACCTATATTTTCTTTTAATTCGATTAATTTGACATTCGGATATTCTAATTTTATAAATTCAGTAGAGCCATCAGTAGAATTATTATCCACTATAATAATTTCAAAATTAAGATTACCTTCGCTTTCTAAAATTGAATTGATACATTTAAAAATATAATCTTTGACATTATAATTTACAATAATAATTGATATATCAAACATTTATTTTTTTCTTTTTTTTAATAGCCAAGGAAAAAACTTTAGTTTCCAAACTAAAAATATTGCTTCATAAATGATACTTTTGTTCATTTTAGAAACTCCACTTCTTCTATCAACAAATATTATTGGAGTTTCCTTTATTCTAGCACCATTTTTCCACATTCTATAATTCATTTCAATTTGAAATCCATATCCATTAGATCTAATTGTATCTAAATCTATTTCTTTCAACTTAGATGCTCTAAAACATTTGAAACCACCTGTTGCATCTTTTATTGGCATACCTGTAATAATTCTAGTATATAAATTAGCTCCGTAACTTAAAATTAATCTACTAAGTGGCCAATTTACAACATTTACTCCTACAACATATCTCGATCCTATAATCAAATCATAATCATTAAAAAGTTTTAAAAAATTTTTTAATTCTGCAGGATCGTGAGAAAAATCTGCATCCATTTCGCAAATTGCGTCATAACCTTTTTCGAGGCAATATTTAAATCCTTCGCAATAAGCTGTTCCCAATCCCATTTTACCCGATCTTTTAATTAAATGAACTCTGTTGTCATTTTCCATTATTTTTTCAACAATATTTGATGTTCCATCAGGAGAATTATCATCAACTATTAAAATATGCATTTCGGGTACTTGTTCATTTATCGATTGAATTAACAATTCTATATTTTCAGCTTCATTATAGGTAGGTATTACTACAATTGATTTCATTATTTCTCCTGAATTATGCCTGTCCGTGCCCATTAAGAACACACCATACAGTTCTTGCAACTATTTCTATATCTAATTTAATAGACATATTCTCTATATAATAAAAATCATCTTTTAGTCTATATTTAATTTCATCTAAATTTAGTTGATATTGTTGGGATTTTATTTGCCACCATCCCGTTATTCCAGGTCTAACTTTCAATCTTCTTTTATAATATGGTAATGCTTTTGAAAATTCTTCAACAAATTTTGGTTGTTCAGGTCTAGGTCCTACTACGCTCATATCGCCTACTAATACATTTAAAAATTGCGGTATTTCATCTAAGTGTGTTTTCCTGATAAATCTACCAAAATTAGTTACCCTAGGGTCATTTACTGATGTCCATTGTTCTTTTTCTTGGATAGGTTCGTGTTTCATCGAGCGAAATTTATAAATTTTGAAAATTTTACCGTCTTTTCCTACTCTTGGTTGAGTATAAAATACTGGTCCTTTAGAGTCTAATTTAATTATTATAGCAATTAAAATCCATAATGGAAGCCCTATAATAAGAACTAATAAACTAAATATAATATCAAAAATTCTTTTTAAGGCTTCTTGCCAAGGTTTTAATAATTGAGTACTTATTTCGATTAGAGGTATTCCATAAAGATTTTGTGTTTTTGCCTGACCTGTAAAAATATCATACAAATCTGGCTCAATTTTAACTCTTATATTTTTATCAGAACAGATGTTTACAATTTCAAGTAATCTATTATGGTCAGTTTTTTCAGTTGATATAATTACCTCTTCGGGTTTAATCATCTCAATAACATTTTCAAAATTATCTAAATAATCTAAATAAATATTTTCTAATTCTTTATTATTATTATATTTATAATAATCTTGAATATCTAAAAATACTATTGCTATTACTTTATATCCCCAAGCTGTCGAAATTTCAGTTTTTTTCCAGAATTCAATTGATTTTTGCCCTGTTCCTACTATAATAGCAGGAATAATTAATTTTCTATCTTTTCGTAATTTTTTTTCTATATTCCGAGCAACAGTTCTGCCGGCAATTACAAAAAAAGATATTAAAAATGTATATATTAAATATAATTTTCTGGGAGAAGATTGAGTATCAAATAAAATAGCAAAAATCAATATAGCACATCCTATTAAAGTTACTTTAAATACAGCCCAAATTTCATCAAATGGAGAACGCTCGTACCAATTTTTATACAATCCCGAAAAGAAAAAAAGTGTAGTCCAAAAAGATAAAAAAAACAAAATTCCAAATAAATACTCTACAATCCCAGGTTTTACATTTACTTTGAAAAATCCAAGCTCGAATCTTATAATAAAAAATATTGTAAAACTTAAAATTATCGCAATAATATCAGCAACTAACTGTATTATGATCTGAGAATATCTACTTTTTAGGTAATTACCTATTTTTAAATAAGTTTTGTTATTCTCAATCTTAAAATTAACTGATTTTAATTGCAAATTATTTACTCCTAAATTATTCATTAAATCCTATTCTATCCCAAATAGCATTTTGTTGACCTTTTAAATATCTTATTGTTCCCATAATAGAACTATAATTCATCGAAATAAAAAACAAAAATATTTTGAAAATTTTTAAATTGACTCCTTTTTTTTCTGATATCCATCCAATCAGAACCATTAAATAAAAAACTAACTGTAAGTAGAAAATATAATCCCAAAGTTTACCTTGTTTCCAGAATAATATTGAAATTAAAGCTAAAAATACTATAAAAAATGGGGATAACCATCTAAAAACCTTATGAGAAAATATAAAAAAAGATAACCATCTATATCTAAAAATATTAAATAATTTTTTAAAATATATTACAGTAGCAATTCCACCAGCAACAGCTCTAACTCTTCTATGTGATTCATTTTGTAAAGATTTGCTTCTAATTTCTTTAGCTTTAGCATTTTTCTCGAAAATTACTCTTTTATTTTTGCTAAGAATTGTATAAACATTAAATAAATCATCACAAACATTGTCATTGGGTATTTTAGACAATAAATTTTTTCTTACAGCATATAAATAACCTAAACTATTTACATTAGAATGAATTTTGCTCTCTGCAATTCTTATAAATTCTTCGTATTTATGATATAGATTATCACCTATTTTTCCCGAATTATCTTCTGTATTTTTCGATTCTATTTTTTGGGATGCAATTACGCCACCTACACTTTCATCAGAAAAATTTTTTATTATTTCTTTTATGCTATTTTCTGATATTCTACAATCTGCATCCATAAAAAATACAATATCAGTAT
>Ga0308419_1001965_pt1 | contig 13491 bp, 9 predicted proteins | sample HotsprSampleMS50_FD_203674 | JGI IMG/M metagenome (GOLD analysis project Ga0308419, IMG submission 203674) | Hot spring phototrophic mat microbial communities from Mushroom Spring, Yellowstone National Park, Wyoming, United States - 20090730_MS50 ... | reverse complement strand
ATAGAATCAAGCTTATCCTTTTTGCTAAACAGGAGTTGCGAGCCTACCTATGAGGAATTGAAACAGTTTCATCCATCCTTCGTTTACAATCCTAATTTCCGTTGCGAGCCTACCTATGAGGAATTGAAACGAAATGAAAGAGAAAAGAGAAAAAAACGAAGGCTGGGGTTGCGAGCCTACCTATGAGGAATTGAAACCATTTTTATCCTGAAAGCGAAGTTTTTGAGATTTTGAGTTGCGAGCCTACCTATGAGGAATTGAAACTATTCCTGAAAAAACCCACTAAGAAAAAAGTCTTCCAGTTGCGAGCCTACCTATGAGGAATTGAAACCAAGTGCAGTCTCTCCTACAGAATATGTACCTTCTTGTTGCGAGCCTACCTATGAGGAATTGAAACCCTGTCGTCTGCATTGCTGCCTGTTTCTGTTCAAGAAGTTGCGAGCCTACCTATGAGGAATTGAAACCTGATTCCATCTTTGATGGATCAGCAGGAAGAGAAGTTGCGAGCCTACCTATGAGGAATTGAAACATATTTTCAATATCAAAAACTTGAGAATCAAGCAATCGTTGCGAGCCTACCTATGAGGAATTGAAACGAAATGAAAGAGAAAAGAGAAAAAAACGAAGGCTGGGGTTGCGAGCCTACCTATGAGGAATTGAAACTCCTTTTTGCTAAACAGGAAGGGGTCAAGGTGGAGAGTTGCGAGCCTACCTATGAGGAATTGAAACACAAGAATGTGATTGAGGTTGAGACAAAAGAAGGTACGTTGCGAGCCTACCTATGAGGAATTGAAACAAAAAGGAAAATCAGAATACCCTTATCTATTACACAATGTTGCGAGCCTACCTATGAGGAATTGAAACAGAGCTTCCCTGCATTTTCGTAATGTCCACTCTGTATGTTGCGAGCCTACCTATGAGGAATTGAAACTTTCCCCGTTCCAGCATAATAATTATACATCCTGTTGGTTGCGAGCCTACCTATGAGGAATTGAAACATCCTGAATTGCACGGGTTAATATCAGTATTGCTACGTTGCGAGCCTACCTATGAGGAATTGAAACGATTATACAGGGCTATTTTAACTTTATCCATTATGTCGTTGCGAGCCTACCTATGAGGAATTGAAACGTAGATTAGGCGGCTATCAGTGGGAAGATGAAATGGGAGTTGCGAGCCTACCTATGAGGAATTGAAACTGTATAGATTCTCCAAACTTCTTGAGAGCTTCCCTGGTTGCGAGCCTACCTATGAGGAATTGAAACTGGGAAGCATAGAAAGTTATAAATCAAACGAAACAGTTGCGAGCCTACCTATGAGGAATTGAAACAAAAATGTTTTTGCGGAAATTTCCTGTGTGTATATGCCGTTGCGAGCCTACCTATGAGGAATTGAAACTGTAAAAACGATTCTGATTGATTCTATGAAGTTTTAAGTTGCGAGCCTACCTATGAGGAATTGAAACTCATGTTAAGCCCGCTCTGTGCGGGCTTTTTTTTTGCCCGTTGCGAGCCTACCTATGAGGAATTGAAACTCAACTGAATGGAACACCATTTACCATAGCCACCCGGTTGCGAGCCTACCTATGAGGAATTGAAACTTTTTCAAGAAAATAATAAGGTGAAGGGAGCTGTCAGTTGCGAGCCTACCTATGAGGAATTGAAACTCTTTTTTGACATTTTTGACCCCCTTATTCCGTTGTTGTTGCGAGCCTACCTATGAGGAATTGAAACGCGATATTTCCGTGCTCTATACAGAAGACGGAATAAGTTGCGAGCCTACCTATGAGGAATTGAAACAAATGGCAAAAAAGAAAAAGTTCGGTTTTAGCGATTTAGTTGCGAGCCTACCTATGAGGAATTGAAACTTTCTATTCCAGTTCCAATACCAATTGGTCTCGTGTCGTTGCGAGCCTACCTATGAGGAATTGAAACTAATCAACGCTAGAAAAGGTGACTTCTTGTTGAGGGTTGCGAGCCTACCTATGAGGAATTGAAACGCAACCTTTATGCCCTCTTTTGTTCCCAAAAGAGAGGTTGCGAGCCTACCTATGAGGAATTGAAACTATATCCACAACACAATTCACTTCTGAATTGATAATTGTTGCGAGCCTACCTATGAGGAATTGAAACTCTCTTCTGATGCATTCTCCCAGTCTCTCCACGCTTCGTTGCGAGCCTACCTATGAGGAATTGAAACTTCAAAATGTTTCGATGGGGGGGATATTCCCCCCATCGTTGCGAGCCTACCTATGAGGAATTGAAACCCCAGCTGACAAGAGACTTCCATCCACTTGAATTAAGGTTGCGAGCCTACCTATGAGGAATTGAAACAGGAAGTGTTCGGAGTTTCAATAGACTCCGTCACTTCGTTGCGAGCCTACCTATGAGGAATTGAAACGTCGGAACTTTTACTCTTGTTACCCTTGCCATACTACGTTGCGAGCCTACCTATGAGGAATTGAAACTCTTTTTAGGCAATAAAAACATATGTAAAAAAGATATGTTGCGAGCCTACCTATGAGGAATTGAAACATGAAAACTAAAAAAGACTTAGAAGAACTCTTAAACAGTTGCGAGCCTACCTATGAGGAATTGAAACTCTCTTCTGATGCATTCTCCCAGTCTCTCCACGCTTCGTTGCGAGCCTACCTATGAGGAATTGAAACTACATGCGGAGCTTATGAGCTATGGTTTATTGGAAAGTTGCGAGCCTACCTATGAGGAATTGAAACATATTAAATCAACTGGCGGTGGTTCTTCTATGTCTATGTTGCGAGCCTACCTATGAGGAATTGAAACAAAAACAGGTATTTTGAAGAAATTATATATCCCCAAGTTGCGAGCCTACCTATGAGGAATTGAAACAGAGGAGTCGTATGAAACGACCCTCTCCTTCACGAGGTTGCGAGCCTACCTATGAGGAATTGAAACCCTGTTTCATAAGGAGGAACAGGGACTTCCACTCTGGTTGCGAGCCTACCTATGAGGAATTGAAACCTTATCCTTTTCTGACGATAAAAACATATGTAAAAAGTTGCGAGCCTACCTATGAGGAATTGAAACATGAAAGATCTGAGGTGTATACTTCTTTTTTCCTCCAGTTGCGAGCCTACCTATGAGGAATTGAAACAAAAAACAATTTTTTGCTCCCGAAATACTAATTGAGTTGCGAGCCTACCTATGAGGAATTGAAACCATTTTTTCACCTCCTTTTTTTATAAAATAAAAAACCGTTGCGAGCCTACCTATGAGGAATTGAAACATGCTAGAAAACAAAAATTTGGGGGTTAAAAAATGTCAGTTGCGAGCCTACCTATGAGGAATTGAAACCGAGGGATTGAAACAAAAACCCCCGACGGGGTAATCGTGTTGCGAGCCTACCTATGAGGAATTGAAACTAAACAATCCATGTAAACAATATAGGTAAACAATATAGTTGCGAGCCTACCTATGAGGAATTGAAACACATCTTCAAAAAATTGAAAAGGCAACTTCTCTCCATGTTGCGAGCCTACCTATGAGGAATTGAAACCGAAAGATTGAAACAAAAACCCCCGACGGGGTAATGTTGCGAGCCTACCTATGAGGAATTGAAACTCATATCCCGTGCAACAACCACGGTTGCGTGGGCAAGGTTGCGAGCCTACCTATGAGGAATTGAAACTAAGTTCTTATACATCTCTTACTTATCCTTTTTAGAGTTGCGAGCCTACCTATGAGGAATTGAAACATAGGGTCCCTTCTTTTTGCTATTGGAATGGTGCAAGTTGCGAGCCTACCTATGAGGAATTGAAACTCCTTTAGATATACTACAAAAAGCTATTGAATCTTCGTTGCGAGCCTACCTATGAGGAATTGAAACTGGGAGACCCTTTTTCCTCATATCGATATGAAGGGGTTGCGAGCCTACCTATGAGGAATTGAAACCAAAAAGGGTGTTGTCGCTGCAAATAAGCCCAAATTCGTTGCGAGCCTACCTATGAGGAATTGAAACTTATCTCCGCAACCATCAATGTGGAGATTATGATTGCAGTTGCGAGCCTACCTATGAGGAATTGAAACCCATACGGCAAACTTTTCTGCCCCAAAAGCCTAAATAGTTGCGAGCCTACCTATGAGGAATTGAAACACACGATTACAGGCAATCCTACAAATAACGGCATCCAGGTTGCGAGCCTACCTATGAGGAATTGAAACAGGGAAGCCCAAGAGATATGGGGCTTTCCAAAAATAAGTTGCGAGCCTACCTATGAGGAATTGAAACTATTCCATTCCGTTGCTAACAATGATAAATCCTCCGTTGCGAGCCTACCTATGAGGAATTGAAACGACACGCAGAGAGCTTTGCCGCAATCAAAGACGCAAGAGGTTGCGAGCCTACCTATGAGGAATTGAAACTATCTGCCATCTATATTGACCTCATCAGAGGCAAACTCGTTGCGAGCCTACCTATGAGGAATTGAAACTAGAGCCATCGTAGCGAGGACCCCAGTTGTAAGTATCGTTGCGAGCCTACCTATGAGGAATTGAAACCACAATGCCTGATGCAAACTATGCAGTAGATATAGGTTGCGAGCCTACCTATGAGGAATTGAAACAGTGAATCAACAATAAAAAGCCTAAAGAATTTGTAAGTTGCGAGCCTACCTATGAGGAATTGAAACCCATCATACCTGATATGTTTTGTGAGCCTGATTGTTGGTTGCGAGCCTACCTATGAGGAATTGAAACTAAATTAGCCTTTCTGCCTGGTTGTGGTTTATAGAGCGTTGCGAGCCTACCTATGAGGAATTGAAACGATGGCTACGGACATTTTTATATTCGTTAATCAGGTGTTGCGAGCCTACCTATGAGGAATTGAAACTGAATTTGTCAATCTCTCTGGCAAGCACCCCAGCAAGGTTGCGAGCCTACCTATGAGGAATTGAAACTTGGGTAGAATCTGTATCTCACCATTATAGAGCCTCAGTTGCGAGCCTACCTATGAGGAATTGAAACTTGTACACTCTCAATGTGCCGACAGCGTCAATATTTGTTGCGAGCCTACCTATGAGGAATTGAAACGTGGCAGGTTCGATATGCCGTTTGGACCGCCTACAACGTTGCGAGCCTACCTATGAGGAATTGAAACTGAAACAGGAAGCGAGGGATACGATGTTGCCCTCGCAGTTGCGAGCCTACCTATGAGGAATTGAAACCGAGGTCAAAGACCTCACTTATCTCTTCTCCGTTTTCGTTGCGAGCCTACCTATGAGGAATTGAAACCCCTCCAGAGTTTCCCGTTTCCAATGGAAACTCCCTCGTTGCGAGCCTACCTATGAGGAATTGAAACGCTATAAAGATGTAAAGCTTATAGAGCGACTGCCAGGGTTGCGAGCCTACCTATGAGGAATTGAAACTGGAAATCTGATGCAAGAACCTTTTGAACACCTGAAAGGTTGCGAGCCTACCTATGAGGAATTGAAACTTTGATGTATGAGTTGTATCATCTGTCTGGTAATCAATAAGTTGCGAGCCTACCTATGAGGAATTGAAACTAATTTCTCACCCACATATTATCATCCCCTATCCCTGGTTGCGAGCCTACCTATGAGGAATTGAAACTAGAGCCTCATGCCTCCGACCCATTCAAAGACATTGCCGTGTTGCGAGCCTACCTATGAGGAATTGAAACGCAGTAATGAGAACTCGTTATTTCCAATCTCACGCTGTTGCGAGCCTACCTATGAGGAATTGAAACAAATACACGAAAAGAATAGACGTTCTCTTTATAAAGGGTTGCGAGCCTACCTATGAGGAATTGAAACTTGTTTCCTCTCGGCTGGAAGCCATTTCTCCAGCACCAAGTTGCGAGCCTACCTATGAGGAATTGAAACCGACGTAGAAGAGAAAAAGGAGGCGTGGAAGGATTGGGTTGCGAGCCTACCTATGAGGAATTGAAACTTTGCAGCGACAACACCCTTTTTGCAAGGAAGACAAGGTTGCGAGCCTACCTATGAGGAATTGAAACCACCTCCTAAAAAACATCTAAATCATCGTTTCTGTTTCGTTGCGAGCCTACCTATGAGGAATTGAAACTGCATACCTTGTCAAGCAGGCGGATGGCTCATACAGGGTTGCGAGCCTACCTATGAGGAATTGAAACGCAACGGAATGGAATACAATTTATCATAGCCACCGTTGCGAGCCTACCTATGAGGAATTGAAACATATCCCCCAAACAAACTGTCCCGCCCTCTGAAACGGTTGCGAGCCTACCTATGAGGAATTGAAACTACACCACACATCTGAGGGGAAATTGTTCTTGTCTGTGTTGCGAGCCTACCTATGAGGAATTGAAACATATCTGTAACAAGAAATCTTTCTGAGTTTTTGCGTGTTGCGAGCCTACCTATGAGGAATTGAAACTCAGGTCTTCAGGCCTGACAGCAGTCTCTCCTGCAAGTTGCGAGCCTACCTATGAGGAATTGAAACTTGCATTCATCAGCAACTATTGATTTATATTCTTTGTTGCGAGCCTACCTATGAGGAATTGAAACAGGGAAGCCCAAGAGATATGGGGCTTTCCAAAAATAAGTTGCGAGCCTACCTATGAGGAATTGAAACAGGAAAAAGCAAACTTTCTACACCAAGAAATAAATAAGTTGCGAACCTACCTATGAGGAATTGAAACTCCGCCGAACCCGACATCTCAATCCTAAACCCATTTGGTTGCGAGCCTACCTATGAGGAATTGAAACTTTGTATCCTTATTTTCTCTTTTGTCTTCAGACTGAAGTTGCGAGCCTACCTATGAGGAATTGAAACATAGTTTTATAGCATTATAAAAAAAATTAATAGTAAAGTTGCGAGCCTACCTATGAGGAATTGAAACGAATACCAAAAAAAGGAGGTGGTTTTGATGTATTTTGGTTGCGAGCCTACCTATGAGGAATTGAAACTGAGGACTCCTTCAGTCTTGCCGGTGAGACTGCTGGTTGCGAGCCTACCTATGAGGAATTGAAACGATAGCCCGCTTCGGCGGGCTTTTTTATTTCCATTTTGTTGCGAGCCTACCTATGAGGAATTGAAACCTTGCTAAAAGAAGGCATAAAGTTCTATATATTGATTGTTGCGAGCCTACCTATGAGGAATTGAAACTTTGGTATTCTCTCGCCGTATCTTTCAACAATCCGAGTTGCGAGCCTACCTATGAGGAATTGAAACTTTTTTTTCAGTCAATGTCCGTTATTTAGGCTTTTTGGGGTTGCGAGCCTACCTATGAGGAATTGAAACAAACTCATAGCCTTATTTCTTCCTATTCCAGTTGCGTTGCGAGCCTACCTATGAGGAATTGAAACAAAATATCTCCAGATGTGGATAATGTTTATGTTTTAGTTGCGAGCCTACCTATGAGGAATTGAAACAAAAAAAGGAGGTAAAAAATGAAAAAGTATGCAATGTTGCGAGCCTACCTATGAGGAATTGAAACGATTGTATGGCTCTAACGTCTGTCAAGGCAACATTGTTTGTTGCGAGCCTACCTATGAGGAATTGAAACCTCATCCTGTTACTAACCTTGTTACTCATATGCAATGTTGCGAGCCTACCTATGAGGAATTGAAACCCGAGTAACACCCTTACATTGAGTGTTACATTTTTGTTGCGAGCCTACCTATGAGGAATTGAAACAATAATGAAGTGGTATATCGTGATACAGCTTCTGGGGTTGCGAGCCTACCTATGAGGAATTGAAACCGCAACGAAAGCAAGGCGAAACCCGCAGCTCCAGCTGTTGCGAGCCTACCTATGAGGAATTGAAACGGTGGAGGGCCAGTCTTTGATGAAAGCACAGGACAAGTTGCGAGCCTACCTATGAGGAATTGAAACAAGCGTCAACAGTTAGGTTTTCAATCTCTGCAACTACCTCGTTGCGAGCCTACCTATGAGGAATTGAAACTAATTTCTCACCCACATATTATCATCCCCTATCCCTGGTTGCGAGCCTACCTATGAGGAATTGAAACTATATAGCGTCATTTTGTATAAATATCGTTCTATTTCGTTGCGAGCCTACCTATGAGGAATTGAAACTTTGATGTATGAGTTGTATCATCTGTCTGGTAATCAAGTTGCGAGCCTACCTATGAGGAATTGAAACAATGCCAGCCTGGGCCTTTGGCTTTGCAATAGTTTGTTGCGAGCCTACCTATGAGGAATTGAAACTTCCTCCATCGCAACAAAATTTCTTCACGACGAGGATACGTTGCGAGCCTACCTATGAGGAATTGAAACAATTTCCAATCCGCATTTAAAACTGCGTTTGTCAGCCGTTGCGAGCCTACCTATGAGGAATTGAAACAGGCAAGAACAAAGCCCATGCGCTACGGGAGTTGAGTTGCGAGCCTACCTATGAGGAATTGAAACACCTGCTCGGGGTCATAATTATTAAATCCGCCAACCCCGGTTGCGAGCCTACCTATGAGGAATTGAAACAAAGATTATACGAAGATGTAAAAAAAAATAAAATTGAGTTGCGAGCCTACCTATGAGGAATTGAAACTTAAAAAGTTTCATAATAAAGCAACCTATTGAAAAAGTTGCGAGCCTACCTATGAGGAATTGAAACGATGATAGGACGGGCTGGGTGAGCGGGAACATGTTCTGTTGCGAGCCTACCTATGAGGAATTGAAACTATTTTAGGTGTTTAAAAAGTCCTTATTTTTCAATAGGTTGCGAGCCTACCTATGAGGAATTGAAACTTTATACCTCCTTTTTTTATTATCTTAATTATATCTGTTGCGAGCCTACCTATGAGGAATTGAAACACTGAAAAAAAATAACAAACATTGACTGCAAAAAGTCAGTTGCGAGCCTACCTATGAGGAATTGAAACAAAAGAACCTTTACCCCATCAGTTACTTCAAATACTGGTTGCGAGCCTACCTATGAGGAATTGAAACGAAATATCTACAGGCTCAATTTTATCTTCGATAATAAGTTGCGAGCCTACCTATGAGGAATTGAAACTCTTTCTGACGATAAAAACATATGTAAAAAAGATATTAGTTGCGAGCCTACCTATGAGGAATTGAAACAAAAGCTCCAGCTCATCCAAGAACTTTTCTTGAAGCTCGTTGCGAGCCTACCTATGAGGAATTGAAACCGGCTTGTTGGCATTATGAACGAAATTCATATCGAGTTGCGAGCCTACCTATGAGGAATTGAAACTCTCTGCAGGAGCAGGGATATTTCTGTTCTGAAAAGTTGCGAGCCTACCTATGAGGAATTGAAACCGATGCTGTCGTCCGGCTGTGCGACAGCCCTACTCCGTTGCGAGCCTACCTATGAGGAATTGAAACCTACTTCGCTTCGTAGTAGGGAGTAATCACTACTTCGTTGCGAGCCTACCTATGAGGAATTGAAACTAAATTTGTAAGCCTTCTTACAATTTTATAAGACTGAGTTGCGAGCCTACCTATGAGGAATTGAAACAAATCGTCGAACCTCCTCCTGAAGGGGAAGACCAGGTTGCGAGCCTACCTATGAGGAATTGAAACAAATTTCTATTTCTGAAAAGGCAAGCTCCCACAGCCACATGTTGCGAGCCTACCTATGAGGAATTGAAACTTCAAAATGTTTCAATGGGGAGGATATTCCCCCCATTGTTGCGAGCCTACCTATGAGGAATTGAAACTTGGAAAATCCTCAACGGTGACATCCTCACCATTGAGTTGCGAGCCTACCTATGAGGAATTGAAACAAAAGCTACAAAGTAGCCTATGATTCCATTATAACAGTTGCGAGCCTACCTATGAGGAATTGAAACACCTGTTTCTTGACTGTAGAGACGTGGTTGACGTATTGTTGCGAGCCTACCTATGAGGAATTGAAACCACTTATAGTCTCCGCATTGATGATTGCGGAGATAAGTTGCGAGCCTACCTATGAGGAATTGAAACCACCTCCTAAAAAACGTCAAAATCACCGTCTTTTTTAGTTGCGAGCCTACCTATGAGGAATTGAAACAATAAAAAAGTCAAGAAAAAATATTTACTTTTTGCGTTGCGAGCCTACCTATGAGGAATTGAAACTCGACTCTCTGTCGGCCACCGAAAAACTCGGTGTGCGTTGCGAGCCTACCTATGAGGAATTGAAACCGTTCCACTCAGTTGACAACAAAGATAAATCTTCTTTGGTTGCGAGCCTACCTATGAGGAATTGAAACAAGAATAAAAAAAAGGGGAGTCAATGCCTCCCCTTGCCGTTGCGAGCCTACCTATGAGGAATTGAAACAAATCTCTCTGACAAAGCTGGCATTTCCACATTTTCGTTGCGAGCCTACCTATGAGGAATTGAAACCCTCATTTGTTCAAGGTTAAAGAGAAGCCTATCGAGTTGCGAGCCTACCTATGAGGAATTGAAACCTGGAAGCCCAAGCGATATGGGGCTTCCCGAAAACAAGTTGCGAGCCTACCTATGAGGAATTGAAACCTATGCCAGATGCAACAACTTGTGCAGGAAGACAATGTTGCGAGCCTACCTATGAGGAATTGAAACGTTGCCTGCCTTGTGGATTAGTAGAAACTTCGTTAAGTGTTGCGAGCCTACCTATGAGGAATTGAAACTGCAACGAAAGCAGGGCGAAACCCGATGCCCCATTCCAAGTTGCGAGCCTACCTATGAGGAATTGAAACAGAACATCTTCTACTACTCTCTTTGCCTTCCTTGCTGTTGCGAGCCTACCTATGAGGAATTGAAACTAAGACTGCTTATATTTTTGATATTTAAAAAGTCCTTGTTGCGAGCCTACCTATGAGGAATTGAAACCTCAGTCTTCTATTTCTGAAAGTAAGAATACAACTCTGTTGCGAGCCTACCTATGAGGAATTGAAACTCGTATCCAGCGAGTATAGGAGATAACTCGCTGTATTGTTGCGAGCCTACCTATGAGGAATTGAAACTAATCTCGGGATATATTGTTTTGGCAATTTCCTGTTCGCGTTGCGAGCCTACCTATGAGGAATTGAAACATTATACTATACCATATATATATTACTTTTTCAATGCAGTTGCGAGCCTACCTATGAGGAATTGAAACCATAAACCTTTGTAACTTCCTCTCTGTTGTGACCAAGGTTGCGAGCCTACCTATGAGGAATTGAAACTAGACTTCGGGACTTCAGGGGGAAATATTTCCCCTGGTTGCGAGCCTACCTATGAGGAATTGAAACTGAATATCGCAAAAGAAGCCCTTGCAAAGCTTGTTGGTTGCGAGCCTACCTATGAGGAATTGAAACAGTGCCTGGTCAAAATTCACAAATGTAGTTGGATCTGTTGCGAGCCTACCTATGAGGAATTGAAACCTGCAATTATGTTGGTAACAATAAAGTAATAAAAAAGTTGCGAGCCTACCTATGAGGAATTGAAACCAAAATCAGACATCAGGGCACTGCACCTATCGCAAAGTTGCGAGCCTACCTATGAGGAATTGAAACTGATTATACTATAATAATAAAAAAAGGAGGATTATAGTTGCGAGCCTACCTATGAGGAATTGAAACTACAGAAAGGGAACCTATACCGCAAGGTCAGGCGTTAGTTGCGAGCCTACCTATGAGGAATTGAAACGGCTCCCACGTTTTGGAGTGTTTAAGGTTGTGACAAGGTTGCGAGCCTACCTATGAGGAATTGAAACCCGCATGAGGAGAGCCATAGTTGTCTTTAAATGTTTTCGGTTGCGAGCCTACCTATGAGGAATTGAAACAGTAAATGATATTGCCTGGGATATGAACAGTCCCAGTTGCGAGCCTACCTATGAGGAATTGAAACCCAATAAAAGTTCCTCAACCACTCCAGAAAGCGAAAGGTTGCGAGCCTACCTATGAGGAATTGAAACTCTTATTCAGGATTACGGAGATTATTATCTCAGGGTTAGTTGCGAGCCTACCTATGAGGAATTGAAACATAATTCTGTAATAAATGCAAACAATACTTCTCTTTGGTTGCGAGCCTACCTATGAGGAATTGAAACTGCAATAGGAGGTAAATAATGGCAGTAGGGACTTCAATAGTTGCGAGCCTACCTATGAGGAATTGAAACTTGGGTAGAATCTGTATCTCACCATTATAGAGCCTCAGTTGCGAGCCTACCTATGAGGAATTGAAACAACAAGCAGATGAAGTTATAAATTTTCAATATATTCGTTGCGAGCCTACCTATGAGGAATTGAAACAACTACAGGCAAAAGATTATTTTGGCGTAAACATCCCGTTGCGAGCCTACCTATGAGGAATTGAAACTGTTAGTAAGTTATTTTTTGTCTGAAAAAGACTTGGGTTGCGAGCCTACCTATGAGGAATTGAAACTAAACTTTGTTTTTTTCATCATATTCACAGCCAAAGTTGCGAGCCTACCTATGAGGAATTGAAACCATTTTCAGGTATTCCAGAATAAAACATTCTGAAAGCGTTGCGAGCCTACCTATGAGGAATTGAAACAGGTTCAATGCCATAGCTTATACCTCCTCTATATAGTATGTTGCGAGCCTACCTATGAGGAATTGAAACCCCCCTTAATGAAAAAACGATTCTGATGGATTCTACGTTGCGAGCCTACCTATGAGGAATTGAAACCTTTTGAGAGCAAAGTCTCATCCTTGTATCAAACAGCGTTGCGAGCCTACCTATGAGGAATTGTAACAAATAAAAACAATTTCAGCTGGTCGATTTGATTCTGAGTTGCGAGCCTACCTATGAGGAATTGAAACACTGATTGGCAGAAAGTTCTACTCAAGAAACTTGGCGTTGCGAGCCTACCTATGAGGAATTGAAACACATGGCATCAGGAATGTTGTTAGGTGGTGCTACATAGTTGCGAGCCTACCTATGAGGAATTGAAACCGATCTCTTGCTCCCACTGAGACTTTAAAGGAGCAGTGTTGCGAGCCTACCTATGAGGAATTGAAACCTATTTCCCCGTGATACAGTATTTTCAGGATTTTGGTTGCGAGCCTACCTATGAGGAATTGAAACATCATTGAGTGCCTGTTGAGTGAGCAAATGTCTGTGAGAGTTGCGAGCCTACCTATGAGGAATTGAAACGGGTATTTCTTCCCCTGACCTGTAGCATTTATCAAGGTTGCGAGCCTACCTATGAGGAATTGAAACGTCTATATTGTTGTTTTGCTGAAATAGCTTAATTACTTCGTTGCGAGCCTACCTATGAGGAATTGAAACTCTAATCGAAGCTCTGTTAAGGCATGTTGTCTGCTTTGTTGCGAGCCTACCTATGAGGAATTGAAACTGTATTGATTTTCTTTAAACAAGAAAAGTCTATTCTGAGTTGCGAGCCTACCTATGAGGAATTGAAACTTAATTCCCCTGGTTCACTAAAAGATTTTATTAAATGTTGCGAGCCTACCTATGAGGAATTGAAACTGGAAAAAGCCTTTATGGAATTTTTTGATGTTTCATCAGTTGCGAGCCTACCTATGAGGAATTGAAACT